>ERZ779631.552-NODE-552-length-13033-cov-5.805440_pt1 | contig 13033 bp, 7 predicted proteins | sample MGYA00514193_ERZ779631 | MGnify/ENA primary metagenome ERZ779631 (study PRJEB29562, sample SAMEA4376710) | mouse gut metagenome | isolation source: Cecum | study: EMG produced TPA metagenomics assembly of the A DSS colitis mouse model was used to assess the...
ATATATTTCCACACCTGAGCTGCCCCGTTATAGTATACAAGATCCTTGTGATTCGGCAGTTCACCGGTTCCCCTGAAAGCACGCTGTACCGAGTCAAAGCACCGCCCTGCCGGTTCCCCTCCTGTAAGATGTTCTATTCGAAGCTGAATTTCATATACTTCCCTAAAGTTTTTTCCAAGTAAAGACGCCAGCCCAATACTGATATAATGCAAAAGACCAAAATCCTCATATTGATAATTGACTGCCTGATCAGCCGCCTTTGCAACCCCCTCCTCAAAAGACTCATAGCCCGGGAGCCCTTGGGAAAAAGCTTTGATTTCACAGGACTCGTAAGGCAGGGACCGAAGCGCATGAACACCCAGCTCGTGTATGATAATCGATTTCAGTTCCTCCCTCGTATAAGCGCCTCTGCTGCGTCTCCCCGGGAACTTGATTGTTTTTTTCTCGCAATTAGTGGATGCCACAGCACCGGCGGGAATCACCACTGCCCTCCACCCGTTCAAGTCCCTATCTATATCTGTTGTCATGTCTCCTTCCAGCTCCGAACTGATGATTTCATTTGTAATTGTACAGGCTTCTTCAATGGAAAACATCTGCTGTCCGGGCGGAATATGTGACAGAAAGCCGGCATAAAACTGTTCTACCACATAAGAAAACCAGTCCACTGTCACCTTTTGGGGTCTGAAAATCCCGCCTTTAACTTCACGCAGAGGACCAAGCATTTCAAGCAGTTCGCCATACATTATTTTGTCCTCTTTTGAAAGGTCACCGACGGGAATAGCCGAAAGTTTTTCGCCTAAAACCGACCAAAATACATCCTCATCCGGTTCTCCGTACAATGCCGTATTGGCTCGTTTATGCTCTCCGGCGGCTGTCTCTCTGCCATCGGGTTCCGAATGATTATAAAGATAATTGGCATGTACAAACCGGTTCCTTTTCAAATTGTTCTCCAAAACCAATGCCGCCATTATTCTTTTCTTTTCCGGCAGTTCTGACAATTCCAATTCTTTTTGTAACGAAATGATTGTATCGGTATTCTGTTCAACCCGTTTGATATCCATATTCCCATAACTGTTTTGCGGCTTAGGAAGTGCTTTATCAACAAGAAATTCTTCTTTGGCATCAGGATTCGTATTGTTGAGCATATCTATGACATCTATGTCAGTTTCATTCATTGTATTGACAAGTGTCGCCCAATCTACTCCATGTTCCCTCTCATAGCATCGATCATTCTGACTATCACACATTATTTTTCCTCATTTCCGTGCCGCTTCTCAAACCCATTTCTTAAATACGCTCCTGCAACTCTGCCAGTTCCGCTTCTGCTTTCTTAAGTTTCGGTTCAAAAACCTCTCGGCACTGCTCCGTTAAATACCGATATCCTTCTAGTGCCTTTTTATAATATATTTCTGCATCGGAGTATTTCTTAAGACGTTTATCTAAAAGCAAGGCAAAACTGTGATATATCTCTGTTGTTTTATCAGTATCGAAGTCTCTATTTTGTTTGGAATACTTGTCGCAAAAATCACATGCCGCTTGCATATTTTCCTCTGCTCTTCTATAATATTCCTCATCGAACGGAAAATCTCCCATCTGAGCCAAAAGCTTCCCATAGCGGGAATTTGTTTCTGCCAGATCTAATCCATATGTCTGCTTATCCTCTTTAGCCAGGCTCTCCCTTATTTTAACCGCTTCCTCAAAATAATTTAGTGCCTGCGGATACATATCTTCACCTGCATCTGTCAGAATAATTCCGTACTCATGTGAAGTACTGGCAAGCATCGCTTTATAAGACTCATCTTTATCCGCAAGTTCACGCCGAATGCGATAGGCTTCCTTGCATATCTCCTGCGCCTTCTCATTATCGCCTCTTACATTCAACATTGTCGCATAATTGTTGTATACCAGCGCTAATGACCGGAGGAAAACGGACGGATTTCTCTCTGCATATTTGTACCGTAGCTTTATTGCTTCCGTATAATACTTTTCCGCCTCCTGATAGTCTTCCTTCTTTTTATACACAACCCCAATATTATTATATGTATTTGTCAGATTCATAAGCGGTCGATAACTATAAGAAGAGCTCTTCCCTGCCAGCCGCTTACGTATCTTCAACACTTCCTTATGGCATTCTATCGCCTTATCCAGTTGGTTTCTCCTGTTTGCCACAAGCGCTCTATAGTTATAGGCGGTTGCCAGTATCGGCTCATATACTTCCGGATTACTCTCTACTACTCTACTTAAACTTGCAATATTTATGTCTAATTCTTTTTCCGCTTGTTCATACTCTTTTGTTTTCCAAAAAAGCTGAGACAAGTCATTATAAATCATGGCACGCAATTCAAAATTATCACTGTTTCCTTGTCTTAAGAGGTCAAACGCCTCTTTATAATACTTTTTACCTTTTTCATAACCAGTATCATTATAGTATAAATCTCCAAGCAGCTTTAACAGTCTGACTTGTTCCTCTGCCGAAGTACAGTCAGACTGTTCGTACAAACATTTTAATTCCTCTGCAACCCTGATTCCCTCCTTAAACTTCCGGCAATTCAGGCAAAACTCTGCAAACTCATACACTGCAATATATTCTATATGCCATTCTTTTGAAAGTTCTGTGATACGTTCATATATTTCAACAATCTGAGCTATGATCTCGTCGCCTGTCCCCTTCGTCTTTAAATTAGAAATCAGTGTCCTCTGCGATGAAATAAACTTCTTCAATACTTCCTTTTTCTCCCGCATGGACTGTTCTACGGCAGCAATTTCCTCCGCCCACTCCCGACTGCGCAGCGTTTCCTCTGCCTTTCTGTAATCCCCATATTCAATGACATCTTCAATCGCCTCCGCCTCCCTGACATCCATTGTACTTTTATCCTGCACCTTTTCTGTCAGCAGCTCCAGATGATTCCAGATATCCTTTTCCGTCTCTTCGATTCGGTCATTCTTATCCCTTAACTCTTTCTCCTGCTTTTCTATCTTATCCTTCTCTTCCGCGCCTTGGTAATCCGTATCATAGTTTTTTTCATATTGACGCTGTAACTCATCCCGCTCTTTATAAGCCTTTTCAAGCTCAGGGTGATTTCGGAATTGTATAATCGATTTCGTCGAAAAAACCACATCCGGCGCTTTCGTCCTTAAATTTAGCAGCATGTCCAATTTTATTCGATTCATATCCTGAAAAGCAAGCGGTATCCTATGAAAATCTTTCCGGTACCTGTTCTTCCATTCCTCTATATCACTCTCATCCGTCTGCAACGCTTCTCCGGCAAATGTTGTCCTAAAACACATATGTAGCTGTACACATTCAGTATCAGATGCTGCTTCGGAATATAGTCTGTATGCCAGTTCATATGTTTCCTGCATCCATTGCTCCATTACATTTCCAACCAGAATATAACAATATTTGCTCTTCACAATATCCTGCGGTATCTTACCGTCACAACATTGCAGCTTTAAACGGACATTATTCTGACTGCGGTTCTGCTCTTCTATAAATTCCTGCAGACTATCGATATCTTCCTGAAACTCGTCCAACACGGCTGCAAGGCATATCGTTATCTCATCCGGTAAACTCTCCTCTGTGTCAGCCGCTTCCTGCCTTAATCCATCCGGTGTGGTCGCGTCCTCCGGTGCATCTTCCATACGCTCCGGATTATATCCTTCCTGTCCTCCGGCAATCTGTTTTTCCCCGCTTTTGCCCAAAAATAATTGATGTATTTCCCACACCATATCATTCGTATTCTCTGTTGTACAGCTCATCTTCTCAATAACGTTATTCTGTTCTTCTACCTTTTTCTCTGTACTCTTTACAGTCCTATTGATATCTTCGGTATCATTTTTCACTTCTTTTACATTCAACAGAATACTGCTGCTCTTACTATCTATTCTTTGTAAAAATTCTATGCACGATTTTATACTTTCCTCGGACGGTTCGTTCCATGCTTTTGCAACAACAAACAGCCCTTTCTTCAAATCATTTTCATACTCCGCAAATTTATTTTTATCGTTAATCCTGCAATATTCACACCATAATAAATCAGCCAGCGCCATGTTTTCATAACCGCATTGACTGCGTATTTCATCTGTAATCTTAACTCTTGGAATAAAAATCCTGACCTCTTCTATTACACAGTCCACGTGTGCTTCTGAAACGCCCTCTGATAGCATATGCTCTCTGGACATAGCTTTCTTCATTTTCAGACTCTCACCTAAGATATACTCTTCAAACTTATCTATATCCCGTCTGGAGACTTTCTCTTTCAGCAAGTTAAATGATTCCACCAAGTTCTTAAGAATCGACATACCGCTTATTGCCACGTGGCAAACCAATAAAAAAGTTTCATGCATGGTCATTTTCCTTTCGTACAGTACTGCTCTTCTGTGTTTTATTAACTAAACCAACTTCAAGTTAAAGATATCTGCATTTACTTTCACATAAATCTGACCCTCAATCTGCTCCCATAGCGCGTCGCCCAATTCTCCATTATTCCTGAATCTTTGTTTCATATCTCTTTTACATTTATTCGCATATTTTCCTATTTTAGATACTTCATCATCCTTTGCAAAAATAACTAGCCTTCTGGTTTCATCCTTTTGGAGCCATTTCGCAATGTATTGCCACCACATCTTATCTGTTGCTCCGAGCGACATTCCGAAAATACAGATTATGCTACTGCCGTCAATAACCGCACGTGCTCTCTTAATCTTCGTGTTCCCATAGGAAGTATTATTTATTTCCTCTTTGATCAAATCCTCCCTATTTGAAATATCTCCGGCAAACTCTTTGTTGGCTATCTGACTTACATCATTGACTCCCAAAACCATTTCGGCAGATGTTGTTCCATGGATATGCAAGATATCCTTATCCCCCACCGGACATAAATTTACCAAAAAGCGCTCCGTTGCAGTCCTCAAGCATCGATCCAGAACATCCGTATAATTAAATGATATAAATGAATATTCGATCTGTTCATTACTATCCGGCAAAATTTTCTCTATTGCTTCTCTCTCCTTTTCCGGAAATTTCTTATAAAACTCCGTCAATGATGTCTGCATTTCAAATCCTATTCTTCTCCGTTCCTTCTCTTCCTGCAAATCTATTCTGTTCATCTGATTTTCCAGATAATTCACCAGACTATTTTCTAAGTTCTTTTCACTCCTTCGGAATTCTCCCTCATTTGATGCAGATATTTTTTCCGTAACTTTGCCAATTGCTAATTCTAAATCTGACCATGCTTCAACATTATCTTGAATTTCTTTTGCCAGCATATCATGTTCATCGGCTTTTATATAATAATGATAGAAATCTGAATACTTCGTATCCAATCCAACATTCAAATCGAAACCATTACCGACCAGAAAGGTTATCTTCTTCCTTCTAAGATCAGTCTGTGTTATTTTCTCAACATCCTTTTGTACCGATATGCCTTCTGATTCCATCTGTCCTATTGATATTCCAGCCTGCTTATCGTTTTTTGCTTGACTTTTTGCATAGATTCTCTCTCTTGCCGCTATGTACTCATATTCTATTTGTTTTCTAACTTCTCCGTAATAAGCATCTCCAGCCTCGCAGGCTTTTGGATGAATATTAGGAAATTTGCCGTGTAATGTTTCCTGTGTATCCATATATCTGTTATGCTCATTTTTTTGCAATAGAATATTTGTTGGTGTACAAAGCTTATGAATTACCATGGTTACAAATTGATTAGTTTTTTTGATATAAATATCTTTGGAGGTGCAATTGATGAGTGAACCGGTGATACAGCCTGCATAATTAGGGTCCACCGTCGTCGATGCCACAACAATCCCCTTCAGGGCATAAGAACCCCGTGAATGCAGTGTCGCCATATACCCAGATGATATATATACGAACTCTTTACTGATTACCAAATATCTGTGTCCGGATATAAGAGTATATCTATTGCTGTCATCCGCACATGTTTCAGGCTCTTCGCCCGTATCAGCATCACGGATAAATCCAATCGTAAGATCATACCCAAGACCGGTGATGCTTTTATCTCGCATATTCATAATGATGATGCCTTCATCTTCGTTCATTGCATTTACTATATCAATATTACTTAATACCGACATCCCATCCACCTCGTTTCTCCAACAATTCTTTAGTCATTGCCGCCGCTTCCGGTGTATCTATGTCCCACATATCATGAATGGGCATCTCCAATACTACATGATTCGAAATGTAATCCTTCAAGAAAGCGGAAAATCTATAATTATGTTCCGAAATATATGAATCCATAAGAGAAAATGGTGAACTAAGCCACAGATACACCATGCCACCATATTTTTTCTCTCGATTACTGCTTATTTCACCGACGATACCATTTTTCTGATACATAATGACTCTGCTATTTTCCGTAATAAATGCCTGCTCAGAAACAATCGATGGTGAACAAACCGTTTGAATCACTAAGTCCGTATCGTTCGCAATATATTTCTGTCCAATATTCAACATATTCGTAAAATCATTCTTATCTGCAATGATATCCTCAAAAACCATGAGGAATGGAGGACGCAGCACATCTCTTACCCGCGAAAAGGACAGCAGCGTTCCTCTTTGTTCCTCCTCCTCAATAAATTCCAAATATTTAGAATATTCAGCAGAATATTCCAAAAGTTTTCTCACATCAGAAGTCACCTCATGATATACAATATATATCTTCTCTATTCCACTGTATATCATCACATCTATTATGTATGAAATTAATGGTTTCTGGCAGATAAGGGTCATCGGCTTAGACGGAAAGTTCTCTTTGGAACGCATACGTTTTCCATATCCGCTTGCCAGAATAACGGCTTTTTTTATTTGAATGTTTTCACTCATGATTGTTCATCATCCTATCATCTATTTTGAAAATAAGCAATTACGTTCTACAGAGTATATTGAATAAAAAGCATAGTTTCTTGCTGCCATTTGTTTCGTTTGGATTAACTCTTAAACTTGTAATATGAGAATCAGTAAATAGCAATCCAACTTGTTCATCTTGAAGGATCAGATAACCGTTAGAATCATATGACTGCTCACCCTTAGTTAACGAAAGTACTTCTATCAAAATCAACATACCATCATCCGTCAGGATACGGTTCATACGCGGAATATACTATTCTATTCTTTTTTTATGTCTACGCCCGACAACATCTGTATGCATTCCCAGATTCTAAATTTTCCGGCTCCATAATCCAACATCTGCAACGGCTTATCAAAAGTACATTTCCCTATAATACTCCTAATGCTAACCATTGTCTTATCAGCTTCAAAATTCTTCTGTCTAACATTCTCTGCTCTACCAGTTTCATCAGCTTATCTTGGTTTACGTTATCAAAGAACTTTTCAATATCTGTATGAACAATTTCTAAAGTCAACTTCGAATACTGGCTTTGGTTTCATCCACACCACCAGAACCTTTGATGAATTAAGGAATCTTCCCATAAACTGCGTTTTCCTGCACAATCATCATCGGTACTCTGTTTCTCTTCGTGTTGCATTCCAGTATTTTCACACGTTCCATGGTTTTCGCCTATATGCACAAGGCTCAACTTCCCTTTGCTCTCTTTCGAGACCTTTTTAACGATACGGTAGAATTCACTTAATATTACAGTCTGCATGATTGCTCGCCTCTCTTTTCGAGGTTACTTTATCCACTCGCTTAGCACCTGTATTACTACAACGCACCGAGTTTAGCTACACGGCTCACTGGCGATTACCGTGACCGCACTTGCATCGGCAAGTGTGGTCCAACTTTGCTGACGCACTGCATAAAAAAGAGGATGTCATAATACCCAACCGTAAAAACCGGTTATTCTCTGACACCCTCTTATAGCTTGTATTGTATCAATAGACATAATCCTTTACGCATCCCCTTTTAGTTTCCGCAGATACTCTCTAACATCCGGAATTGGGATTCTGATCTGACGATCGATCTTTGCATCATAATGCATGCTGTTATTATCATCTATCACCAGTGCATCTGCTCCTTTGTATGCCCCATAAGGATTAACTTGTTGAACCGCCATAGCTTTTGTTGTTTTCACCATACAACTCTCCATTTCCCTATCTCTGCATGAGATAGTATAAATTATTCTATGATAAACAGTTGTTGGATGCCCCAAATAGTCAAACAACTCCTTATTTATCATTGTAACACACACGAAACGCCTTTGAAAAGGCTATAAAGACAAAAAATCCTACTTTTTAAGTTTTTTACTCATGTGTTATTGTTGTTCATAATCACGCAAAAAGTTTTCCATGATCTGCACCCAGTCTATAACTGTCCCCGCCTTTAATTCCTTATAAACCTTTGCCAGCCAACATTTCTTATTATATATCGTCATATTGCTTGGATTCGATAATGTCTCAATATATGCCTTAGCACTGATACATAGATAATCATACAATGTTCGCCATACTTCTTGATCCATAAAAAAACCATATAATGTATCAGTATAACCTTGTTCCTCTACATTATACATACGTTCATACCTTTCGATATGTTCCAAATAATTTGTTAAAGCATCTTTATAACAAAGAATCTTTCCTGTTATCTCCTCTTCAATGGACTGCTTCTTAAAATTTATACATATTTCTTTGAGCTTTCCTTTCTCCCACTCTTTCGCAAAATCGGGTCGGTTCGCACACATCCACTCGTCCGTGACAGCTTCACCGACCACTTCAACCACCAGCGCCATCCTGACAATAACAGCTGTTGCTTCTTTGGGGTCCGCTAGACTTTCCTTCGCAATCTCGTCCTCTGTAAAAGAAAAAATATAATCCTCTATAGAGTGCTCCAGTGTTAAGATTGTAATTAAATCTGCAAACGCTTCTTCTTCAATATGATAAAATATATCCAGTATTTTTTTCAATTGAATATTATGGAAATTCTTAATAAATTCCGGCATTTGCTTTCTGGCATTGTCGCAAACCGTTCCTATACATGCATTATATTTTCGGATATCTTCTCTATTCTTTCCTTCTCCTACTGCAATATACTCATTCTTGATTTGGCAACAATAGTCCGCGACAATCTTTTCACCATATTTTTTATTCATTTCGCCAAAAGCTTGTATCATATGCTGTGTTGACTGTCTTCTCCGGCATTCATCGTCACGAGCTTCATTCCAATTCCCTGCATCACCAAATTGCTGAAGCACCGCTTCACTCTCCTCTTCCAGCACCTGACCCATTTCTTGTAGAAGTTCTCCATCTTCACGAACCGTCCTAACAAAAACCTCCTCTTTCAACTGTTCACCGTGATTGCAGATTTCCCAGCCCATAAATGCATGCAATTCAAGAATTGCCACTCTCACGCAAGCTTTCAGTGCATAATTATGTCTTTCCTCGCGTTGTCTTTTACACCCGACATGAGCCGCTTCATGTGACAACACAATCAACAATCTTCTAACTTGATAAACAGAACGGTCCGGCAATGTGAGCAGCATAAGTCTCTTTGTCATTTTATTATGAGAAAACAGCTGCCGTACACTCGTATTCGCAAACATTCCGGGAGCAAAAATGAACTCATACTCTTTTTGTCTGCCCTCTTTAAACTGTTTATACAAATCTGCCAATTCCGATATCCAGCCGGCATAAAAAGCACGAAGTTTAGCCGGCGCATAATGTACTATCACATTAAAATCCTGTATCTGAAAAAACTGTATATCAGTGCGTTGCGCGCTGTGAAACGTCATACTAATTTTATGAATAAATTCAAACACTTCCCTGAGATCGATTATCGTATTTTCGTCTCTTTGTTCTAGCCTCTCCTTCACAATCTTTACCAACAATTTATATGGCGGAAACATAGAAAAAAAATCATACCGTTTGGCAGGAGACAATTCTAGCACCTTAAATGATTGTAAAAGTTGATAAAGCGCATAATAAACGGACCATACCGTGTCTTCTTTATCATAATGTCGCAAAATAATCTCTTTCATTTCCTCAAGGACTACCGTAACCTCATTACAGTTTTCAGGTTTATTGGCGAAAATCTGATTCTCGCCCTCTTGACACACCCTATCCATTGACAGTTCTGATTTGCCTTCCGAATCGGTCGTTGTATTCAAAACAAGACTTGAGGAAAACAAATAAAAAGCAAATCCGGCATTAGAATAAGAAAGCAGCCCCTCTCTCCTATATTCATATAGCAGACGACCAAGCTTTACCTTCCTTGCTATATACCGAAAGTCATCATCCCCAAGGATATCATATGTCCTATCTTTATATAAACCAGTGTCTATATCTGCCCCTTCAATCTCAACTGACTCAGGACGTTCTTCCTCCAAATATAATTTCTTTGCTAACTTTTCACAGAAATCAGAGTATTTTTCATCCAGCATCAATCTATAACCTGCATTCTTGATACTGTTGGTAATTCCCTTGAAGCATATCGAATCTATCTCTTCATCATACAAATAAGGATAGTCTTCAGTAGATAATCGTTGTAACACCTCGTGATTAACAGAAAAAACTGTATAACCATACACCACCGCATTGATTTCAATCGTATGCAGCGCCTTAACCGTACTCACAGCATTATGATAATTCTTACATTTTAGACATACAATAAATTCATTCTTGTCGTTCGAGCAATACGCATAGCCAAGTCCATCTGATAATTTAGTCGCCACAATAGAATTAAACTCTTCGCATTGCTTTCGAATCCCTTCCGGCTCTCTCATATAGTCTTTAAGCTGCAGACAAACCACTAATGTCAACGGATATTTCTTATCTGTCTCTAAATTCCAAAAGTCCTCATCTGTACAGTTGTTATTCCATTCAGTATCTGCCAATGCAAAAATATTCTGAAATGAGTAACTTCCGTCACATACTTCAGTTTGCTCCGTGGTATACTGCCACAATGCCTTTAAATCCTCTTTCTTATAATCGATCTCAATACTCTTTGTAGACATACCGTCAAAAAAACCGATAGTACTATATTGAGCGTTTAAGCTGCTTGTTGTAATCGGCATATGATAACTATATAAAGTAATTGCCCGGCAAACTAACTGCCCCATTATCTTTTCTCCTATAATCTGTAATTTAATTTTGTCATAATCTTCGTATTGTTCAAATGATATCTGGCATCACTATATAATTCTTCACCTGCCTTATATGCGTTGCTGCCAAACCTTTTTATATATATATCATCCAAACCTTGTAAAAATTGTTTATGCTCATCACTCTCTTCCTGTAAAAACACTTTCCCATATTCGTTAATCTTATCTATGTACTCACAGCTTACGTCTATATCTTCTGTATGCATACACATCCAATATTCCAACATAACTAAAATCACAGCTGACTGCCTTTGAATCTCACATGGTTCCAATTTTTCCAACTTGCATAGCACTCTCTGGCTGCTTCGCCTTGGCAAATCAATAAACCAGCTTAAAAAAGATTCCATCACCTCTGGTTTCCATTGTAGTGAAACGTGACACAGCAGACTCCACAATACGGTATTTTGGCTATCATCATCTGTTTCAATCCTCGACATATATCTTTTAACAAATATTAGTTCTTTTTGAACATAATCCTCTGCTGGAACATTAAAAATAACTTCAAAAAAATATCCCGAAAGTTTAAAGCATTTATCTCTCTCGAATTCCATTATTTCTTTCAAAAAATCATCGAAAAGAAACCATGCATTATTCCAACTCTCTATCTCCCGAATCCCTTCTCGGATAATTTCCAGCGTAGAACAATAATCTGCTAAATTATCATCCATGCAATCTTTCTCACCGTCTATATAACTGATCAATTTATGAACAACTTTCTCCCTTTGCACTCTCTTATCATAACTAACAGCAAAATCCCAATATTTTCCACATATTAAATAGTAACTCCAAAGCAGCAGTGTATAACTGGTTGCACATAATTCCAGAATTATTGCGCCAATAATCAACAAGGGCATTATAAGCATAATGCCAAACTTCAACTTATGTCCACGTTTCTGGAATTCATCCGACTGAAGCTCTCCCCAGCTGATTCCAAACACTTTACGCTCAGAATGTTTAAAAAGATCAACACCCCAATTTAAAATAAATACAATTACTGTAACAGCGATTCCTATACTGCCCTGAAGTAATCTTAAAGCACTGCTTCTGCTGAAACCAATAGGAGTCAGCCATCCCTTTAGCCAAGTAATCCCAGTCTCTAACCATCTACAATTAATACAGCCGGCATAAACAAAGTCTATGCTCACGGAATATACTAACAGTAAAGATAATATTATATGGGGAAGACATTTTAATATTCCGCAAACCTTTTTCATATATATGTTTATCCCTTTACATTTTGCGAACTTATCGTCTTATCATCACAGGACTTTCTCCGATATCTTAATGTAACTATATACTACATTATATATTTTAATATGTAAAGACAAAATTCCTATCCTCCAGCATTGTCACAAATACACTTATGATTTCAGCGCAATTCTTACTGACCAGATTTTTTCAAGATTTCTGGCGCCTTCCAGCAAACCGGGCAGTTACTCTTACTGCCAGACGCTACTTGAACCGCCTAAGTATGAACTGCAGAACATCAACCGCGCACTTTCTGTTATGGCTGAAGAATCCGACTTTATTCAGGAGGAACTATACTGCAATTCAAACTTCGTACATCCGAGAAGCCAGAAGATCCTTTATTACGACTGTACGAATTACTACTTTGAAACCACGCAGGATGATGATTTTAGAAAGTATGGAAAAAGCAAAGAAAACAGACCAAATCCCATCGTTACAATGGGCGAGTTTATCTTCTGCTCGGATGCCGGACTTGGAAGTAAATCAAACCGCAGATTTAGCAGCTTTGGAAACCATCAGCCTGCCCGTGTATAGCCTGCTTGAGAAAAAGCTCGGAAATTAACTATACCTGTAACGAGATCCTAAGTACACTTCGTTCCATGCAGGTAACACTTTTGTCAAAGGAAAGCGGCTATATCCCTTCTTACAAGAGACCGATCTGACGGATGATTTACACAAGGCATTTGGCTTTCATACGGATTATGAATTTATT
>ERZ779631.554-NODE-554-length-12997-cov-8.853809_pt1 | contig 12997 bp, 14 predicted proteins | sample MGYA00514193_ERZ779631 | MGnify/ENA primary metagenome ERZ779631 (study PRJEB29562, sample SAMEA4376710) | mouse gut metagenome | isolation source: Cecum | study: EMG produced TPA metagenomics assembly of the A DSS colitis mouse model was used to assess the...
GGCGGTTGGGATCCATGCCGGTGGAGTAGGTGGTCACGCCCTCGAAGTCCTGAAGGGCCGTGTGGATCACGTGCCGCTCATAGGCGTTCATGGGCTCCAGGGTGACGCTGCGGCGGTAGCGGACCACCTTCCCCGCCACCTTCCGGGCCAGATGCTGGAGGCTCTGCTCCCGCTTGGCCCGGTAATTCTCCGCGTCCAGGTGGATGCGGACCCGGGGGCCGCCGCTCCGGTTCACGGCGTAGCTGGTCAGCTGCTGGATGGCGTCCAGGGTCTCCCCCCGGCGGCCGATGAGGGCCCCCAGGCCCTGGCCCTCCAGGATGACCTTGTAGCGGCCCTTTTCAGGGAGGTAGACCTTCACCTCGGCGGCGCTGTCCATGTGCTCCAGAAGGCCCTTGAGGAAGGTCCTGATGGCCGCGGCCTTCTCGTCGTCCACCTCCTCGCCCAGGGGAACAGGGGGCTCCTCCCGGACGGGCTCCGGCCTGGGCGCGGGACGCTCCTTTTTCTCCGGGGCGGGGCGTTCCTTCTTCTCCCGGGGGGGACGCTCTTTGCGCTCGGGGCGCTCCCGTCTTTCCGGGGCGGCGGGGCGGGGCCGTTCCTCCCGGACAGGCTCCGGCTTCGGGACGGGCGGGAGAATCTCCTCTTCCTCCTCGGGACCGTAGTACACGCGGATCTTCGCCGGGCAGGCCCCCAGGCCCAGGAAACCGGACTTGGCCCGCTCCAGGACCTCCACGGACACGTCGTCCCGGTCCAGGCCCAGCTGGGCCAGGGCCTTGGAGATGGCCTCGTCCTCGTTCTTGCCTGTAACGTCAATATAGTCTCTCATAACGGCTTCCACCTTTACGTTTCGTCATAGCGGTCCGGCTTGTAGGCCCGGCCCCTGGCGTAGGGCCTGTCCCCCACCCGGCCGGCCTCCGTGGTGGCGGTGCCGGCCTTGGCGGCTTTGGCGGCCTTGGCGTCCCGGGCGGCCTTCTGCTTTTCCTTCAGGGTCTGCTTCTGGGCGGCCTGCTGGCGCTGCTGCTCCTGGAGGACCTTGGCCTCCTCCATCTTGCGCTTCCGCTCCGCCTGGCGGGCCTCATAGCGGGCGTTCTCCTCTTCCTCCAGCTTCTTGTTGAAGAAATTGCCCATGAGGAACTCCTGCACGGCGGCAAAGGCGCTCTGGGCAATCCAGTACACGCCCAGGGCCGCGGGCATGGTGAAGGCGATATACACGGAGAACAGGGGCATGAACATCATCATGCGGTTGGCGCTGGCGGCGGAGGGGTCCGTCTGGGGCTGGTGCTTCATGGTGATTTTGGTGAGAAGCCACTGGCTCCCGCCCGCCAGAATGGGGATGAGAATCAATCCGATGGCGGCCCAGGTGAAGGAGAAGTCCTTCACCATGTTCCAGGGCGTCGCCGCCATGTCCAGGCCGAAGGAGGTGTAGTTCATGTTGATCCACCCGGGCACGGAGGACCCCACCTCGGGAAGCTCCGAGGCGATGGTCCGCACCAGGTTGATCTGCCCGTAGGGCATGAGCTGGGTGATTCCGTCCCGGACCACGGCGGCGCCGTCCTTCATCTGGGCGATGCCCTCCAAGCTGAGCCCGGCGCCGCTGACGGCGTCCACCATCTGCTGGACCACGTCCTGGCCCAGCATCATGAAGTGGGTGATGGGCTGGCGGATGATGGAGTACAGGGCCAGCAGGATGGGCAGGGGCAGAAAGCTCCACAGGCACCCGGACATGGGGCTGACGCCCTCCTCGGCGTAGAGCTTCTGCATCTCCTCCGCCTGCTTGGTCTGGTTGTTGGCGTATTTCTTCTGGATTTCCTGGAGACGGCCGGACATGCGGCTCATGCGCATCATGCTCTTCTTGGACTTCATCTGGAAGGGCAGCATGATGAGCTTGATGACCAGGGTGAAGAGAATGATGGCCATGCCGTAGGAATTGGTCAGGTTGTAGAACAGCCGGACCAGCCAGGCGAAGGGGATACAGATAAAGTATCCGATGGTTGAAAACATAGCTTGTTCCTCTCGTTTTGTTCAGTGGGGAGCTAGGGCACAGGGTCATACCCGCCCTTGTGGAACGGATTGCATCTGAGAATTCTCTTGAACGCGAGCCAGCTGCCCTTCACCGCCCCGTACTTCTCCAGGGCCTCCAGGGCGTACTGGGAGCAGGTGGGGATATAGTTGCAGCACGGGGGACGGCAGGGGGAGATGTTCCGCCGGTAGAATTTCACCAGCCAGATCAAAACCTTCTTCACGGCTTGTCCTCCAAAAGGCCCAGCTTCCGGGCGAGGCGGAGGAAGCTGTCGTTCAGCTCCCCCCAGGAGGCCGTCAGCGTCCTGCCCCGGGCCACCAGGATGAGGTCCCAGCCCTGGCGGAGCCGGGGACCGTTCAGCCGGTAGACCTCCCGCAGGCGGCGCCGGGCCCGGTTCCGCTTCACGGCGTTCCCCAGCTTCACGGAGACGGTGACCCCCAGGCGGTTGTGGCCCAGGCGGTTCTTCCGGCAGTAGAGCACCATGCTCCCCGCCACCGCCGACGCGCCCCTCTGGTACATGCGCCGGAATTCGTGATTCTTTTTCAGCGTCACCGCGGCTTTCACAGCGCATCCCCCCAGGCCGGAGAACCAGTACAAGGGACGGAGGAATCCAGAAAATTCCAGCCGCCCCTGTCAGGACTCGTGTTCAAGTGTCTCCTGCTTCTCAATAAGAGAGGCGGGCGCGGCCCTTGGCGCGGCGGCGGGCCAGGACCTTGCGGCCGTTGGCGGTGGCCATGCGCTTGCGGAAGCCGTGGACCTTCTGGCCGTGGAGCTTCTTGGGCTGATAGGTACGTTTCGTTGCCATGCTTGAGACACCTCCTGTCCATATTCCGTCCGCTTCTCAGGGCAGCCCGGAAGCGGCGCTTTCCCAACACCGCCCGGCCCGAAAAGGGGCAGGCGGCGCGGCAGACAAATTCAAACGCCGATTCGACGCATGGGACAGTATACCATACGGGCGCAAGGGGTGTCAACAAGAACTTGGACGCCGGAGGGGATTTTTTACGGCGGAGCTTGACAAACGGCCCGGCTCTGGTATGATGAATTTACCCCGAAAGGGGTGGAAGAGCGTCGCTGCATGAAAAAGCGGTTGGCCCACGTTCCTCGCGAAGATGATTCGAGGGGAGGTGGTGCGGATGGGAAACATACGCTGGGCGCAAGTCCTGCGTTTTGTGGTATGCTTGGTCCTTACCCTCTGGGTATTGGCCTACATATCCCCAAATGCGTGTTGACCGCCTGGCTACCCCCAAGCGGTCAACGGGCTTAGTCTCTTGATCGTAACGGGCTGACCGCATGCAGCGGCGCTTTTCCGTTGTCCTTATTATAATGGAAACCCCCGGTCCTGTCAAGGCCCCCCCGCGGCGCTTTCCCCTACCAATCGTGCCGGCTGACCGGGACGCCATGGTCATGGAAGGCGTCCACCATGGCGTCGATCCGCCGGAAGCACCCCGGGTCCTCCAGGGTCTCGTCGTCCAGGATGGACTTGATTTGAGATATCAGCTCCAGGGCCCTGGATTCCATCAGGGGGCGGATTTCTTCGGGGTCCAGGGACTCCAGGTATTTTGCCGCCAATTCCCCCAGTGCGTTTTCGTATAATTTTCTTGTGGTCTGCAAATCCATAACGGCCTTCCCTGTCACCTAAAATCGTTCCGTAATAATCTTTGGTATTCTTCTTATTTTAATGCCATATACTGCACTTGTCAATAACGATTGTGGGTGCATTTTATGAAGGACATTTTGGCAAAACGACTGAGGAAATGCCGAGAAAAGACCGGTTTGCCTCAAATAAAGGTTGCCATCTACTGTGATATTACGGAAAAGGCGTATCAGAACTACGAGTTGGGTGTCCACGAACCGAAGGTCAGCATTCTCATGCGGATTGCCCAATATTACGGGGTTTCCATCGACTATCTGGTGGGCCTGACCGACGACCCCGCCCCCTACCCCAGGGCCTCCGAATAAACCCCGGGCGAGCCCAAGGGCCCGCCCGTTTTTTCGGCCCGGGCGTCTTCCGCTCTTGACCCGGGGCGGATTTTGCCCTAAAATGAACGGGATTGTACCGACCGACGACCAAGGAAACTGGTGACACTATGAACGACTTCAACCAACGCTACATCGCCGCCCGGCGGAACGTCATCGCCGGGGACCTCCGACGGCTGAACCCCATGCAGCGAAAAGCCGCCATGACCACCGAGGGGCCCCTCCTCCTCCTGGCCGGGGCGGGCAGCGGCAAGACCACCGTCCTCATCCAGCGGGTCTACACCCTCCTGACCTACGGCCGGGGCAGCGACTCCGACTTCGTCCCCCCGGAGGCCGCGGAGGAGGACCTGGCCTTCCTGGAGCGCTTCCCGGAGGACCCCTCCCCCCTGGACTTCGACCGGGCGAAGCGGCTTTGCGCCGTGGACCCGCCCCGGCCCTGGGAGATCCTGGCCATCACCTTCACCAACAAGGCGGCGGGGGAGCTGAAGGACCGCCTGTCCGCCCGGCTGGGCCCGGAGGCGGAGGGCGTCTGGGCCTCCACCTTCCACTCCGCCTGCGTCCGCATCCTCCGGCGGGACATCGACCGCCTGGGCTTCGCCAAGGACTTCACCATCTACGACACCGACGACTCCCGCCGGGTGGTGAAGGACGTTTTGAAGGAGCTGAACCTGGACGACAAGGCCTTCCCGCCGAAAAACGTCCTCTCCGTCATCAGCGCCGCCAAGGACCAGTATCAGGGCCCGGAGGAGTTCGCCAGGAGGCACGGCGCCGAAACCGACTGGCGCATGGCCCGCATCGCGAAAATCTACGCCGCCTATCAGAAAAAGCTGGCCTCCGCCAGCGCCCTGGACTTCGACGACCTCATCTTCCACACCGTCACCCTGCTGAAGCGGGAGCCGGAGGTGCTGGAGTACTATCAGAACAAGTTCCGCTACGTGCTGGTGGACGAGTACCAGGACACCAACCACCTCCAGTACCTCCTGACCGGCCTGCTGGCGGGGGGGCGGCGGAACCTCTGCGTGGTGGGGGACGACGACCAGTCCATCTACCGCTTCCGGGGGGCCAACATCGAGAACATCCTGAACTTTGAAAAGCAGTACGAGGACGCCCGGGTCATCCGGCTGGAGCAGAACTACCGCTCCACCCAGCACATCCTGGACGCGGCCAACGCCGTCATCGGCCACAACACGGGCCGGAAGGGGAAGACCCTCTGGACCGAGAACGGGGACGGGGAAAAGGTCCGCGTCCGCACCACCCTCAGCGAGGGGGACGAGGCGTCCTTCGTGGCGGGGGACATCCTCTCGGCGGTGGGCCGGGGGGGCCATTTCCGGGACGCCGCCGTCCTCTACCGGATGAACGCCCAGTCCAACGCCCTGGAGTACGCCATGAAGCGCAGCGGCGTGCCCTACAAGGTCGTGGGGGGCATGAAGTTCTTCGACCGGGCGGAGGTGAAGGACATGCTGTCCTACCTCTGCGTTCTGAACAATCCCCTGGACGACCTGCGCCTCCGGCGGATCATCAACAGCCCCGCCCGGGGCATCGGGGGTGCCACCATGGACAAGGTGGCGGCGCTGGCGGACCAGCAGGGGTCCTCCCTCTACGAGATCATCCGCAACGCGGACCTCTTCCCGGAGCTGAAAAGCCCCGCGAAGAAGCTCCTCCAGTTCGCGGACCTGATCGACGGCCTCCGGAAGGCCGGGGGAACCCTGGCCCTGCCGGAGTTCTATGACGAGGTCTGCGACCGGACGGGCTACGTGAAGGCCCTCCAGGACAAGAACGACCTGGAGAGCCGGGGCCGCCTGGAGAACGTCCAGGAATTGAAGTCCAACATCCTGGGCTTCCTGGACCGCCAGCCGGAGGACGCCACCCTCTCGGGCTTTCTCAACGAGATCGCCCTGTACACGGACCTGGACTCCCTGGAGGGGAGCGACGACTGCGTGACCCTCATGACCATCCACGCCGCCAAGGGCCTGGAGTTCCCCCTGGTCTACGTGGTGGGCCTGGAGGAGGGCATTTTCCCCGGCAGCTCCGCCCAGTTCGAGGAGGAGGAGCTGGAGGAGGAGCGCCGCCTCTGCTACGTGGCCATGACCCGGGCCCGGGAGCGGCTGACCCTGACCCACGCCCGGCAGCGGATGCTCTACGGCCGGACCTCCAGCAACCGCCTCTCCCGCTTCCTGGACGAGGTGCCGGAGGAGAACCGGGACTGGGAGGGAAAGGACCTCCAGCCCGGGGGGACCTTCGGCGGCTCCTCTTACGGCGGCTCCTCTTACGGAAGCGGCGCGTACGGCGGCGGGGATTTTGCCGGCGGGACCCGCCGGCCCGTTTACGCCCGCCCGGCCCGCCCCGCCTGGCAGGAGGCCCGGCGGACAGCGGCGGCCTCTCCGGCGGCGGCTCCCCCCATGGCCCTGAGCGAAGGGGACCGGGTGGAGCACGGGGCCTTCGGCAAAGGGACGGTGCTGTCCGTCCAGCCCATGGGCGGCGACGCCCTGGTCCAGGTGGACTTCGAGGGCGCGGGACAGAAAAAGCTGATGCTGAAAGCGGCGGCGAAGCACCTGAAAAAACTGGATACATAAGCGAAAGCGCCGGAGGCCCAGGCCTCCGGCGCTTCTCGATATTCAGCAGACGCAGCCGCCGCAGGGGCACGGGATGCGCTTCACGCAGTCCGCGCTGATCTGGGGCGGGAGACTCATGGTCATCGCGCCGTCGTACTCCACACAGACGCACTCTCCCGGGCAGAAGCAGCAGGCGTTGTCGGTATGGACCAGGACCTCCTGGCATCCGCACAGGTCGCACACCAGCAGGTCACAGCAGTTCACCCGCAGGATACGGGCCTTCATGACAACCGGCTCCCGGCACTCCGCGGCCTGGGCGCACTCATTGCAAACAGGTTCCATAACGGGACCTCCTTTTTTCACAGGATGTACTCCATCCTATGCGGAAAGGCGGTCAAAGGTCCCCGAAGCGCTCCCCGAACCGCTGCCGGGCGAAGGCGTCCACCTCGTCCCGGAGGGCCCGCCAGTCCGCCAGCAGCGCCTCCGCCTCCGGCGTCAGGGCCGCGCCGCCGCCGTTCCGGCCCCCGATGGTGGAGTCCAGCAGCTTGCACCCCAGGGCCTCCTCGGCGGAGCGGACGATGCGCCACGCCTTGGAATAGGCCATGCCCATGGCCCCCGCCGCCGCCCGGAGGGAGCGCCGCTCTCGGACCTCCTCCAAAAGCGCCGCCACCCCGGGGCCGAAGCGCCGCTGGCCCTCCCCGTCCAAAAGGCGCAGGGTGACGGTGAGGCGCAGGTCATTGGTGGTCTTCATAGAAAAACTCCTCCCGGCTGGTCATTTGCAGTTCGCCGTCCATGAGCTCCCAGATTTCCGTGTAGTTGGAAATCGTGCCGCCGTCATGAAACTCCCGGACGGGCAGCTCCCGGCGGACCAGGGTCAGGTCGTGATAGCTCCAGTCCGGCGCGCCCGGTCTGAGCCGCTGGTCCGGAGCGGGGACCCAGGTCTCACGGGCGGCCCGGTCGTCCAGGCCGCTGACCTCCCAGTTGGAAACCTCCGTCCGCGCCAGATACAGGGCCCCGGTTTCATCCGGCGCGTAATAGTCCGTTTCATACTCCACCGCCGACAGGCGGAAGGTCGATTCCAATTCCCGCCTGTCCGAATCGGCGGAGACGCCTTGCAGGGTGAAAGCGTATTGGTACCGCCCCGCCTCCGGGTCCCAAATCCAATAGTAATAGGGGATGGTGTTGTTGGCGGTCCAGCCGAAGAGGCCGAAGTCCGTGCTGCCGTCAAAGTTCAGGTCCAGGACGGTCATGCTCTCCTTCACGGACCAGCACTCCGTGTAGTCGTAGAACTCCTCCGGCATGTCCGGGCCCCATTCTGTTTCGATGGCCTCCCGGCTCAGGACGGTCTGGATCAGCTCCTCCCCATCGTACACCCGGACCTCCCGCACGCCGAAATTATACTCGTCCACCTGTTTTCCCACGGCCTCCAGCAGGAGGGTCCGCCCGTCCGCCAGAGGGGCCTCCAGGGTCAGGGAGCGGTCGTCCTCCGGGGCCGTCCTGTTCGGAACGGAGCCCCCCGGGGCGGGCTCCACAGGGGCAGGGTCCGCCGGGGCCGGCGGGGCCTCCTCCGCCACCTCCGCCGGGGCGGCGCAGGCGGACAAGGCCAGCAGGGCCAGCAGGGCCAGCAGGAACATCAGCACTCGGCGCATATGAAACGTCCCTCCTTCCGATGGGTTTTACAAGGCCAGTATACCAGCTCCCCCGGCGGAAAGGGGTAACAAAAGGGTGACAGATTTGTGTAGGGGCGGCTATCAGCCGCCCGTCTCCCCAAGGGCTCCGCTTCTTCCAAAAGACGGGCGGCAGATTGCCGCCCCTACGTGTCCCCCGCCTGGAAATCAAACCCAGCTTGACATCCCGCCCCTCGGGCGGTATCATGATATACAGGAAAAAATCGGCTTGGGCCGGTGAAATTCGACAGGAGGGTTTTCTGATGGAAAAGAAGGTAAGAAGGATCGGCGTCCTCACCAGCGGCGGCGACGCGCCGGGCATGAACGCGGCGGTTCGGGCGGTGGTCCGGGCGTCCATCGCCCGGGGCATCAGCTGCATCGGCATTCGCCGGGGCTGGAACGGCCTGATCACCAGCGATTTCGTCCCGCTGACCTCCTCCAGCGTCAGCCACATCATCAACAAGGGCGGCACCATGCTCTACACCGCCCGGAGCCTGGAGTTCATGGAGGAGGCAGGCCGGGCCAAGGCCCTGGCCACCTGCCGCCTGCTGGGCCTGGACGGCATTGTGGCCATCGGCGGCGACGGCACCTTCCGGGGGGCCCTGGCCATCTCCCGCCAGGCCGCCAAGGACGGCATGAGCCTCCGTGTGGTGGGCATCCCCGCCACCATTGACAACGACATCGGATGCTCCCACTACACCATCGGATTCGACTCCGCCTGCAACACGGCCATCGAGTGCATCGACAAGCTCCGGGACACCATGCAGTCCCACGAGCGCTGCTCCGTGGTGGAGGTCATGGGCCGGCACGCGGGGTATCTGGCGCTGTACGTGGGCATCTCCGTGGGCGCCACCGCCGTGCTGATCCCCGAGCGGGAACCGGACTTTGAAAAGGACATTGTGGAGAAGATCCGCCGGGCCCGTCTGGCGGGGACCACACACTACATGGTCGTCGTGGCCGAGGGCGCGGGCAGCGCCATCGAGATCAGCCAGCGCATCCACGACGAGCTGGGCATCGACCCCCGGGTCACCGTCCTGGGCCACATCCAGCGGGGCGGCTCCCCCTCCGCCCGGGACCGGGAGACCGCCAGCCGCATGGGCTACGAGGCGGTGAAGGTCCTGGCCGAGGGTGAGGGGAACTCCATCATCGGCATTCTGGACGGACGCCTGGCGGACATGGACATGGAGGAGGCCCTGGCCATGAAGAAGAACTTCCAGATGGACCGCTACCAGATTCTGGAGGCCCTGACCAACAGCTGCGGCCCGGATTTCTGACTTGCTTTTCTTGAAAGACTGTAACGACACTTGATTGTGCGAAGCAAAATCTTAGTGGAGTACGTCCCCGAAGGGGGAAAGTAAGCAAAAGAACTTTATCGCGCTCTGATGGTCCGGCGATGGACCAAGCCGAAGCGACGGCAACGGACATACATATCAGGAGGATTTCCTCATGGAAAAAGTCAGACTGGGCCGCACGGAGCTGATGGTGACGAAGACGGCCTTCGGCGCCCTGCCCATCCAGCGCATTCCCAAGGCGGACGCCGTGAAGCTGGTCCGCCGGGCCGTGGACGGCGGAATCAACTACTTCGACACGGCCAACATGTACACGGACAGCGAGGAGAAGCTGGGCGAGGCCCTGGAGGGAATCCGGCAGAACGTGGTCATCTCCACCAAGAGCGCCGGGCGGGACAAAAAGACGGCCATGGCCCACATCGAGCAGAGCCTCCGCTCCCTGCGGACGGACTACATCGACCTCTTCCAGTTCCACAATCCCCCCGCCCTGCCGGACATCAACGACCCGGACGGCGCCTTCGCCGCCGCCCTGGAGATGAAGGAAAAGGGTTACATCCGCCACATCGGCATCACGAACCACCGGCTGTTTGTTGCCCGGGAGGCCATCCAGTCCGGGAACTTCGAGACCCTCCAGTTCCCCTTCTGCTACCTGACCACGGAGAAGGAGCTGGGGCTGGTGGAGGACTGCGCCAAAGCGGACATGGGCTACATCGCCATGAAGGGCCTGTCCGGCGGGCTGCTGAACAACGCCGAGGCCTGCTACGCCTTCATGCGGGAGTACCCCAACGTGGTGCCCATCTGGGGCATTCAGCACGAGTGGGAGCTGGACCAGTGGCTGGAGCTGACGGAGCGGGACCCCCATATGACGCCGGCGCTCCGGGCCGTCATCGAGGCGGACCGGAAGGACCTGGCGGGGAGCTTCTGCCGCTCCTGCGGCTACTGCCTCCCCTGCGCCGCCGGGATTGACATTCCCCAGGCGGCCCGGATGTCCGCCCTGCTCCGCCGGTCGCCCTACCAGCAGTACATGACGGACGCGTGGCACGAGAAGATGCACCAGATCGAGAACTGCGTCCACTGCGACGCCTGCAAGAGCCGCTGCCCCTACGGACTGGACACCCCCAACCTGCTGATTGAGATGCTGAAGGATTACGACGCCTTCTACGCGGCGCACCACAATGACCCCTGAACCCCAGAGGCCCCGGAGCCGGGCCCGCTTTCGGGCGGGCCTGGTTCTTTGCGCCCTGGCGGCGCTGGCGCTGCTTTCCGGCTGTTCCCCGGAGAATGCCGCCCCGGAGCCGGAGGACCCGCCCCGGGCGGAGAAATCCCTCCCCGCCGCGTCTCAGACGGAAGCTCCGGAGGAAGAACCCCCGGAAGAAGCGCTTTCGCCGGACGGGCTTCCCCTGGTGATCCCTTTGGAGGCACAGGAGCTGGACCCGCCCGGTCTGCCCACCGGTGCCCCGGAAGCGGCCCTGGCCTCGGAGGACGTGGTATACAGCGACAGACTGGACTCCGGCGCGGAGCTGGAGATTCGCCGGGTCACCGCGGAGGTGCAGTACGACCCTCCCGTCGTCTTTTACGACGTGTATGCCCTCACCCGGACGCCGGAGATGGACTGGCGGGTCCTGGGACTGCTGGAGGGCTATAACCACTACGTCGGGCACGGCCTGGACGTGGCGGAGCGGGTGCCGGACATCCTGGGCCGGGAGGGCTGGCAGATTTCCCTGGGCATCGGCGCGGCGGCGGTGACAAGCTGGTACTTCGCCGCCACACCGGCGGGCGCGGAGCTGGTCCTGGACGTGGGCAGCAGCCAGGAAGCCGAGGTGACGGACCTGGACGGCGACGGCCAGGGGGAGGCCTGGGAGTTCTACAACCACGGTGACACCGGCTGGTCCTTCTACGACCGGGACGAGTCGGGGCGGTACTGGCGCTATTTTCTGACGGCGGGCCCCGAGGCCCCGCTGGGCGCGGTCATGGTCCCGGAAAAGGGTTACGTCCCGGCGGACCGGGAGGGGAATCCTCTCCTGGGAGAGGACGGGAACATTCTGGGCCCCTACGTCCTGGAGGACGGGGCACTTCACCTCCGGATGGAAGAACCCCCCTAAAGAAATCAGGAAACGGGCCGATAGAATATGTAGGGGCCGGGCTCTGTCCCGGCCCGCTCCTTTCCCCGCGAATCAATATTTGATGAAAGAAGATGGAACCCATGGAAGGTATCCAAGGACTCCGGAGACAGACCGTGACCTCCCTCCAGCGGACCGCCCCGGCGGAAGCGAAGAAGACCGCCGCCCCCGCCCGGACGGACACGTTCCAGTCCGTGCTGACCAGAGAGGAGCGGGCGGAGCAGGCGGCGCGGACGCCGGACCTGCCCAACTTCTCCAAGATGACGGACAGGCAAAAGCTCTCCGCCCTGGCCACCCTCCATGACGCCACGGACTACAGCGGCATGACGGACGTGGAGAAATACAAGCTGATGAACGACCGCTTTGAGGCGGCGTTTCCCGATCTGGGAGCCTATGAGAGCGGGCTGATCGGCCGGGACAGCGCCCACTATTTCGGAACCGGCAACATGGCCCGGCCCGTTACGGGCACGGCCACTTTCATTCAGCGGGAACGGGAGCGGCAGTGGAACAGTCAGGGCCTCCGGGATCTCTCCCGCCTCCACCGGGAGGCGTATTACCCCGGCATGACGGACGGGGAGGCCGCCCAGGCTGTCGCCAGGCGGTATCCGGGCGGAAACCATGCCGCCCAGGCCTGCACCCTCCAGGAGCTGAAGCGCTGCGGTCTGGGGGACCAGGAGAAGATTCAGGAAACCCTGACCTTCATGCGGGCCAGGCTGGTCCAATTTGCCACGAAGGCCAAAGCGCTCAAGGACCCTCCCATCCTGGAGACGGGCAACGCCACCCAGGAGGACATGGTCTATGCCATGGCCACCGGCAAGCCGGTCCACACCGGCGGCGGCACGGACTGGGGCGCCCTCAAGCGGCGTCTGGATGAAACCGGGGACGACTGGGACCAGAAGCTGGCGGACGGCTGCAGCCAGTATGTCCGGAGCGTCATCGACAGTCTGGTGGACGAAATCATCAAGGGTGAACGGCAGGACCCGGCGGGCCGGGCCCCGGAGCCCTCGGAGGCCCCGGAGAACGGCGGGGCTTCCGCTTCATGAACCACAGACAGCAGCGCCCCCGCCGGGCATCCGGCGGGAGCGCTTTGTTTTTTGAAACAGCCCTCTGTGGAAGAGCGGGCCGGATGAAGCCCCGAGGGCCGTTTCAAAACCGGTTCCGGCTCACTTTTTCAGCTGCTTCTGGAGCCAGTCCTTCCCGTCCACGAAGCGGGAGACGATGTAGCACACCACGTAGTCGCCGGCGGCGTTGATCATGGTGGCCGGGGGGTCCACCAGATTGCCGATGACCACCAGGATGGGATAGGCGATTTCCATCTGAGCGGGGAAGAAGATGGAGCAGATGATGTACTCGCCGATGTACCCGCCGCCGGGGA
>ERZ779631.558-NODE-558-length-12928-cov-5.703954_pt1 | contig 12928 bp, 10 predicted proteins | sample MGYA00514193_ERZ779631 | MGnify/ENA primary metagenome ERZ779631 (study PRJEB29562, sample SAMEA4376710) | mouse gut metagenome | isolation source: Cecum | study: EMG produced TPA metagenomics assembly of the A DSS colitis mouse model was used to assess the...
CGGACAGGTCCAGGGTGTTGCGGGTGTAGGTCTCGAAGGTGCGCACCCCGCGCTCACAGAGGATGACGTTCTGGTTGCCCTCGGACATGATATATTCCGCCGACATGATCCATTCCTCATAGGAGTTGGAAAGGCCCCGCTTCAGGAGGATGGGCTTGGACATCTTGCCCACCTCCTTGAGAAGGTCAAAGTTCTGCATATTCCGCGCGCCGATCTGGACCACGTCCACCTTCTCCTCAAAAAGCTCGCAGAGCTTGGGGGACATAATTTCGGTGACGATGGGCAGACCGGTCTCCTCCTTGGCCTCCAGCAGGAGGTCCAGACCGTCTACCCCCATGCCCTGGAAGGAGTAGGGAGAGGTGCGGGGCTTAAAGGCGCCGCCCCGGAGCATACACGCCCCTGAGAGCTTCACGTCCCGGGCCACCTCGATCATCTGGGCCTCGCTCTCTACCGAGCAGGGCCCGGCAATCACGGCGAAGGAGCCGCCGCCCACCTTCACACCGCCCACCTGAATGACGCTGTCCTGGGGATGGAACTTGCGGTTGGCCTTTTTATAGGGCTCGCTCACCCGCATGATCCGCTCTACGTTGGGCAGGATGGAAATTTTGTCTATATCCACCGCGGTGGTGTCCCCCACCAGACCCAAAATGGTGCATCCCACGCCGTTGGTGATTCCCACCTGGAGACCCTGCTTCTGGAAGGACTGGGCCAGGGCCTCGATCTCCTCGTGACGGGCGCCCGGCTTCATAACAACGACCATACATATCTCTCCTTTTTGAAAGCGAGGCGTCCGCCGGCACGGTGCCAACGGACGCCATATATGCCAATGGGACAATTATAGCCGTTCTTGTTGAAAATTGCAACAGGAAATCAGGCTAAAAGGGTGCGCAGCTGCTGGACGGCCCGCTTTTCAATGCGGGAGACCTGGACCTGGCTCACGCCCAGGACCCGGGCGGTCTGCTCCTGGGTGAGGGAGCGGTAATAGCGCAGGAGGATGACCTTGCGGGCCTTGGGTTCCAGGTCGTTGATGGCCCCCCGCAGGGCCATGCGCTCAATGAGCTCCTCCTCCATGCCGCCATCCCCCAGGGTGGATTCCAGGGGGAGACCCTCGGCGGTCTCCGCCTGGAGGGAGGCTACGCTCTGGGCGCAGAGCTGGGCGGCGGCAATGTCCTCGGGCTCCAGTCCGGTGTGGGCGGAGAGCTCAGAGAGAGTGGGCTCCCGGCCCAGCCGCGCCCCCAAAAGGGCGTCGGCGGCGCGGACGGCGGCGGCGCGCTCCTTGAGGGCGCGGGAGACCTTCACCGGGCCGTCGTCGCGCAAAAAGCGGCGAATCTCCCCGGCGATCTTGGGCACGGCGTAGGTGGAGAACTGGGTGCCGTAGCTGTCGTCAAAGCCACGCAGGGCCTTGAGAAAGCCCAGGCAGCCCAGCTGATAAAGGTCGTCGGGGTCCACCCCCCGGCCGTAGTAGCGGCGCACGATGGACCAGATGAGCCCGGCGTTTTCCTTGATGGCCTGCTCGCAGGCGGCCTCGTCCCCGGCTCGGGCGGCTTGAAGGCAGGTCATTTGCCGCCGGTGGCCCGGGGGGAGAACCGCTTGCGCATGGTCACCGTAGACCCTTTTCCAGGGATCGAACGCACCCGCAGAGAGTCCATAAAACTTTCCATAATGGTGAAGCCCATGCCCGAGCGGGAGTCGTCCCCGGTGGTGTAGAGAGGCTGGCGGGCCTGCTCCACGTCGGGGATGCCAACCCCCTTATCCTTCACCATGACCTCAAAAATGCGCCCCTCCAAAATGCGCAGGCGCAGGGTGACCACCCCTAGCTCCTCGGGGTAGGCGTGGACAATGGCGTTGGTCACTGCCTCGCTGACGGCGGTCTTCACGTCTCCCAGCTCCTCCAGGGTGGGGTCCAGCTGGGCGGCGAAGACGGCGGCGGCGGAGCGGGCAAAGGCCTCGTTGGCGCTTTTGGAAGGAAATAAGATGGTGGCCTGGTTCAAAATGGGGATCATATGTAGGACCTCCTTTATAAGGTGCTCATGGGAATGATCTTAGGTAATCCCGCGGTGGCAAATACCTTCCAGGGCTGGCGGGGGACGGCGGTGACCTCCATGGCGGCGTCGGCCTCCTGGACCCGCCGCCAGGTCCGCAGCAGCACGGCGATTCCCGAGCTGTCCATAAAGGTTACGCCGGACATGTCCACCCGGAGCAGACCGGGAGCGCGGCGGGCCACCTCCTTGTCCAGGGCGAGCATCATGGATCGGGCGGAGGCGTGGTCGATGTCGCCGCTCAAAAAGACGGTGAGAGCGCCGTTTTCCTCCTTGGCTTGAATGGGCATAAAAGACCCTCCTTTGGCCGGGAAATAAGCTTGTCCACATCATACCGCCGGGGCGAGGGCGAAGACAGGCGAAGACTGGAGGAGACGCCGGGAAAGTTTTAGGAGAATTTAAGAAAAATGAAAGCAATTGGCGAGACGGGTGTGGTATAATGGCGGAAAATGAGGTTCTGTAGGAGGCGGCGGCAGTGGAGGTATACCGGGGTTTGACAACGGGCGAGGCGCGGGCCCTGCACGAGGCGGGAGAGGGGAACGTACAAGCTGCTCCCCGCTCAAAGTCGGTCAAGGAGATCATTCGGGGGAATCTGCTCACCCCCGCCAATCTTCTGTGCGCCGTGCTGGCGGTGCTGGTGGCTGTGGTGGGCTCGTGGAAGAACCTGTTGTTTATGGGGGTCATCCTCTGCAACATCGTCATTGGCATCGTCCAGGAACTGCGGGCCAAGGCGGTCATCGACCGCCTTACCGTGGTGGCTGCTCCTGACGCCGATACCCTGCGGGACGGCGTTTGGGTGAAGCTGCCCCTGGAGGAGCTGGCGCGGGGGGATATCGTCCGCTACGCCGCCGGGGATCAGGTGGGGGCGGACAGCGTGGTCCTGGAGGGCGTTTGCCGCATGAACGAGGCCCTGCTCACCGGGGAGTCGGACGCGGTGGAGCGCACGGCGGGGGATAAGCTGTTGTCGGGAAGCTTTGTGGCCTCGGGGCATTGCGTTGCCAGGGTGGAGCATGTGGGCGCGGAGAACTACGCCGCCCAGATCGCCGCCGGGGGAAAACGCTGGAAGCGCCCCGACTCGGAGATCCTGAACACCATCGACCGCATCATCCGGGTTATGGCGGCGGTGATCCTGCCTGTGGGGGCCGCCCTGTTTGTCAAGCAGTGGTTTTTTGTCCACGCCACCCCCAAGGAGGCGGTGGTGCGGACGGTGGCGGCGCTGGTGGGGATGATCCCCGAGGGGCTGATCCTTCTAACCAGCGTGGTGCTGGCGGTGGGAGTGGTCCGTTTGGCCGGACGGGACGCGCTGTGCCAGGAGCTGGCATCCATCGAACTGCTGGCCCGGGTGGATACCCTTTGCCTGGATAAGACGGGGACCCTGACCACGGCAGAAATGGCAGTTTCAGCCCTGGAGCCGGCGGCGAGTATGGAGGAAAACCGCTTGCGGGAGGGAGTTTTGGCCATATTAAACGCCACCGGGGATGAAAATCCCACGGCGGCGGCGTTGAAGGACTATTTGAATGGAACGGTGGCGGCAGAGACCCTACGGGGCCTTCCCTTCCGCTCGGAGGTGAAGTGGAGCGGATGCCGCACGGCAGCGGGCGAGAGCTGGGTGCTGGGGGCGGGCTCCTTTGTGTTCCCGGAGGGCTGGAGCCTGGAGGGCAAGGCGGAAGAATACGCCGAGCAGGGCCTGCGGGTGCTGTGCGTGGGGGTGTCGGAGGCGGACTTTGGGACCGGCGACGCCCTGCCCGAAAACCTGCGTCCGGCGGGCTTGATCGTTTTGGCGGACACCCTGCGTCCCGGCGCGGAGGAGACGGTGGACTATTTCAAGCGCCAGGGGGTGGCGCTGAAGCTTATCTCCGGGGACGATCCCCGCACCGTCAGCGCCTTGGCCCGCCGGGTGGGGGTGGAGGGGGCGGAGCGGACGGTGGACGCCTCCACGCTGTTGACCGAGGAGGCCACTCGAGCGGCGGCAAAGACATATACCGTCTTTGGCCGGGTCAGCCCACAGCAGAAGCTGTGGCTCATTCAGAGCCTAAAGGAGGACGGACATACCGTCGCCATGACGGGAGACGGGGTGAACGATGTGCTGGCCCTCAAGGAGAGCGACTGCTCCATTGCCATGGCGGCGGGCAGCGAGGCGGCCCGCAACGTGAGCCAGGTAGTGCTTATGAACTCCGACTTCTCCGCCCTGCCCCATGTGGTGGACGAGGGGCGGCGGGCCATCAACAATCTCCAGCGCTCCTCCGCCCTGTTTTTGACCAAAACTGGCTTTTCCACCATTCTGGCCGTCTGCTTTTTGTTCTTCTCTGTTGGCTATCCCTTTGAGCCGATCCAGCTGAGCCTTATCAGCACCATGACCATCGGCATCCCGTCCTTTTTGCTGGCCTTGGAGCCGAATCTGGAGCGGGTGCACGGCCGCTTCCGGGACAACGTATTTCGCCGGGCGTTGCCGGGGGCGGCCGCCATGGCCAGCGCGGTGCTGTGGTGCGTGGCCCTGCTGAACTGGCACCGGTTTGACGCCGCCCAGTTGTCCACCCTGTGCGTTTTGCTGGTGGGCTTTGGCGGGCTGGTGAACCTCTACTTTGTCAGCCGCCCGCTGAACCGCTGGCGGCTGGTCCTGCTCGTTACCATGACGGCGGGGTTTTATCTGGCGGCGTGGCTGCTGGCGGAGCTTTTCTCGCTGGTGATCCCCCACGGGGTCATGTGGTTCATCCTCCCCGCCCTGATGGCCTGGACCGCCGGGGTGGAGGTGATCCTTCAGCGTCTCCCGGCGCGGAAGCCGTAGCCAAACCCGGCCCTACGAAGGGCAGATGAGAATCGGCGGGCAGGGCAAGCCCCGCCCCTATGGACACGAACGTTACCATAGGTGATGTAGGGGAGTGGCTTGCCCCTCCCGGAACGTGAGGACGGTTCTCCTGTCGGAAAGGGCCCGACAGAGAAAACCGTCCCTCTATCGTTGTTGCTATGGGACGTTTCATTCCTCGCTGTGGTTTTCCTCCCAGCGCTCGCAGGTCTGGTCAGGATCCGGTCCTTCAGCTTGGATGCGACGCAGTGGCCGTACCACAGCGGCACAAATTTTTTGCCGCCCAGAACATAGTGCTGGTGGTAGTGGGCGCAAGTCCCGCACACCGCGGCCTGCACCATGGGCTTTGGCATTCTTTGCATAATATCACCTCATTTCTTTATGGGCAGGAGATCGCGCACGACCTTCACACACAGCATTCCAGATATATCGGGAATGCTCAACCCCACTTATGCAAAATATAATTAAAGTTATAAAGGTAGGTGATTGCAATTATTTCATAAAACCGTTATGGGCGACCATGAAGCGCAAAGGGATCACCACATATACCTTGCTCAAACAATATTCCTTTAGCCGAGGAACGTTGGATTCTCTCAAGCAGGGACGCAACATTTCCACTGCCACACTCAACGATCTTTGCAACATGCTGGACTGCCGCGTGGAGGATGTTTGGCTTTATATCCCTGATGAATAAAAGAGACGGCTCGTTGAGCCGTCTCTTTTATGTGTTATGTGTTCTTTCTTCACACCGCCACTTCAATGGGGGTGTTCAGGTCGTGGGCTTGGTAGCCCTCCACGGTGAAGGACTGTTTGGTAAAGGAATAGAAATCGGTGACGGTGGGGTCCAGGGTCACCTTAGGGGTGGGATAGGACTCTCGTTTGAGCAATTCCTCCACAATGGGCACATGGCGGTCGTATATGTGGCAGTCAGCGATGACGTGGACCAGCTCGCCGGGGACCAGACCGGAGACCTGGGCGAACATCATGAGCAAAGCGGCGTACTGCATCACGTTCCAGCCGTTGGCGGTGAGCATGTCCTGACTGCGCTGGTTCAAAATGCCGTTGAGCACATTGCCCGAGACGTTAAAGGTCATGGAGTAGGCGCAGGGCTGGAGAGCCATATCCTTCAGATCGTGGTGGTTAAAAAGATTGGTCACCATGCGGCGGGAGGCAGGGTTTTCCCGCAGGGTCTTCAAGATCCAGTCCACCTGGTCCATGCGGCCCTCGGGAAAGTCATAGGGCACCCCCAGCTGGTAGCCGTAGGCCTTGCCGATGGAGCCCGTTTCATCCGCCCAGGAGTCCCACACATGACTGCTGAGGTCGGCGATGTTGTTGGATTTCTTCTGCCAGATCCACAGCAGCTCGTCGATGGCGCTTTTCAGGTACTGCTTGCGTACGGTGAGGATGGGAAATTCCTCTCGCAGGTCGTAGCGGTTGACAACGCCGAAAAGCTTGACGGTGTGTGCGGGGGTCCCGTCCTGCCAGCGGGGCCGCACGGCGAGGTCGGTGTCCCAAACCCCGCGGTCCAGGATGTCCCGGCAGTTTTGGAGAAAAATTTCGTCGGCGCGGCTCATGGCGTGCCCTCCTTGAATGGTATTTTACCTATCATACCATGGCCCCGGCCAAAAGGCAAGGCGGGAACAGAAAGGGACGGCTCAAATTGAGCCGTCCCTTTGACGTATCAGATGCGTTTGAAGGTCACTCCATCAGCGAGCACACCAGTTCGGTGTATTCCGCCACATCGGTCAGTTCCAGCCCGGCGGCAAGACAAGCCTGGGCGTGCAGGAGCTTGACGTACTTTTCCGCCTTTTCCTTGTCGCTGCCCAGGGCGGCCTGAAGGGCTTTTACGGCGGGGTGGTCCAGGTTCAGCTCCAGGACCCGCTCCGCCTTCATGGGGGCCTGACCCTCCACCTTCTCAAAATACCGCTCCATCTCAAAGGACATGGGCCCTCCGGCAGTCATGCACACGGGAGCGGACTTTAGGATACGGGACACCCGCACCTCCTTGACCGCCTCGCCCAGGGTCTCCTTGCAGAAGTCCAGCAGGGGCTTGGCTTCCTCGCTCTGCTTCTCAGCCTCCGCCTTTTGGGCATCGGTCTCGGGAAGAGCTCCGGGGTCGGAGACCGACTTGAAAACCTTGCCGTCGTAGTCATTCAAGGTCTGGATCGCAAACTCGTCGATGTCCTCGGTAAGGTACAGGACCTCAAAGCCCGCATCCAGAATGCGCTCGGTCTGGGGCAGGGCGGCGGCCTTCTCCTTGCTCTCTCCCCGGACGTAGTAGATGAACTGCTGGCTCTCGGACATCCGGTCGCGGTACTCCCGGAGAGTAGACATCCCTTCGGACTTGGAGGACCAGAACAGCAGCAGGTCCTTCAAAAGGTCCTTGTGGACGCCAAACTCGTTGACTACGCCGTACTTCAGCTGGGGGCCGAAGGCCTTCCAGAAGGTGAGGTATTTTTCCCGGTCATCCTTCAACAGCTTTTCCAGCTCCGCCTTGATCTTCTTCTCCAGATTGGCGGCAATGGCGGTGAGCTGGCGGTCCTGCTGCAGAATTTCACGGGAAATATTCAGAGAGAAGTCGGGAGAGTCCACCACCCCCCGGACGAAGCGGAAGTGCTCGGGGAGCAATTCTCCGCACTTGTCCATGATGAGAACCCCGGAGGAATAGAGCTGCAGGCCTTTTTCAAAGTCCCGGGTAAAGTAGTCGTAGGGAGCCTGGGCGGGGATATAGAGCAGGGCCTTGTAGCTCACCGCCCCCTCGGCGGCAAGGTGGGTCACCGCCAGGGGCGGCTGCCAGTCACCAAACTTCTCCTGATAGAATTGGTCATATTCCTCCTTGGTCACGTCCTTTTTAGGGCGGTTCCAAAGGGGCTGCATGGAGTTCAGCGTCTCCCACTCACGGTGGGTCTCGTACTGGGGTTTATAGTCGTCTCCGGCGTCATCGGGGCGGGGCAGCTCGTGAGTGTGCTCCAGCTCCATACGGATGGGGTAGCGGATGTAGTCGGAGTGCTTTTTCACCAGGCCCATGAGGACATGGGGGTCCAGGTAGCGGTCATAGTCCTCTCCGTCAGCGTTTTCCTTCAGCTTCAACACGACGTCGGTGCCGGGGGCGTCCCGCTGGGCGTCGTCCACAGTATAGCCGTCCGCTCCCTTGGAGTGCCAGCGGTGGGCGTCGGGCTCTCCGTAGGCCCGGGAGGTGACGGTGACCTCGTCGGCCACCATGAACGCGGAGTAAAAGCCTACGCCGAACTGTCCGATAATGTCCACGTCCTTGGCCTCTCCCTCGTCCAGCGCCTGCTTGAATTGTAAAGAGCCGCTTTTGGCAATGGTGCCCAGGTTCTTCTCCAGATCTTCGGCCGTCATGCCCATGCCGTTGTCTGAGATGGTGAGGGTGCGGCTGGCTTTGTCGGGGACCAGGGTGATTTGAAAGTCCCCGCGGTTCAGTCCTACCTTTTCGTCGGTGAGGGCCAGATAGGCCAGCTTGTCGATGGCGTCACTGGCGTTGGAGACCAGCTCCCGCAGGAAAATGTCCTTATGGGTGTAGATGGAGTTGACCATCAGGTCCAAGAGACGCTTGGATTCTGTCTTGAATTGCTTCTTTGCCATGGGTCTGCCTCCTAAAGCAAGATGGGTTAGCACTCTAAAAGACTGAGTGCTAACCCATATCATACTCCATCTGTTTCCAAAAAGCAAGGCTTGTTCACAAAAAGTTTACCTCAGCCCTGCTTCCAGCGCAGAACGTCCCCCTTGGAGGGAGCGGAGGGTTGGGACAAAAGACGGTAATAGTCCTCAGAGCGCACCATGCCGGAGGAATATAACACCAGCACCACGTCGGGCTGGACCCAGTCTACATAGGAGAGCAGGTCGCCGGAGAAGTAGCGGGGGTCGACGGTGGTGACCTCGGCGCAGGCATAGGCCAAATAGGGGGTGAGCGCACAGGCAAAGGAATCGCGGATGAGCAGGACCTTGGGGCCCTGGGGATTATAGTAATTCTTGATCCGGGCGGCGCCGTAGTCTCCGCCGGCGTAGTAGGTGTAGGGATTTGCGGCAAAGGGGTCTGTTTCCTCCAGGCGCTCGGGGAAGAGCACGGTGTCCTCCGCGTCGCCGTGGGAGACGGGGTCGGTGGCGTCGTAGCGCAGAAGGGTGGGGGAGTCGGGGACCCAGAGGGCAAAGTCGTCCATCCCGGCGTAGAGGGAACCCACCCGCTTGCCCTGACTGCCGAGGAAGAAGGAGGGGAGAGTGTTGATTTGGTAGCTTGCCCGGTCGGTCCATTTCGGATCTATGGAGATGGGGCGGCGTTTGATGCCGCGGGCGGCGGAGAGGGTCTGGTCGTAGTCGTCCAGCTTGTCGCACAGAGTGCGGAAGGCCTGGAAGGCCCCCTCCTGGGTCCAGTGGTGGTCGGTGGCGTAGAACCAGTTCTTCCAGGGCCCCCCGGCGTTGCGCAGGGTCTGGCGGAAGTCCAGATAGTCCACCCCGGCCTCGTCCAGAGAGGCCAGTAGGTCGTCGGCGTTTTGGTTGGAGCTGTCCTCCACGCCGTAGGGCAGGTCGCTGTCGGCTGTGATCTTGGAGGGAGCCTGGAGATAGAGCAGTGGGATGTCCCGGTTGTCCAGAGCGCGCTGAAGACGCTTGAGGGACGCGGCCTGGGCGGCGGGGTCAGGGTCGCCGGAGGCCACAAAGGAGAGGGAACCGTTGCCCAGACGCACCACGGTGCTGGCGGGGTCCACGTCCTCTACTACTGTGCGGCCGGTGAGGGCCTGGAAGCCGCCGTAGAGCTGGATGAGGGCACGCTGGTCAGTGAGGGCGGCCTGGACGGCGTCCTCTGCGGCGGCGGTTTTTTGAGAAAAGCGGTCAGGCCACTCCTCTATGGGGGCGGGGGCGTTCAGAGCGCCGGCGCTGAGAGAACGGTAGGCGGCTACGTGGTGAGGAAGAGAGGGGTCTTGCTTGAGTAGGGAAGGCTGGGCAAAACCGGTGCAGGCGGTGGAGTTGTCCAGCACACCGAACAAAGCGGAGAAGGCCCCGAAGACGATCACCGCCAGAAACAGCGCGGCGGACAGGGAAAATCGGTTGGTGACCAGCCGCTTGAGTCTGTATTTCCAATTCATTCAGGAACCTCCTTCCTTGTAGGTTTCGGTAGAATATCCGGAGGGCACCCGCGAGAGCGGGGACGCGCCAGCAGGTGCGTAAATTTGAGGCCGCAGGCCGAGAATTTACGGAAAGCCGGGTTCCCCGGCCTGAGCATCTTAGAAATTAAAATAAATAAACGGGTTATACGTTCCCTTCACCAAGTAAGCGGCGGAGACGAGAAGGATGCACACGGTGGCGACGGCGCACAGGGCGTCCCACGCGTTTAGAAGGGCGGGGAGGGCGTTGCGTGCGGACAGGTGGGCAAGCCTGCCTCGCAGCCAGGTGGCGGTGGGAGCGCAGGCCAGAGCTGCCGCTGCCAGAACAACCACGTTTTGGGCCAGGTAATAGCCGGCCTGTACGCTCCAGAGAGGCGGAGCGTTCCAGAGAAACATGGTCCCCAAAAAGGAGAAGGCGTCCCCCACGCTGTCCGCCCGGAAAAGGACCCAGGTGGCGTTGACCAGCAGAAGGGTAAGAACCCGGCGCAGCCACAGAGGAAGGCAGACATTCCGGTCCGGCAGAAGCCGCTGGCAGGCCAGGGCGACGAACCAAGTGAGTCCCCAGAGGATAAAGGTCCAGTTGGCCCCGTGCCAGATCCCAGTGAGAAGCCAGACCAGGAACATGTTGAGGATGGTGCGGTACTTCCCCTTGCGGTTGCCTCCCAGGGGAATGTAGACGTAGTCGCGAAACCAAGTGCTCAGGGAGATGTGCCACCGCTTCCAGAAGTCGCTGGGGGAAGCGGCCAGATAGGGATAGCGGAAGTTCTCCAAAAACTGAAAGCCGAACATTTTTCCCAAGCCGATGGCCATGTCCGAGTAGCCGCCGAAGTCAAAGAAGATCTGCAGGGTGTAGCAGAGGGAGCCCAGCCAAGCCATGGCAACAGAGTCCGGTCCGCCGGTTCCGAAGGCGGCGTCGGCAATGACGGCCAGCTGGTTGGAAAGCAGGACCTTCTTGCCCAGGCCAATGAGAAAGCGATAACACCCTTGGGAGAAATGTTCCCAGGTCTCCCGGCGGTTTTGGATCTGTTCGGCCACCGTGCGGTATTTCACGATGGGCCCGGCAATAAGCTGAGGGAAAAAGGCGATGTAAAGCCCCACATGGAGGGGGTTTTTCTGGCAGGGGGCGTCCCCCCGGGCCACATCCAACACATAGCTGAGGGCCTGAAAGGTAAAGAAGGAAATGCCCACGGGGAGAACGATGTCCCACAGAGGGACGTTGGCGCCCAGACTGCGCAGATTGGCCAAAACAAAGGTGAGATACTTGAACACGAAAAGCAGCGAGAGGTTACACACAGCCGCCACCGCCACCGCCGGAACGGTGGACTTCTTCTTCCGCCGCAGCCACGCCGCCCACAGGCCCAAGCTGTAATTGAGCAGAATGCTTCCGACCATTACCAAGGCAAAGGCCGGTTCGGCCCAGCCATAGAAGAACAGCGAGGCGATCAGGAGAAACAGATTTTGCCCCCGGCGCGTACTGCGCAGGGGGCCATAGTAGACAGCCAGAACGATGGGGAGAAAGGCGAAGAGAAAGATGGGAGAAGAGAATAGCATGATGTATTGACCTCACGCGATAAGTTTTCCAACCCGGGGGAGCTTGCGGATGAGCCACGCAGCCGCCAGGGACAGCACAGTGACAGTCAGACAGCGCAAGGGGATGGAAAGCGCCAAGTTCCAGGCGTCCGGCGGAAAGCCGAGGTAGACGGTCCAGTCAATGAAAAGAGGATGGAGAACAAACACCCCAAGAGACAGGGTGGAGAGCTTTGCCCAGAAGGGTCGCTTGCCCAGATCAAAGTGACGGAAAGCCAAAAAGACGGCCAGGGCGGTGGCGCAGACATTGAAGGTGAGGTTGGCGTACAGCACCCCGGAGAAACGGCCCAGCTCTACGGAAGCGGTGTAGGCTGTCCACCAAGTGACGATCAGGCCCAAGGCCCCGGCGGCATAGAGGCAGTAGGCCCGCCTGGGGCGTATCTCACAGGTGCGCAGGAGATAACCAAAGAGGAAATAGCCCCCGTAGCCATAGAGGTGGCGCAGATCCAGCGCAGTGAACCAGCCGTGCCCGGCGATGTTGGGAAAGAGAGAGAAGAGAATGTCCAGGCCGGGGACAGCGACCACCCACAAAATAGCGGCATACCAAAGGATCCTTCGATCCGCGCCCTTTACAAAGGCACGGAAGATGGGGAGAAGTATGTAAAGGCCCAGCAGCATGGGCAAAAACCAAAGATGGTAGTGGAGGCGGCAGGTGACCAGAGAGATCAGCGCCTCCAGCAGCCATTCAAGGCCCATGTGCGCGCCACGGGCGGCGTAGAGAGCGTAGACCCCGCCCCAAAACACTGTGAGCAGGGCAATACGGCCTGCGTGAGAGAGCCACTGCCGGGTGGTCATCTCTTTTTTGGGGTCCAGCAAAAAGGCGCCGGAGAGCATCACGAACACAGGCACGCCCCACCGCACGCCGCCGTCCAGCAGGTTCATGACCCAGAAGCGCGCGTCGCCGGGGGTCTCGGTGCCTATGGGAAGCACGGCGCAGTGGAGCATCACCACCGAAATCATGGCAAACACCCGCAAAGCGTCGGCCCAGCCCTCCCGGGTCAAGGATGCTTTGTTCATGGCAGGATCGCCCAGGAGTAGTTGGCGGAGATGGGTTTGCTCACCGTGGTGACGATGTCGGCGGTGGTGCCCTGGAAGCCGTTGTCCTTCAGGTATTTGTAGAGGTTGAGACCGCCCCAGTTGCCGCCGGGGACATACACCCGGTCAAACTTCTGGGCGATGGCCCGGCCCAGGGCAGTGTCATTTTGGAAGGGGGCCTTCTCGGCCACGATGGAGATCCGGCCGTTAAAGTGGTAGTCCGCCAGGGCGTCTACCAGGTCGCTGAAGAAGGAAACGGCGTCCTCGTCGGAGGGGTCGGCGTCCTCGGCAAGGGTGAGGATGACCTCGTCAAAGCACTGATAGGCCAGAGTCCGGCAGGTGGA
>ERZ779631.560-NODE-560-length-12900-cov-8.065862_pt1 | contig 12900 bp, 15 predicted proteins | sample MGYA00514193_ERZ779631 | MGnify/ENA primary metagenome ERZ779631 (study PRJEB29562, sample SAMEA4376710) | mouse gut metagenome | isolation source: Cecum | study: EMG produced TPA metagenomics assembly of the A DSS colitis mouse model was used to assess the...
AAGCAAGGGTCTGAAAGCCTTATAAAGTAAGGGCTGAAGATTCCGAGAAGTTATGAAACAAAAAAGGAGGAGTCAGAATGGTAAAAGCAGTTGTAGGCGCTAACTGGGGAGATGAAGGAAAAGGTAAGATCACGGATATGCTGGCGGAGAAAGCGGATATCATCGTGCGTTTTCAGGGGGGCGCTAACGCGGGACACACAATCGTCAATCAATATGGTAAGTTTGCGCTTCATACATTGCCGTCGGGCGTATTCTACGGTCATACGACGAGTATTATCGGTAACGGTGTGGCGCTTAATATTCCGATTCTGTTTCATGAGATTAAATCCATAACGGAGAGAAATGTACCGATGCCTAAGATTCTTGTTTCAGACAGGTGTCAGTTGGTTATGCCTTACCATATCCTGTTTGACCAGTATGAAGAGGAAAGACTCGGAGGAAAGTCTTTTGGTTCCACAAAATCGGGAATCGCACCGTTTTATTCCGACAAGTATGCGAAGATTGGTTTTCAGGTGAGCGAGCTTTTTGACGAAGAACTTCTCAGAGATAAAGTTGCACGTATTTGTGAGACCAAAAATGTAATTTTAGAGCATTTATATCATAAACCATTGATCGTGCCGGAGGAACTGCTTGACACGCTGCATGAGTACAAAGAGATGATCGCGCCCTATGTGTGCGATGTTTCGGCATATTTGGACCGCGCATTAAAGGATGGAAAAACAATTCTTCTGGAAGGACAGCTCGGTACATTGAAGGATCCGGATCACGGGATCTATCCGATGGTGACGTCTTCTTCCACTTTGGCAGCATTCGGTGCGATCGGTGCCGGTCTGCCGCCGTACGAGATTAAGGAGATCATCACGGTATGTAAGGCATATTCTTCCGCGGTAGGGGCAGGCGCATTTGTTTCGGAAATCTTTGGGGATGAGGCGGATGAACTCAGACGCAGAGGCGGAGATGGCGGTGAGTTCGGTGCAACGACAGGCCGCCCGCGTCGAATGGGCTGGTTTGACTGTGTGGCTTCCAAATACGGATGTCGGCTGCAGGGTGCAACGGACGTGGCATTTACTGTGCTGGATGTGCTTGGCTATCTGGACGAAATTCCTGTCTGCGTCGGATATGAGGTGGATGGGGAAGTGACGACGGATTTCCCTGTCACCTGCAAGCTGGAGGGAGCAAAGCCGGTTCTTAAGAAGCTGCCTGGCTGGAAATGTGATATCCGCGGAATCAAGTCCTATGAGGAATTACCGGAGAACTGCCGCAAGTATGTGGAGTTTATCGAGGGACAGATTGGTTATCCGATCACGATGGTTTCTAACGGTCCGGGCAGAGAGGACATTATTTATCGTGAAAGTCCTCTGAAAAAATAGAAAACGGCAGTCGCGTCCTGCCCATGAAAAATTTTGAGAAAAAATGTTTTCACGGGATGATTTATGCTACAATATGGAAAGATACTATTTCAAGACGGACGGAAGGGCTGCTTGAAATAAAGAGCGGTGTGACCATATCATAATAGGAGGGAAATTGTATGCTGTTAGAGAACAAGGTTGCGATTGTAACGGGCGGGAGCAGAGGCATCGGCTATGCGACAGTTGAGGCCTTTGTAAAAGAAGGCGCGTCTGTGGTGCTGTGCGCCAGCAGACAAGAAACGGCAGATAAAGCAGTAGCGAAACTGCAGGAGACATATCCTCAGGCAAAGGTGGAGGGAATCTTTCCGGATTTATCCGATTATACAGCAGTGAAAGCGGCGTTTGACGATGTAGCTGAAAAATACGGGAAGATAGATATTCTGGTTAATAATGCGGGTGTGTCGGAGAGCACTCCTTTTACACAGTATACGGAAGAGACTTTTACGAAGGTTATGGATTTAAATATCAAAGGTGTGTTCAACTGCTCCAAGGCGGCAAGCGAGCACATGATCGAGGCGGGATGCGGCGTCATCTTAAACACATCGTCCATGGTGAGCGTGTATGGGCAGCCGGCGGGAATTGCTTATCCTACGTCGAAGTTTGCGGTCAACGGATTTACGTTATCCCTTGCCAGAGAACTGGGACCGAAAGGAATCCGCGTCAATGCGGTTGCGCCCGGAATTACCTATACTGACATGATGCGAAGTGTGCCAAAGGAAGTGATCGAACCGATGATTGCACAGATTCCGTTGCGCCGTATGGGACAGCCGGAGGACATTGCCAATGCTTTTGTCTTCCTTGCCTCTGACAATGCGTCATATATCAGCGGTGAGGTTCTGCATGTGGACGGACTGGCGAGAAGCTGACGGGAAATATATGCAGCGTCCTGTTTTTGTTTTGTGTGTATTGGAAAATAGAATCTGCATATAGAAAGGACAAAATCTTCCATAATGGCAGAGTTTGATAAAAACGGAGTTATGTAAACTATGAACAACTTAGAATATTATAAAGTATTCTATCATGTGGCGAGAGCAGGAAGCCTGACGGTGGCTGCGAAGGAACTGAATATTTCGCAGCCGGCGGTCAGCCAGTCTGTTAAACAGCTTGAGACAGCACTGGGAACGAATCTTTTTACCAGAGCGTCGAAAGGGGTACGACTGACCGGAGAGGGCGAACTGCTCTACAGTTATGTGGCAAAAGGATATGAGCAGATTGCGCTGGGTGAGCAGAAGCTTCAGCAGATGTTTAATCTGGAATTGGGGGAAATTCATATCGGAGCTAGCGATATGACGCTGCAATTCTATCTGCTTCCTTATCTGGAACAGTTTCATGAGAAATATCCGCATATCAAAGTAAGTGTCACCAATGCGCCCACACCGGAAACACTCGGCAATCTGCAGGATAATAAGATTGATTTCGGTGTGGTCAGTACACCCTTTGACAATAAGAATGGGTTGCGTGCAGTGAATGTCCGGGAAATAGAGGACGTTTTTGTGGCAGGGCGAAAATTTATCCAGTACAAAAACCGCATGCTGGACTTGCAGGAATTGGAAAAAATGCCTATTATCTATCTGGAGGGCATCACCAGCACGAGAAATTATATGGATGCTTTTTTACAGGAGAGAGGCGTAAGGATACAGACGGAGTTTGAGCTTGCCACCAGCGATATGATCGTACAGTTTGCGTTGCGCAATCTGGGAGTGGGCTGTGTGGTACGGGATTTTGCGGGGGAGTATCTGGAGGACGGCAGACTGTTTGAACTGCGGTTTAACATGATCATACCCAAAAGACATTTCTGTGTGGTGACGAATCCAAAGAATCCTTTGTCGGCGGCGGCAAGAAATATGCTGGAACTGTTATATTAGAGACAAAAAGACTTTGACAGGTTGGTTTTCTTTTGCCATCGATAAAGTTGTTCTGTAATTACTTATTATGTAAAACAAGGAACGGAGAAAAAAGAAAATATGATTACGACGATTATATTTGATATCGGAAACGTACTTGCTGATTTTAATTGGCGGAAGCATTTTGCAGGCTATGGTTATGAGGATGGGATGGTGGAGCGTATTGCAAGGGCGACCGTCAAACATCCGCTGTGGAATGAGGTTGACAGAGGTGTCATGGGACAGGAAGAACTTATTGACGGTTTTGTAGCAAATGACCCGGAGATTGGGCAGGATATCCGTAAGGTGCTTGCAGATGTGGGGACAATAGTCACACGCAACGACTATGCGATTCCGTGGATACAGGATTTGAAGAGTAAAGGCTACCGTACCCTTTATCTGTCAAATTTTTCGGAGAAAGCGGAGACAGACTGCGCGGGAGCGCTTGACTTCATTCCTTACATGGACGGCGGAATTCTTTCCTTTCAGGAGAAAATAATCAAGCCGATGCCGGAAATTTATCAATTACTGATTGACAGATACCAGCTTGTGCCCAAGGAGTGTGTCTTCATGGATGATACGATGGCGAATCTGACAGGCGCGGAGAAGTTCGGAATCCATACGATTCATTTTATAAATAAAGAGCAGGCGGTTTCAGAGCTGCGTAAGCTGGGTGTGGATGCATAAACCAGAAAAGTACGATTTTAGATTGTGCTATGCAGCAGATAAGGGGAAGAAGTAACGGACTATGAGTTTACATTATACGAGTAAGATGACAGGAGAAGAGTACAATGAGATGCGTGTGAGCGTCGGATGGCGTCCGATTACGGAAGGACAGGCAGAGCGGGGAATTGCGCATACGACGTTCCTTGTGGCGGTAAGAGAGGATGATACGATTATCGCCATGGGCAGGATATTGTTCGATTTCGGTTACACGGCTTATCTGGGGGACGTTATTGTCCGTCCGGAATACCAAGGCAGGGGGATTGGCACGAAAATTGTGGAAATGTTAATCGGTATGACGATGGAGAGCGTCCACGGAGATGAAAAGATCATGTTTATTCTCGGTGCCGCTAAGGGAAAAGAAGAATTTTATGAGAAAATGGGCTTCATGAGACGTCCCAATGAAGAGTCGGGAGCCGGTATGACGATGTGGCGAAAGAAGTAGCAAAGATGGAAAAGAGATATAAAGAAGCGGGGCAGTTTAATCTGTCCCGCTTTTCATATAACGCGCTATGAGATTTGCATTGTTGCGTACATATTCTTATGCTTGGCACAGTTCCTCGGCAAGTGCTTCAATCTGTGTTCTATTCTCATCAGTCATGGCGGAGCGGATCTGTACGCTGTTTTCCGCAAATGTAATATTTTTGCAGTTTTCTAATCTGGCTCTCATAGCCTTAGCCGCCATAGGCGCCCAAGAACCGTTTTCTATCAGAGCGATTGTGCGGTTCTGGTAGCAGCGCTCAACCAGTTCGTTGATAAATTCTCTCATGTAAGGGAACATATCCGTATTGTAAGTAGTGGTGGCGAGCACCAGTTTACCGTAGCGGAAAGCATCCTCCACACACTCCGCCATATCTTCACGGGCAAGGTCTGACACGACAACTTTCGGACAGCCTTTATCGGACAGCTTTTCAGCAAGAAATTCGGCGGCGGCTTTTGTATTGCCGTAAACGGAAGTGTAGGCAATCATCACCCCTTCCGATTCCACGCCGTAGGAAGACCAAGTCTGGTATAAGTTTACATAATATTCCAAATTCTCTTTTAAAATTGGACCATGCAGAGGGCAGATTGTCTGAATGTCGAGGGCAGCGGCTTTTTTCAATAAATTCTGCACCTGCATACCGTATTTGCCAACGATACCGAAATAGTAGCGGCGCGCCTCACAGGCCCAGTCTTCGTCTGCGTCCAAAGCGCCGAATTTGCCGAAGCCGTCTGCGGAGAAGAGTACTTTGTCGAGACGGTCATATGTAACCATGACTTCCGGCCAATGAACCATCGGCGCGGCAACAAATTGCAGCGTATGTGAGCCGAGGTCTAAAGTGTCGCCTTCTTTAATGATCAGCCGTCTGTCGGAATAGTCCGTACCGAAGAATTGCCGCATCATCGTAAATGCCGGAGCGGAAGCGACAATAACAGCGTCAGGGTATTCCTTGACAAAGATGTCGATATTGGCGGAGTGGTCCGGTTCCATATGCTGTATGATTAAGTAGTCTGGGGTGCGTGTGCCGAGGGTTTCTTTCAGGTTCTGCATCCAAGTATCGCCGAAATGCGTGTCAACCGTGTCCATAACGGCAATTTTGTCGTCTGTGATGACGTATGAGTTGTATGCCATTCCGTTTTCTACAAGGTATTGTCCTTCGAAAAGGTCGATGTCCCGGTCGTTTACACCTATGTAATGAATGTCTTTTGTTATCTGCATAATCATTCTCCTTTTTCTGATATTGAAATCTGCGGCGGTCTTACGAATGATATTCTGTTCGGTTTACCGCGACGCTCTATTAGTATAACGCCTTTTAAAAAAGTTGACAATATTTTCATGGTAGTTCGGTTGCGGGATGTTGAGAACAGTAATAAAATAAAAAGGCGATAAATATAGAAACGGAGAAAGTCATGACAGAACAATTTTGTAGGACAGAACTTTTATTAGGGGGCGACGCGATGGACAGGCTAGCGGGAGCGCATGTGGCAATATTCGGCGTTGGCGGCGTTGGCGGTTATGTGTGTGAGGCTTTGGCGCGAAGCGGCGTAGGAGCGCTTGACTTAATTGATGACGATCAGGTATGTCCCTCAAATATCAACCGCCAGATTATTGCAACACATAGTACGGTCGGCAGATACAAGACAGATGTGATGAAGGAGCGGATTTTAGATATCAATCCGCATGCGAAGGTACAGGCTCACCGTTGTTTTTTTCTGCCCGATAATGCGGACAGGTTTCCCTTTGAAGAATATGATTATGTGGTTGATGCGGTTGACACGGTGACGGCGAAGATAGAACTTGTTCTGCGTGCGCAGGCATATCAGGTGCCGGTAATCAGCAGCATGGGGGCGGGGAATAAGCTTGACGCTTCGGCATTCCGGGTGGCGGATATCTATGAGACGAAGGTGTGTCCGCTTGCCAAGGTGATGCGCAGGGAACTAAAAAAGAGAAATGTAGAACATCTCAAAGTTGTGTATTCTGAGGAAGAGCCGATGAAGCCGACATGGCGGATTGACGGACAGGCAGAGAAGATGGCGGAAGAGGGAAGCAGTGAAGCAGAGAGTGCCATAGAATCCGGCAGCCATACGATGCGCCGGGCGACGCCGGGCAGTGTGGCGTTCGTGCCCTCCGTGGCAGGATTGATTATCGCGGGGGAAGTTATAAAGGATCTGGTGATAGCGTGAATTGTGTAGATATAATATAACGGTGAAATATGCGTTTTTAAAAAATGAAAAGCCTCTCTACATATTATCTAAATGGTATTATCATGATGATATCAACAAAAACAAGAGGAGGATTTGCTATGGGAATCGCATATAAGAAATTTGAGCCGACAGAATATGTTATGAAGGTAAAAAAGGGAAAGGCGATACAGAAAGGGCTGGGATTTCCCGTATGTTTCTTTGGAACTGCAAAATCGTTTTGGTTTAAGAGGTTATGTGGCGGCGTATGTACTACCGGAGGGATTTGAACCGAAGTGTCCGGGAGTCGAGTATGCCGAGCAGGTGAAAGCAGACTATGCCGTCATCACGATTTTCGACCCGTTTGCGGCGGCTTTTGAACGTATTCCGAATGGGTATAAACGTATCATGGAATATCTGCAAGCGAACAATTTCAAGGAAAAGCCCAAGGATGGTGTTTTATCCTGTTTTGAGTATGTCTATGAGAGGAACGGTATGACTTGCATGGATGTGTATATCCATGTAGACAGCGTGGCCAAGACGGAAGGATTTACGCATTTTTCATGAGGTTAAGGAGGCAGAGATGGAGTTAATCAGACAAAACAGTTTTACAACCTGCGGACAAGCATGTATTGCCATGATTGCCGGCAAGACAATCGACACGGTGATACGAGATATGAAAACCGACGGACCGACCAGCATCGGGCAGTTGATAGAGATTCTGGACCGCTACGGAATAGCCCATGCCGAAAGAAATACGAGGATATCCAAGCAAAATCCGCAGCCGCATCCTTTTTCCATCCTTACAGTGCACACTCATGAAGGGTATACGCATTGGACACTGCTGTATGATGGAAAATACTATGATCCGGAGTTCGGCTTGATCGAGGGCGAGTACCCGTACGGGAAAATCACGTCTTTTCTGGGGATAAGTCCATAGCCGCTATGTTTATAATATTCTTTAATCCGGCAATCATTTGTTCAAGCGTTTACATCGCCCGTTCTGAATCTGTATATAGATTTTGAAATAATTCATTTAGGTTTTCTTCGAAATCAATGGGAAGAAGCGTTAAGGAGGAACTGTAATCCTGTGGAGATAGCCGGATGTGGAAATACATTCATAGTACAAATCTCCCATTTTCATACAACTACATAGATGGTAAAATAGACCGCGTATGTATGTGTGCAAATCATATCAGCAAGATACCAAAAGATAAGACAAGGAGCCAACCAAATGGAACAAAATCCGAACACAGGGTATCTCTGTTTCATGATTGCAGCCAAATTCTTAAGGATGAAAGTTCCGCAGGAACTGGCAGGCAGATTCACGGAAGAAGAGAATACCGACTATGAATTGATGAAAGCGGCGAAAAAACTGGGACTGAAAGCATCCGCCGGAAAGCTGAACCTTAAGAAAGTGGAGAATGCAGCCATTCCGGTTATCGCGAAATTAAAAGACGGGAATTATCTGCTCATTGTTAACCGGAAGGACGAGCATAAGTGGACTATATTAAATCCGTTAAAAGGAGCGCCGGAGACAATGGAGGAAGCTGACCTTCTGGGGATACTGTCAGGTCAGGTCATCGTCCTTGCCAGAAAAAAGACAGACCCTGCCGGCGACGACTGCCGTAAGTTCGGATTCCGCTGGTTCATACCGACAATATTGAAATTCAAGAAGCAGTTTCTCTGCGTTCTGCTTGCCGTATTTGTTATCCAGATTTTAGGCATACTGACGCCTCTTATGACGCAGGTAGTAGTGGACAAGGTACTTTCCCACCATGCGATGAACACCCTATATACCATCGCCGTGGGGATATTCATTGTATATGTCTATGAACTGATCATCAATCTGTGCAAAAGCTATCTGTTCGTACATACGACGAACCGGATTGATGTGACACTGAGCGCCAGACTGTTCCATCATCTGTTTGGCTTACCCCTCAAATATTTTGAATCAAGGCGGGTGGGAGAGACCGTGGCGAGAGTCAGGGAACTCGACCAGATCCGTTCGTTTCTTACCGGTACGCCGCTTTCCTCCATGATTGACGTTTTCTTCGTCGTCGTGTATGTGGTAGTGCTGTTCTTATACAGCGTTCCGCTGACAATTATTGTGCTCGCGTCGCTGCCGCTGTTTGCGATTCTGTCACTTATCATTACACCCTTGTTTAAAAAGAGTCTGGATGAAAAGTTCGAGACCGGCGCGAAGGCGCAGTCATTTCTTGTGGAGTCGGTGAACGGCATCCATACGGTCAAGTCCTTTGCATTGGAATCTTCCTTCGAGGAAAAATGGGGAGACTTACAGTCGGATTATGTTAAAGCCGGATATAAAACATCCATGATTTCACAAACTTCCAATGCCGTTGCAGGCTTTATTCAGCATCTGGTAGACCTGCTGGTGCTTGTGTATGGTGCAAAGACGGTGATAGACGGAACGCTCTCCATCGGGCAGCTCGTAGCGTTCCGGATGCTGGCTGGCAGAGTCAGCGGACCGATTCTTCGTCTGGTGCAGTTATGGCAGGAATATCAGCAGGCATCCTTGTCGGTTAAGAGAATCGGCGATATATTCAACTCTCCTATAGAGCGTAAAAGTGACCATTCCATGCAGACGCTTCCGATGCTTCAAGGCAGAATCCGGTTCGAGAACGTAAGATTCCGCTACCGTATGGATGCATCTGATGTACTTCACGGAATGTCCTTTGAAATCAGAGAAAATAAAGTAATAGGTCTGGTTGGGCGAAGCGGTTCCGGAAAAAGCACCATCTCAAAACTGATACAGCGGCTGTATATCCCTCAGAGCGGGCGTATCTCAATAGACGGTATGGATATCTCCCTGATGGATCCGCAGATGCTGCGACGTCAGATTGGCGTAGTGCTGCAGGAGAACTTCATGTTTAACGGCACCGTGGCTGAAAATATATCCATCCATTGCCCGGACGTGACTATAGAGCAGATTATGGAGACAGCTAAGATTGCCGGCGCGCACGATTTTATCATGGAACTGGAAGAAGGATATGACACGATTATCGGTGAAAAAGGCGTATCCCTTTCCGGCGGTCAGAAGCAACGGATAGCGATCGCAAGAGCAATCATCAACAACCCGAGAATACTGATATTTGACGAAGCTACCTCGGCGCTCGACTATGAATCGGAAAGTATCATCCAGCGGAATCTGCAGGATATCTGTAAGAACAGGACCGTGTTGATCATAGCGCACCGCTTGTCAACCCTCGCGTCAGCCGACGAGATTATGGTGATTGACAGAGGCGAACTAAAGGAATCGGGCAGCCATGAAGAACTGATGGGACAGGACGGCTTATATGCGTACCTGTATCATCAGCAGCTAAGAGGCGAGGTTGAGTAAGAGAAATGCAGAATAAGAGAAAGGCAGGTGCCTCCTTGTATGGACAACTATTTACATAAAAGATTGAGACTCCGTGATAAAAAGCTGAAATACGACTTTCTTCCTTCGATGATAGAAATCATAGAACGTCCGGCAAACCGACTGGCGGATGTCATCCTTTTCCTAACGATTGCACTGATTGCCACCGCCATTGTATGGGCAGCCTTGTGGAAAGTTGACATCGCAGTGACCGCTGCGGGAGCCGCCATGCCGGAGGGAGGGTTGATCACGCTCGACAGCGCATACGGAGGCAGGATTGAGCGGATAGAGGTGTCGGACGGGAGTCATGTCAGGGCAGGTGAGGTGATTGCCGTACTGGAGAATACCGAAGCAATGCTAGATGCAGAGGAATGCAGACATAATCTGGAAGTCCTGCAGATTCAGCGAGAGATGTACGGCAAGATATATGAGAATTTGTGTGTAGAAGAAAAAGAGGATAGTGAAGAACCCTATACCACAGACACTTCGGTGTATGGCGAATACACTTCGCTGGCGGACGCTATTCTCCTTGAGAATGCCGTGTATGAAGAAGAACTGAACAGGATAGAAGACGAAGAGGAAAAGTCAGCTTATGAAAAACAGCACAGGCTGAGCGTTCTGCAGAATGTTAATACGCTGGATGTGAAAATATACAGCGCCGAAATCAGTCTCCGGAATGCGGAAGAGAAACTGGAACGATACACGCTGAAAGCACCGGTGGATGGTCAGGTTACCCAGATGTCCATGATTACGCAGGGGATGCTGGTGGAAGCCGGTGAGAGTATAGGGTATCTCATTCCGGCAGAAAAAGAAAATATGTTTACCGCCTATGTGCCGGATGAAGATATCGGTCAGATTCATACAGGCGATGCCGTCAGCGTTCGGATTGCCGCTTACCGCGACGCGGAAAACGAATATATGAAAGGGACGATTGCGACCGTGGGAGATATAGCCCTCAACATAGACGGAATCGGGGCAGTCTACGCAGTCGGAATCCGGATAGAGAACCTCCCGGAAGACTTAAAAGCCGGCATGGAAGGAACATGCGATATCATTGTCGGCACAAGGACGGTGCTCGACTATTTCATGGAACCTTTTCAGGACGGATTAAGGGACAGTCTGAAAGAGAAGTAGAAATGTGACTGAAAATTAGAATGTGTATTACGAGCGATAAAGCAGCAATAAAAGAGGTAAAACATGAAGCAGATAGAAAGTACGGACAGAGTTCCGATTTATGATGTGAAGGGAAATAAACTTGATGAAATCAGGCTGCCAGAGCGGATCATGCCGATTCCGGCGAGAAGGGGAGGGTTCTCGGATAAAGGAGTCTACTATAAAGGGAGTGGCATTGTCTACAGAAACCACCTGTCGAATCGGGAACAGATTAAGATGACGGAAGGGGAACAGGTTATCGGTGAGACAGGGCTTGTCTATGAAAAGTATCTGGCGTGCTATCCGTCGCTGGTGCATAAATTTGGCATCTTCTTATTCCCACATCAGCCTGTGTTTTCGGACTGCGAGGGCGGCTGTGGTAGGAAAGAACAGCGTCTTGTGGACAACCGGAAGATATTCGCATACAGCGCAATCGAGGAAATCGTTGATGTGATCCCAATCAGCATACCGGAGCATTGTATCTATGCCTACCGTCTGAAAAATGTGAAAGGTGGGATAGAGGATACGGTTGTCCTGCTGAAATACGTGCTTACTAACGACTTTAATACCGCATGGGATAAGAATCTATGGGAAGATATCTATGCCTACGGATATGTGCGGGATGTGGCGGACTGGTTCGTGTCGGACAGACCGGAACACAAGCTCGGTACGGTATATGCGCTGCTAGATTCCCTGTACCGGGCGGATGTGTCACTGTATGCTCAGCTGCTCTTAAGGTGTTTCGGAGAGTATCGTTTTGATAAGTATATGGTCTTATACTACAGTGCTGCACTGGTGAGACGGTACTGCCCGGAATTGTTCGCGGAGGAGAATCCGGATATCGCACATTTCGATATCGAGACATATGAACGGCTGCTCACATGCCTGTTCTCGGGCAGGGCGTGCTGTCATCTGGAAAAGGAAGAACAGTATGCGTGGGTGCGGGGATATTTTGACGGGGTAGGGAAGGAGCATGTGGAGAGGCTGAGGCGGAAGATGGAGGTGAGAGGGGAAGTTTATGGACGGTAGGTATGCGGCTATAGTAGAATGAGAATAGTGCGTGAAAGGCGAATATAGCAGATGGTATTTGTTTCAATAAAATCAAAAGAAGGGAAGAAGATTATGGAATTTGAGTACAGAAAGATAAGTGATGAAAGATGTAAGGAGATTGACAGTTGGGAGATACATGACCCATATGGATATGGACTTGTTTTTACAGCGGAGAAAGAAGACTTTGTAACAAACAAGGATGAATCGATATTATTTTGCCATGCATTTATGCCAAGGCATGATGATAGTGACTAATATGAGTATTGCCTATTTATATGGAATGATGAGTACAAGTTAATGGTATATGATTTTGAATCTGTTACTGATGATAAATCTGGTTTGATACAGATACGTAATGAAGATATCGTGATTTTGGAAAATGAGTTTATAGAAAAAAGCGAAAATAAAAAAGAGTTACTAGGTATTTTACAAGCAATGATTTCAAAGTATGAAGAGAATTGTTGCCGTTTAGCGATTGCAAGAACATGGAAGTATAATTTTAAGTTTACATATAAGGGGGAAATAATTTAAGTATCGTTACGAAAAAAATTGACCCATGAAAATAACGGAGAAAAACCGATTATATAGATAACTCAAACTTCCCACACCGATTGGTGTGCTGAACCTTGAAAAATCAATACTT
>ERZ779631.561-NODE-561-length-12878-cov-23.030570_pt1 | contig 12878 bp, 9 predicted proteins | sample MGYA00514193_ERZ779631 | MGnify/ENA primary metagenome ERZ779631 (study PRJEB29562, sample SAMEA4376710) | mouse gut metagenome | isolation source: Cecum | study: EMG produced TPA metagenomics assembly of the A DSS colitis mouse model was used to assess the...
ACACGCTCTAGTGCTCCATCCAGACAGAAATTAGATTTGTGGGCTGCATGATTCGTGCCAGTGCTAGGCAAAATTTCGACGGCGATGCGGTGGCATCGTCTAGAAATTTTAACGACGCAATGGTGCGAATCAGGCAGTTCACGATTCTAATTTCTGACCGGATGGAGTACTAGGACAAGGCGGACTAGGAGGCAATGCAGTGGCATTGTTGACTGACGACAGCATAAGGACTATACCAGTCCTTTGTACTAGCATAAATAACGGATGTTATTTTGATATTGTTTTAGAGGCGAAAGTGTTGCAATCACTGCTGTATCTGTGGTAAGCTGATGAAAAAGGATTGCGAACAGAGGGACAGGCGGATGTTTAGGGGATGAAGAAGGGAGACACGTCATGATAGAAGTATTGTTTGGAGAGAGCGAAGCGGGTGCGATGAAGGTCGCGAAAAATACCGTCATCACAGGCAAAGTTGATGGTCCCACCGCCGTATGGACTGTCGGAAAAAAGAGACCACCGGAAAGAGAGAACTGCGGATGGATCGAGGGAACTGCACAGGAGGTTATCTGTCTTGGCTTCTTGTTGGACATCGGCAATATCAGGGAGGACGTAAGCAGTTCATACCGAAAACAGCTGATCTGCTCCATGTATGCACAGGAACAGCAGGGAAACGATCAGAGAATGGACGAGGCGCTGATGCAGCAATGTGACTACAGCGCGCAGATGGAGCGTTTGAGGGCATATCTGGTAGACGGAGAAACGATCAGGGTGTGGTACAGTGATGCACCGTATTCAAGGTGCGGATTTTATCATTTGTGTGCCAGCTTTCAACAATATCAGAATGAGATGCGGGTCGTAAAACTGCCCGAATATAGAGTTCGGGCTGATCATTCTATCGTTTGTTATAATAGTTGGGGTGAGGTTTCAGCAGAAGAATTTGCCGGATTTTTAGACGGTGAAAAGATATTATCGCGGAATGAAATCCGGATGTATGCCACGACATGGAATAATCTGCAACAAGACAACAGCCCTTTGCGGGCAGTTGTCAATGGGAAAGTGACCGGAGTGCCGGAAGACTTTTATGATTTCCTGATCTGGAAAAGAATCACCCCCAAGCCGGTAAAAGAAGCAAGGCTGATCGGAGATATCCTTGGGAATGAGCAGCTTGGCGTAGGGGACTGGTGGTATGCAAAGCGGATCGAATATCATATCCAAACCGGAAAGATCAAGGTCGTTGAAGACTCCGAAAATCATTATGCGAGAACGATATGTCAGGCGTAGGTGATGATCATCATTGATTTAACTGAGCCATCAGCATAGCGATCTGCGCATCTTTTTCCGCGATGATGGCATCTTTTTCGGCGAGGCTTTTCTCATAAATCTCGTAATCATGTTTGATCGTGCGTTCGATGCGCTCAGCTTCCTCGCGCGCCTGGCACAAGCAGCGTACTTTCTCATCCTGATTGAGGCGGAAGATCGTCTCACAAGTCTCCTGAAAATCATTATCCTGTTGCGCTAACATCTTTAATCCCTCCCATGTCTCAGCCTTGAACAGACGTGCCCAATAGTCTAGCTTCCATTGTTTGTCCTCGTCTGTGGCTCGTTCGATTTGATTTAAGTCTAACACATTCAGGGTGAACTTGTCATTATAAATGTAATGTTTTTGGACGTTCATCATCTTGTTTGTGGCGTAGAATGCAGGATGCTCCGGGAAAGGCGTGAAGTCAAGGAGGCTGATATGGTATGCGGGCATGACGTCGGAGTAGGGCTCCCCCTTTTGCAGGTTGTCAAAGAGTCTGCAGAGGTAGATGAGGGAGCGGTCATTCCAATAATACTGTGGTCTGACCTGGAGCTCGATATTGATGATCTTCGTGTCATTGAGCAGGAGCTTAATGTCCAGGATAAAACTCTTGCTGCGGATATCGTCTCCCAATTCGATCGGGTTCAGGATTGTGATGGACTGTACTTCGTCAGGCTTTAGGTGGAGCAGTGCACAGAGCAGACCCTTTAGGACGTTGCCGTTTTTGGTCATGACAGAGTGGAACATGCAGTCATTCATGAGCGTGTAGTCGATTTTCCCGACAGCGTTTTTAAGTGTTTTCATTTGTTTGTTTTTCATCGAAATCCTTTCTGAATCGGTAGTGTTGAATTATTGGCAGGAGAATGCTTCAGAACATAGGTTCAAGTAAAATAAGTTCAAGTTAAAATAAGTTCAGATCAAAATAAGAAGAGTCTCAGAATATTTTACGCAATGATCATATATACGATATGATTGTAACATTTGCGGAGAGGCGGAACAAGTGCGAGTTTTTACATTTCGACGAATGTATGTTTTGGTTCTTAATGTCTGTGTCATGGGGTTAAATCCTCGCCTTAAGACGAAATCTTTATGTCATCCCCACAGCATAATATTTTGAAAAAAATAGATCATAAGGATGTATAATGCTCATCATTGAAAATTGCAGAAAATATTTTATATGTATCAAACCTTAACATGGGATAAAGAGTAAAGCTAAATAGATAACTTTTAGGCATCACACTTTAGGCTGTTTTAGAAGCACATTGAACCTACCAACTTTAGCCGGTAGTGCTTGCGTTTTGTGTAACTCGTAAAGATGAAGGAATGATTTTGTGAATGCTCCGAGAAATGATGATTGCTTAAAATAAGATAAAAGAGCCAAGTGAGACGGTTAACCGCCTCACTTGGCTCTTCATATATACGGGCACCCAGAGGAAGTATGATTCTGCCAAACATCAGGAGTCGGGATTGCTTTTTCTTCATGTATACGGGCGCCCAGAGGAAGTATATCAGCAGAGGCTGACGAGTGCAGACGTATACTCAGATTTTTATGCTTTGTCCTTGATCTCGCTGTGGAGCTGCTGCAGTGACTTGACATCTGCGTTACCATGTTTCTGCACGTACAGGATGCCCTTCGCGGTGGCTCTTGCCCCGGCGATGGTGGTCATGTAGGGGATCCTGCCCTTGATCGCAGCCTTTCTGAGATAGCTGTCGTCGTGGACGCTGTCCTTGCCCACCGGGGAGTTTATGATCAGGTCGATCGAGCCGTTCGTGATGAGGTCGAGGATGTTCGGACGTCCCTCGTGGAGCTTCTTGACAGGCTCCGCGTCGATCCCTGTCTCCGTGATCAGGTTGTAGGTTCCCTGGGTTGCGAGGATCTCAAACCCTGCGTCGTGGAACAGCTGTGCGATCTCGACGACTTCCGGTTTGTCCTTGCCGTTGACGGAGATCAGGACTGTTCCCTTGAGCGGCAGCTGTGTCTGGGTGGCTTCCTGTGCCTTGTAGAACGCCTCGCCGTAGTAGGGCGACAGTCCGAGCACTTCGCCGGTCGAGCGCATCTCTGGTCCGAGTACCGGATCGACTTCCGGGAACATGTTGAACGGGAAGACAGCCTCTTTCACACCGTAGTACGGTATTTCCTTTTCCCTCAGGTCTGATACGGGAGACGGGCGCGAGGTGATCTCCGAGGTGATGATGTCAGTCGCGAGCGGCACCATGCGGATATTGCACACTTTGGAGACGAGCGGCACTGTCCGCGATGCGCGCGGGTTTGCCTCAAGCACATAGACCTTGCCTTTTTCTATAGCGTACTGCATGTTCATCAGACCCTTGACGTGCATTTCCTCCGCGATCTTTTTCGTGTACTCCTTGATCGTGGCAACGTTTTCCTCGCTGATGTGCACGCTCGGGATTATGCAGGCGGAGTCGCCGGAATGGACGCCCGCAAGCTCAATGTGTTCCATGACGGCGGGCACAAAGGCGTGTGTGCCGTCGCTGATCGCGTCCGCCTCGCACTCGAGCGCATGGTTTAAGAAACGGTCGATCAGGATCGGTCTGTCGGGTGTCACGCCGACTGCCGCATTCATGTACCCTGCCATGCTCTCGTTGTCGTATACGACCTCCATTCCACGTCCTCCCAACACATAGGACGGGCGGACCATGACCGGGTAGCCGATGTTCCTGGCGATCGCAAGCGCCTCCTCGACGGTGGTAGCCATGCCTGCTTCCGGCATCGGGATCCCGAGCTTGTCCATCATGGAGCGGAACTGGTCGCGGTCCTCCGCGAGATCGATCACGGAGGGGGGCGTGCCGAGGATCTTTACGCCATTTTTTTCGAGCTCCGATGCCAGGTTGAGCGGTGTCTGACCGCCAAACTGCGCGATGACGCCGAGCGGCTTTTCTTTGTGGTAGATGCTCAGCACATCTTCCAGCGTGAGCGGCTCGAAGTAGAGCTTGTCAGACGTATCATAGTCCGTTGAGACAGTCTCCGGATTGCAGTTGACGATGATCGTCTCAAAGCCGAGCTCTTTTAGCGCCAATGAAGCATGGACGCAGCAGTAGTCAAACTCGATTCCCTGACCGATCCTGTTCGGTCCGCCGCCGAGGATCATGATCTTTGGCTTGTCCGAGACGGGGTTTTTGTCCGCCGCATTGTAGGTGGAGTAGTAGTATGCACTGTCGGGGGTGCCGCTCACGTGGACGCCTTCCCATGCCTCCTCGACGCCGAGTTCGATCCGTTTAGCTCTGATGGCATCTTCCGGGATCTCCAGGATCTGGCTCAGATATTTGTCGGAAAAGCCGTTTTTCTTGGCAGAGATCAACGCTTCGTCTGCCGGCAGGGAGCCTTTTGACCGGGCGAGCGCTTCCTCCTCCTCGACAAGCTCCTGCATCTGTCTGACAAAATAGTGCTTTACTTTGGTGATGTCGAAGATCTCATCGACAGTCGCGCCCTTGCGCAGTGCCTCGTACATGATAAAATGGCGGTCACTCGAGGGATGCGCGAGCATGAGCAGCAGTTCTTCCTTCGTCTTTGTATCGTAGTCCTTAGCGTGTCCAAGCCCGTATCTGCCGGTCTCGAGGCTTCGGATCGCCTTCTGGAACGCCTCTTTGTAGGTCTTGCCGATGCTCATGACCTCACCGACAGCGCGCATCTGCGTGCCGAGCTTGTCCTCCACGCCCTTGAACTTTTCAAATGCCCAGCGCGCGAACTTGATCACGACGTAGTCGCCGTCGGGAACGTACTTGTCCAAAGTGCCGTACTTGCCGCACTCGATGTCCTTGAGCGTCAGCCCTGCCGCGAGCATGGCAGAGACGAGCGCGATCGGAAATCCGGTTGCTTTGGAGGCAAGCGCGGAGGAGCGGGAGGTTCTGGGGTTGATCTCGATCACGACGATGCGGTCCGTGACAGGATCGTGGGCAAACTGCACGTTGGTGCCGCCGATCACCTTGACGGAATCCACGATGCGGTACGCCTGCTCCTGCAGCCTTTTCTGGAGCTCCTCGGAAATCGTGAGCATGGGAGCGGAGCAGAAGGAGTCTCCGGTGTGCGTGCCCAGGGGATCGATGTTCTCGATAAAGCAGACCGTGATCATGTTGCCCTCGGCGTCGCGGACGATCTCGAGCTCCAGTTCTTCCCAGCCGAGGATCGATTCCTCGACGAGCACCTGTCCGACGAGGCTTGCCTGCAGACCGCGCGTGCAGACTGTGCGAAGTTCTTCCTTATTGTAGACGAGTCCGCCACCTGCGCCGCCCATGGTGTATGCGGGGCGCAGCACGACAGGATATCCGAGTCTGTCGGCGATCGCAAGCGCCTCATCGACGCTGTAGGAGACCTCGCTTCTCGCCATCTCGATGCCGATGGCGTCCATGGATTTCTTGAACTCGATGCGGTCCTCGCCGCGCTCGATGGCATCGACCTGCACGCCGATCACCTGCACGTGGTACTTGTCAAGGACGCCTTCCTTGGCAAGCTCGGAACAGAGGTTTAAGCCGGACTGACCTCCAAGGTTTGGCAGGAGTGCATCCGGCCGCTCTTTTGCGATGATCTGCTCTAAACGGCGGACATTTAGCGGTTCGATGTAAGTCACATCTGCGATCTCCGGGTCGGTCATGATGGTTGCAGGGTTTGAGTTGACGAGCACGATCTCATAACCGAGTTTCCTGAGGGCTTTGCACGCCTGTGTTCCGGAATAGTCAAATTCACACGCCTGTCCGATGATGATTGGACCGGAACCGATTATTAAAACTTTGTTGATATCATTTCTTTTCGGCATAATAAACCTCCATATTTCATAGTGTAGCCTCTCGGAATCTCATAAATCTTCTCGCAATGACAGATACAGAGAGGCTCCGGGAGCTTATATCGTATATTGACAGTGACGAATACTAGTGTACTGTCTGGATTATATTCAGACAAACCTCCATGTCTAAATTTCCATCAGACTGCGTTGTCGGTGGTCAACGATGCAACCGCATCGCCTCCCTTCTCCGCCTTGCTGATGAAAATTTATCCTGCGGAGTTTCGCCAGATAAAATCCGGACAGTACACTGGTTTGCCTACATCGCATAACCGGCTTCGAATGCTGCCTTGTTGATCTCGACGGTTTTGGGCGGAACGGTGGCTTCGATGACTTCAAGCCACTGGCTTTTCTCAAAATCCATGCGCTTTGCTGCGACACCGACGATGATCGTGTTGAACACCTTGGAATTTCCAAGCTTTTTCGCCTCTTCCATGGCATTGACATCGACTACGTTGTAGTCTTTTTTCAGATCTTCAATGATATTTTCAGGATATTTTGCGGCGCCCGTCACAACGGTGATCGGATCGATCCGCTGGTCATTTACGATGATGACGCCGTCCTTTTTCAGAAAATGGGCGTAGCGCAGCGCCTCGAGTCTCTCAAAAGCGATCAGCACGTCCGCCTGTCCCTCCTCGACGATGGGTTCCGCGACAGTGTCGCCGTAGCGCACGAAAGTGACGACACTTCCGCCGCGCTGTGCCATGCCGTGTACCTCGGAGAGCTTTACGTCATAGCCTGCCTTTGTGATGATACCGCCAAGGATACGGCTTGTGAGCAGTGTACCCTGACCGCCCACGCCTACGATCATTATATTTTTAGTAGTCATTATTTATATATACCTCCATGTAAAGTCATTCTTATTCCACACGCTTGATCGCGTCAAATTTGCAGCGTTTCATGCACAGACCACAGCCGTTGCACAGGGTGTCGTCGATCGTGACGGTTCCGTCCTCGTTTTTGGTGAGGGCAGGACAGCCTGGAATGAGACACATGCCGCATTTTTTGCACTTGTCAGGGATGGCAATGCACTTTGCCTTGGTAGCCTGTGATTTCAGGAGGGCACAGGGGGCACAGACGATGATGACAGAGACCTCTTCGCGTGCGGTCTCGCGCTTCACGACGGTTTCCAGCTCATCAATGTCAAACGCATCGACTTCGTACACATGCTCGACGCCGATCGCCTTGCACAGGTGGTAGAGGCTGATCGCTTTGGTCTCCTTGCCGTTGAGCATCTTGCCGGTGGCTGCGTGATCCTGATGTCCCGTCATGCCTGTGGTGGAGTTGTCGAGGATCAGTACGGTGCCGGTGGACTGGTTGTACACCATGTTCATCAGGGAGTTGACGCCTGTGTGGAGGAAGGTGGAGTCGCCGATCAGGGCAACCCAGTTTTTGATGTAATCCTTGCCCTTTGCTTTCTCCATGCCGTGCAGCGTGGAGATGGAAGCGCCCATGCACACTGTCGTGTCGATGACGTTCAGCGGCGCGACTGCGCCGAGTGTATAACACCCGATATCGCCGGCGCCGTGGATGCCGAGTTTCTTCAGGACGGAGAATGTGCTCCTGTGCGGACAGCCGGGGCAGAGGATCGGGGGACGTGCCGGAACCTGTGCGGGCACGGCGGTCTCGATCTTCATGCCGAGGACGCGCTCGCGGATCATGTTGGCGCTGTACTCGCCCTGCAGTGTAAAGAGTTCCTTGCCGATACAGTCGATCCCCCACGATCGGACCTGCTCCTCGATCAGCGGCTCGAGCTCCTCGAAAATATAGAGTTTATCGACCTTGGAGGCAAACTCTTCGATCAGTTTCCGCGGCAGGGGGTGCACAAGACCAAGTTTTAGCACGCTGGCTTCCGGCATCGCCTCCGCGACGTATGTATAGGGTATACCGCTGGTGATGAAACCGACGGAGGTGTCTTTGTAGATGGCCTTATTGATTGCAAAATCGCAGGCATCCTCCGCCATTTGTCTCAGGCGGTTTTCCACGTGTACATGACGGCCTTTTGCGTTCGCCGGCATCATGACATGCTTTGCCGCGCTGCGCTCGTAGGGCTTATCGGGGATCTCCTGTCTCTCCTCGAGGGTGACGGGACCCTGCGAGTGCGCAAGCCTTGTCGTCGTCCTTACCATAACGGGTGTATCGTATCGCTCGCTGTACTCAAAGGCGAGCTTTGTGAAGTCCTTTGCCTCCTGCGAGTCGGACGGCTCGAGCACGGGCACCTGCGCCACACGCGCCACACAGCGGGAGTCCTGTTCATTCTGGGAGGAGTAGAGACCGGGATCGTCGGCGGCTGCAAGAACAAGCCCGCCGTTTGCCCCGATGTAGGATACAGTGTAGAGCGGGTCGCTCGCCACGTTGACACCGACCATTTTCATGGATGCCATGGCGCGCACGCCGCTGATGGATGCGCCGATGGCGACTTCCATGGCAACCTTCTCGTTGGGTGCCCACTCTGCGTAGATCTCCGGGTATTTTACGATATTCTCACTGATCTCGGTGCTGGGAGTTCCGGGGTAAGCGCTCGACACTTTGACGCCGGCCTCATAGGCACCGCGGGCAATCGCCTCATTGCCCAGCATGATTTTTGTTTCGCTCATTTGTTGCTTCCTTTCTGTTGTCGTTTTGCAAATTCCTAAAAAATAACGGCTGTTGTTTGCCTGTGGCAGCCGTTCCTATTAATATGATAGTGAAAAAAAGGGAATACGTCAATTTATTTTGCAAAATTTACAAAATCTTCGTAACAGTTCGTTACTGTTTACTCGTCAATAAAAGTAGTGAAAAACGTGCGCCAAAATGCTTGCACTTTAGCATTTTGTGTGCAAATGGGCTGCTGTTTACGCCTTCATTACATAAAATTGTGTCAGAATTAGTTGGCGTGAACAGTAACAACAGTTCAGTCTTCGGTTTCCTGTTAGTCGGAGAAAACGGTGTACTAGAGCGTGTTTGAAAAATTAGCAGCTGAAAAATGAAAAACAGGTTTACTTTGATGCTTTAAAGTGGCATAATATCTATAAGTATGCCATGCAGGAGCGATGACAGCGCGGCTGGTAAAGAATTATAAAACGGATAAAAGGAGTAACTACAATGCCAATCACGGACATTTTAGAGAGAAACTGCAAACTGTACGGGAACGATATCTGTCTCGTGGAGATCAATCCCGAGATCAAGGAGACACGGCGCGTGACGTGGAAGGAATATGAGCTGATGGAGCCCAATCCGGTCACGCACTACCGCAGGGAGATCACGTGGAGCGTCTTTAATGAGAAGGCGAACCGCTTTGCCAATCTGCTGATCCAGAGAGGCATCAGGAAGGGGGACAAGGTGGCGGTCCTGCTGATGAACTGCCTCGAGTGGCTTCCGATCTATTTCGGCATATTGAAGACGGGGGCGCTCGCCGTGCCGCTCAATTTCCGGTACGCGCCGGACGAGATCGAGTACTGCCTGGATCTGGCGGAGGTCGACGTCCTGGTATTCGGGTCGGAATTTATCGGGCGCGTGGAGGAGATCGCGGAGAATATCAGTAAAAAGCGACTGTTATTTTTTGCGGGAGACAATTGCCCGAGCTTTGCGGAGGACTACAACAGCCTCACGGCGAACTGTTCGAGCCAGACGCCGATGATCGCGCTGACGGACGCGGACGATGCCGCGATCTATTTCTCGTCGGGCACGACAGGTTTTCCGAAAGCGATCCTGCATAACCATGAGAGTCTGATGCACGCGTGCAAGGTGGAGCAGAACCACCACGGGCAGACGAAGCAGGATGTGTTCCTGTGCATCCCGCCGCTCTACCACACCGGGGCGAAGATGCACTGGTTCGGAAGTTTTCTGGAGGGCGGCAGGGCAGTCCTGCTGAAAGGGACAAAGCCGGAGTTTATCCTGGACGCCGTGTCGAAAGAGAGGTGCACGATCGTGTGGCTGCTGGTGCCGTGGGCGCAGGACATCCTCGACGCGATCGACAGGGGCGACATCCGGCTTGCGGATTACGAGCTTTCCCAGTGGAGACTGATGCACATCGGCGCGCAGCCGGTCCCGCAGAGCCTGATACAGCGCTGGAAAAAAGTGTTTCCGCATCATCAGTACGACACGAACTACGGGCTCAGCGAGTCGATCGGTCCGGGCTGCGTGCACCTTGGCGTCGAGAATATCCACAAGGTGGGGGCGATCGGGAAGGCGGGCTACGGCTGGCAGGTGAAGATCGTCGGTGAAAACGGTGCGCAGGTGGCGCGCGGCGAGGTCGGAGAACTTGCCGTGAAGGGACCTGGTGTCATGACCTGTTACTACAATGATGAGCAGGCTACGAATGAAGTGCTGCGTGACGGGTGGCTGTTTACGGGCGACATGGCGCAGGAGGACGAGGACGGCTTTATCTTCCTTGTGGACCGCAAGAAGGATGTCGTGATCAGCGGCGGTGAGAATATCTATCCCGTTCAGATCGAGGATTTCCTGCGGACGAACGACAAGATCAAGGATGTGGCTGTGATCGGCATCCCGGACAAGCGCCTGGGAGAAATAACAGCTGCTATTATAGAGATAAAAGAGGGGATGCACGCCGAGGAGGAGGAGATCAATACATACTGTATGAAGCTTCCGAAGTATAAGCGACCGCGCAAGGTGATCTTCGCGGATATCCCGCGCAATCCGACCGGCAAGATCGAGAAGCCGAAGCTTCGGAAGATCTACGGCGGTGAGAGCCTTGTGGCGGCGCAGAACAAATCATAAAATAAAGAGATCGAACGTTATGGAATATTGGAGAGCAGCAGATGGATTTATTTGAATACATGAGAAGTACAACACAGGAAAAAGAGGCACCGCTCGCGGCAAGGCTCCGCCCCACGACTTTGGAGGAAGTCGTGGGGCAGTCCCACATCATCGGAAAGGACAAGCTTCTGTACAGGGCGATCAAGGCGGATAAGATAAGCTCTGTTATTTTTTATGGACCGCCCGGGACGGGCAAGACGACACTGGCGAAGGTGATCGCCAACACGACGAGTGCCGAATTCACACAGATCAATGCGACGGTTGCCGGCAAGAAGGACATGGAGGAGGTCATCGGCAAGGCAAAAGAAACACTTGCTATGTACGCGAAGCGAACGATCCTGTTCATCGATGAGATCCACCGTTTTAACAAGAGCCAGCAGGATTATTTGCTTCCCTTTGTGGAGGACGGGACGATCATACTGATCGGCGCGACGACGGAGAATCCGTATTTTGAGGTGAACGGGGCTTTGATCTCGCGCTCGGTGATCTTTGAGCTCAAGCCGCTGGGAAAGCAAGACATCAAAGCGTTGTTAAAGCGGGCTGTGTATGACACGGAGAAAGGCATGGGCAGTTATGACGCCGAGATTGACGAGGACGCGCTGGAATTTCTGGCAGACCTGTCAGGCGGTGACGCGCGGCATGCCCTGAATGCCATCGAGCTCGGGATCATGACGACGGACAGGAGCGACGACGGCAAGATCCACATTACGGTGGAGGTCGCGCAGGAGTGCATCCAGAAGCGGCGCGTACTGTATGATAAGACCGGAGACAATCACTATGACACGATCTCGGCATTTATCAAGAGCATGCGCGGCTCTGATCCTGATGCGGCAGTGTACTATCTGGCGAAGATGCTCTACGCGGGGGAACAGGTTGCCTTTATCGCCAGGCGCATCATGATCTGCGCCGCGGAGGACGTCGGAAACGCAGATCCCATGGCGTTGAATGTGGCTGTGAGCGCATCGCTTGCGGTGGAGCGCATCGGCATGCCGGAGGCGCAGATCATTCTCGCGCAGGCAGCCTCCTATGTGGCGTGCGCGCCGAAGAGCAACGCGGCGTGCAATGCGATCTTTGCAGCAGGCGAGGAGATCAAAAGAAGTGGGAATCTGCCGATACCGCCGCACCTGCAGGACGCGCATTACAAGGGTGCCGCGAAATTGGGGCACGGGACAGGTTACAAGTACGCGCATGACTATAAGAATCACTATGTGGAGCAGCAGTATCTGCCCTATGAACTTACGGGAAAAAAGTATTATGAGCCGTCCTGGAACGGTTATGAGGCAAAGATCAGGGAACATATGAAAAAAATCAGGGAGGAAGCAGATGGCGATATAGTTACGCATAGGGATGTGTTGATACCCCTAAAAAATGTTTAACAGCGGCGCAGGCGGCTATCTTAAATTGATGCCATAGGATTTTTGCTACTAACAGGCGAAAGTATTGAAGAATGGCTTAATACAATAGAAAGCAAGCTTTCTATTGTCATGAATCAAGGGTTTTAAGGCTTGGTGGGGTTCATCACGGTGGTTGGTGGGCCCCAATTTTTTGGTTTATGGATGCCGCTGATAGGATGGCAATAGGGGATAAAATCGTACTATCAGGCAAAAGTATACTTTCACGCAAAAGTCAGGGGTTTCCGTGATAGTATAAAGCGGAAAGGTAAAAAGGAGTAGGATATTGGCGGTTTTGGCTGAAAGGCGCATTAGCTTGACGGAAAATGCTGTTGGAAAACGGGGGATATGATACAAACACGGAAGTGACTCAGCGTTTTCGTGATAATACAGATATTCATAAAATTACAGGAATCATATCTGATATGTTGAAGATAGCATGGAACTGTCTGATACCCTCTGCCGCAGTTTAAGTGAAAATACAGTTATCCCAGTCATTTTGCTGACGGTGCGTGACGGGGCGCAGGACATGGTGCAGGGGCTGTCCATCGGGGCGGATGACTATGTGACGAAGCCTTTACTGCGGGGATGTCTGCATCAATAAAAAGACATCCAAAGTCTATAAAAAAGACTGCC
>ERZ779631.562-NODE-562-length-12877-cov-4.847294_pt1 | contig 12877 bp, 9 predicted proteins | sample MGYA00514193_ERZ779631 | MGnify/ENA primary metagenome ERZ779631 (study PRJEB29562, sample SAMEA4376710) | mouse gut metagenome | isolation source: Cecum | study: EMG produced TPA metagenomics assembly of the A DSS colitis mouse model was used to assess the...
GAAGATCCCGAAGCCCCTATCGAAGCGCGTGTACAAGACCTTCTGAACCAGATGACACTGGAAGAAAAAAGTTGCCAGATGGCCACCCTCTACGGCTTCGGGCGTGTCCTGAAAGACTCCCTGCCCACCGAAGGATGGAAGAATGAGATCTGGAAAGACGGTATCGCCAATATCGACGAACAACTGAACGGTGTGGGAAGCGCCCGCCGCCGCACACCCGACCTGATCTACCCGTTCAGCAACCATGCCGAAGCGATCAACAAAACGCAGCGCTGGTTCATCGAAGAAACACGCCTGGGCATCCCTGTAGACTTCTCCAACGAAGGCATCCACGGCTTGAACCATACCAAGGCAACTCCCCTGCCCGCTCCCATTAATATCGGCAGCACCTGGAACCGCGACCTGGTTCATCAGGCGGGAGATATAGCCGGTAAGGAAGCAAAGGCTTTAGGATACAATAATGTGTACGCTCCCATCCTCGACGTCGCCCGCGATCCGCGCTGGGGACGTGTGCTGGAGACTTACGGAGAAGACCCTTATCTGGTAGGCGAACTGGGCACACAGATGGTAAAAGGTATCCAGCAGAACGGTGTAGCTTCCACATTGAAACATTTTGCCGTTTACAGCATTCCGAAGGGTGGCCGCGATGCCGCCGTCCGTACCGACCCGCATGTGGCTCCCCGCGAACTGCATGAGATCCATCTCTATCCTTTCAAAAGAGTTGTCCAGAAAGCGCATCCGAAAGGTGTGATGAGCAGTTATAACGACTGGGACGGTGTGCCTGTAACAGCCAGCTATTATTTCCTGACACAGCTGTTGCGCCAGGAATATGGTTTCAAAGGATACATAGTAAGTGACAGCGAAGCGGTCGAGTTCGTTCAGACCAAGCACCATGTAGCCGATTCTTATGAGGAAGCCGTACGCCAGGTAGTAGAAGCCGGCCTGAACGTCCGCACCAACTTCACGCATCCGAAAGACTATATCCTGCCGGTACGTAAACTAGTGAAAGAAGGCAAACTCTCCATGAAATCGGTCGACCGCATGGTTGCCGACGTATTGCGCGTTAAATTCGAACTGGGACTGTTCGATTCTCCGTATGTAAAAGACCCGAAAGCCGCCGATAAGATTGTCGGAGCCGACAAACATCGCGACTTCGTACTGGATATGCAGAAACAATCCCTCGTATTGCTGAAAAACGAAAACAACCTGCTCCCATTGGACAAGAACCAGACGAAAAAGGTTCTTATAGCCGGTCCGTTAGCCAAGGAAACGAACTATATGATCAGCCGTTACGGCCCTCAGGGACTGGATAACATCACTGTTTACGACGGCATCAAAGACTATCTGGGCAATCAGACAGAAGTTATTTACGCCAAAGGCTGCGAAGTAAAAGACGCCAACTGGCCCGACAGCGAAATCGTCCCGACTCCGCTGACCGACGAGGAAAAGAAAGGGATTGCCGAAGCCGCCACCGCCGCCGCCGATTGTGACGTTATCATTGCCGTACTGGGAGAAGACGAATCCTGCACTGGCGAAAGTAAATCCCGCACTGGCCTCGATCTTCCGGGCCGTCAGCAACAACTGCTGGAAGCCTTGCACGCCACCGGCAAACCCGTCGTACTCGTCCTGATCAACGGACAGCCGCTGACAATCAACTGGGCCGACCGTAACATTCCTTCCATCCTGGAAGCCTGGTTCCCCGGGCAGTTGGGTGGAGAAGCGATCGCGCAGACCTTATTCGGCGATTATAACCCGGGGGGCCGCTTATCTGTTACCTTCCCCCGTTCAATCGGACAGATCGAGTTCAACTTCCCGTTCAAGCCGGGTTCACAGGACGGCCAATACTTCGAAGGCCCTAACGGTTCAGGAAGAACCCGTGTAAACGGTGCTCTTTACCCGTTCGGCTACGGATTGAGTTATACCACCTTTGCTTATTCAAACCTTTCCGTAAAACAGGAAACACCCTATTCGCAAAGTCCTGTAACCGTTACCGTAGATGTCACCAACACAGGCAAACGTGCCGGTGACGAAGTCGTACAGTTATATATCCGCGACAAAGTAAGCAGTGTAATCGCTTACGAATCCGTGTTACGCGGCTTTGAACGTATCTCCCTGCAACCGGGCGAGACAAAGACCGTATCCTTCGTCCTCTTGCCGGAAGACCTGCAAATTCTCGACAGACATATGGAATGGACAGTCGAACCGGGCGAATTTGAAGTCCGCATCGGAGCCTCTTCCAACGATATCAAATTAAAAGAGACTTTTGTTGTAAAGTAAAAGACAGGTAATCATAGCCTATCCGCCTATTTTATTCCCTCTTGCTTTCGGAACAATTCAGAGATTTCGCAAAGTAAGAGGGAATATTTATTTGAAAAAAGAAAGATTTATTCTCTTTGCCACAGAGATAAAGGAGAAAAGGCTTGAAAAATCATGAATCTTATTGGCTATTAAACAAAAAGCGGAGATTAGTGAATACTTTTCGTATCTTTGGCAGAATATAAGAATATATAACAAGAAATATATGAAAATAAAAAGTCTATTTGGAATGCTTTTGTTCCTGTTCACAATGGGTTTTACAAGTTGTAGTGAAGATGATAAACAGGAATACTATTTGGAGCTTTCTCAAAACTCGTGCGAAGTAATACAGGGATACAGTATTTCCATTGATCTGACTGCTCATGAAAACACTACGTTGAATGTTGAAAACCCGGAGCTTATTGATGCCGCTTATATTTGGGAGCTTGACGACTATAAGGCTAAAATAGAAATTAAGGGTAAACAGAAAGGTGAAACAGATCTTGTCGTCACCGACCATGAAACGGGAGAATCAGCCACAATAAAGGTGAAAGTGACAGAATACCCGATGCCCCGTCTTGCCGTAAAACAACCGAAAGGGAACATTTTCGATACGATGAATTTTTATCTCTATAATGAAGATTCGAAGTCAATTAATTCCAATAGTCTTTCTGTTGTATGCGATTCTATTGTTTGGACAGTAGATGAGATAAACAACAGTTTCAGAGTGTTTGAACACGAAGGGGTAGGTAACCGTCTGACTTTGGAATGGGGGCACTGTTTTAAATATCCCGGTGAATATAAAACTAACCTGACTGCATGGAAAGACAACAAGGTTATCTTCCGTCATCAACTCGCCGTCACCATTACCGATGAGAAGGATTTTCTGGAATACAACTGGAAAGACATTACTAAAAACTCATCAGCATGGAGTACTTATGCAGATGTACTTAAAAGTGGCCCTAATTTGATGACCACATACGGCCTTTGCGGCACTGTCCCATATACTGAAGTAAGGGTTTTTAACGGCAACATGACTCAAAGCTACCAACTTTACGACTATTTCTGCAAACTCTATTCAGTCCCCACATATGAAGATAATAGAGATAAGATGTGGCAACTGTATGACGAACTGTTCTCCGAACAAAAGGTATATCCTAGTGCTTACCCTGTTGCCATTTGGGTGACAGAACGTGTCAATATTGTTTTATTGCTGCTGGATGATAATACAGGATATTCCAATTATGTGGTTTATGCGGAACCAAACAGACAATGAAACCTACATTGAGGTGTGAATTAAAAGATCTTATTCATCCCCTTTTATACTTTATTAAAAAGAATCCCACCTCAATTCCCCCGGATTTGAATATCTTAGCGGAAAATCAGTTATCCTCTTAAAACCGATCAGTTATGGATAGCCTGCAAAGATGGAAAACACAATACCGGTTTTACCGGACATTCTTCCTCAGTACATTAAAATTCAGTGTCCTGATCGGTTTTCTGTTTGCCTCTTTTAGCGCACTTCGATTCTATGTTAGCATAATCGACTCTATCGGACTATGGCTACAACTCATTCCTACGGTCGGACTGGGATTCGACTATATCTACAAGGAACTGACACGCAAAGAAGAATATTTTTTCTATTATAATCAGGGAATCGGCAAGTATCAACTCTGGATCGTTACGTTTATCGTCATGTTCATCTGCTGTAATCTACTGAATCAAATCATCGAGCTATGTACACAGGCCTTGAAATAGACAGCATACTTAAATCGTTCGGCGAACGGACCATACTGGCAGACGTCTACCTGAAATGTTGCCGGGGAGATATTATTGCCCTTTTCGGACGAAACGGGACAGGCAAATCAACCTTGCTAAATATCATCTTCGGCACCTTGAAAGCCGACCGGAAGTTTATCCGCATCGACGGAAAAGTCATAAAAGGGCCGGCTTTCCGCTCCGGACTGCTTGCCTATCTGCCACAGCATCCCTCCTTTCCCTCACATCTGAAAGTGTCACGGATAGCAGAACTTTGTATCGCTCCGGAAGACAGGAAACGCTTTTTCGCAGACCCAATACTATTTCGCATCCGGACCTCCCGTATCTGTGAAATATCAACCGGAGAACAACGTTACCTGGAAATCAAAACCACCCTTTTCAGTCCGGCCCCTTATATCCTGCTGGACGAACCTTTCAGCGGCGTCTCGCCCGTTGTTGCCGAACAGATACGCAAACTGATGACCGAAAGCGCCCAAAACCACGGAATCATTCTGACAGACCACAATTTCAGGGAAGTACACAAAATAGCGAACCGAATCACTCTGCTCGACGATTGTTACCTGAAAGAGATAAAAAACAGAGAAGAGTTAATACCTTATGGCTATTATCAGCCATAAAAAAGGGACACCCTTCCGGATATCCCCAACACTGAAAAACTTCATTTTATTCTATTCCATACTTTTGCATCGCATATCTACCCAAAACTTCCAGGTAGCTGAGACACTTTCTTGCTAACTTTTTCATAGCGCAATACTAATTATTTAAAACGATCTCTTTGCCTAAACATATTCTATAAATATGTTTTATAACACAAAAGTAGTGGTTATATAGATACGATATACTCCCCGGACCGGCTTTTAACATCATTTGCACAAAAGACCGGCCGGAGCGTTGAAGCGCCTTACCCGATAATGTATTTGGAGTAAGGCAGTTTGCTCAATAAATAGACAAACAGCCAGGTCGCTGCCAGCGTAAAGACAGCCGATACCGGAACGATTGCCGGAATAGGAATACCCAGCCAAAGCGTCAGTAAATAAGAAGGCCCTACAAAGAAATAATGTACGCAATAAACGCCGAACCCCAGTTTCGTCAGATTAGCCAACGCCCGGCAAATCAAAGGAGAAGTAATACGGACCTTTTGCATCAGAAGGAATATGGCCGCCGTCATCAACATCGCATTCGGAGAGCAATAAGTAAAGAACAGTTCCATCCCTTCCTCACTCACATTCGGGTCCGATGTCATATATCTGAACCCAATGAAAGTGGCCAGATAGCCTATCAGGAACAAAGGAACAACAACAGCCAGTGTTTTGCCGACCGACCAGTCATTTCCTTTCCCTAAATAATGCCCGAGCAATAAATACCCGTTAAAACCGGCAAAATAATAGAACAGGCCATAAGCATTCCATGAACAAGTTCCGAAAAGATAATGAGAAACAAACTCCATCAGATAAGGAATAAACAACGAAGCTCCCCAAATATATAAGAACCAGCGTTTACCCTTTTCGGATGCTTTTTCCACCCAGGCAGAAAAGACAGGCATATAAAGATACAATCCGATTAAAGCATAAATATACCACATCGGCGTTGCGTAAACGGTAAAATTGAGCGGTATCATAGCTACATCTTTAAACCCGTCGGCCAAAGAAGCTGAAGGATTGGGTGCGTAAGGAAAAAAGTCTGTCACCAGTTCCGGACTCCCTCCTACCCATTGGATAAACCATGGAGCCAGATTAAACAGCACTGACCAGATCAGGAAAGGAAAAAAGACACGCGGAATACGTTTCTTATAAAAGACCGAAGCCTCCTGCTTCACCGGAAGCAACAAGAAACCTGTCATCATCACAAACAGAGGCACACAAGCCCTCAGCATTGATCCATAAGCTGATCCCCAGAAATTGAAATCAGGATTGGCACGCGACTCCGGAGAGGCATTAAAAGGGTCCGTACAATGGCAGGCAATCACCATCAGGATAGCAACGAAGCGAAGTGCGTCCAGCCAGACGATATGCGGACGGGCAGTAGTAGTTGTGTTATTCATGGTAAGCGTATTTTTTAATAGGACGTAAAAGTAGAAAATAGTTCCGTACATTACAACATATTTATTTCATATATTACGATAACAAAATATCATATATTATGATACAACATTTTCATAATATATGCGACTATAATATCATAATATATGATACTTCTCTCAGACCATTATATAGTAAAACCGATAATACAACCTATCCCCTCTTGTACTCGGAAGGAACAATCCCTGTCTGCTTAATAAAGGCACGGCGGAATGTACTCATGGAATGAAAACCGGAACGTTCGGCAATCTCCTGGATACTGGCAAGCGGCTCGGCATCCATCAGACGTTTACTTTCCTCCACCCGGAACTGGTTTACATAATCGGAGAACGACATTCCCAATTCCTTATTAAACAATTGCGAAAGATAAGAACGACTGATTGGGAACACCCGTTGAAGATCAGTTAACCGGAGGTCATCATTCAGATAAGGTTTCTCCCGCTCGAACCAAGTATTCACCTCTTCTGCATAACGTTTGAAAAGGGCACCCCGCTGTTCCTCGTCATCATCATCCTCTTCCTCAACATTCGAAGGAAGAACCCACCCGTTAATAAACGAATCATCAAGACGGATAATTTTAAGGAATAAAGCTTTATAGAAGAAATAAAACCATACTACCAGCATAACAGACTTAATAACGACATAAAGAATCGTCCGGTCGGTCAGCAACAAAATAACATAAAGGAAATACAGGATAGACAACACGATCATTGTCCGCCTCAACCACTCCAGGTCATAGTTTTCAGGGTCCGACACATTTTCACTTAAATAAGCTGTATATTCATCGGCATATTTTATAACCAGATATATCGGCACAATCATATAAAAAAGAGTAAGCGCCAAGACCAATAGCCGCAGAAATACATCCAGATTAAAATGCGTAAAAACATCTTTTATCGAATAAAAAACATGGATCTCCCCACCCGATAACCGATAAGTAAGATACGATAAACCACCTACTATAACAGGCGAAAGAAAAACCGAAAAACGCCTTAAAGTAAGGAAACCGGGACGTAGCTTTTCAATCACATAACTAGCAAGGCAGGCTGTCACAAAACAGCTTGCAATAAGAACGTCGGGATGGAACGCTTCCTTTGCTTCATCCACATAAGAATTAACGGAAATTCTGATTACAGCCATCAAAGCCCACATAATCATACTCCATGCCAAAATAAGTCGTGCTCGGTTACCAAATGACCTCAATAGCATCATAATGCCTCCTAATACGCACAGGCCTATTATTTGCATACTCAATAAAAACTGTATTTTGTCCAGCATATTCTTTCCCCTCGTTTTAGTATAAACAATTTGGTCCCTCAATTAGTTGATTTGCACTCTATTTAGACAAATTGACGCCTCTGGATTAATTGCACCATGCGTTTTTATACAATTTCATCGTGGTTTTATACCGTATGATCCCTCTCTTTCCCCAAACTGCCGGATATTTGCAATATGAAATTTGATACAAAAATAGCATAAAAGTATGAGAAATTTATTACTATTAATTACACTGATTTCGGGTTTGGCTGGTTGTTCGCACGAGAGCAATTTCTCAGCCATTGAGAGTATTAGCGCGAAAGAAAAGCCATTAAGAATTATTACACGTATTTTAACTACTAAATCGGCGAATTTCGTACAGGAATTCAAAGAAGGTTCGGAAATAGGACTGCTGATTACACGCGAAAGCGACGGCGGACTTTATGACGAGGATAGTGATTATATAAATGTAAAAGCAGAAGCAAATTTAATTAGTAATAAAATCTCCTGGCGGCAAACGCCGGAAGTCACACTTAATTTTGACCCGGCCACCGTGTATGCCTATTATCCATATCAGTCGCAGATGAAGCTCGGAACAGCAAGCATTCCTGTGAAGCTGTCGCCCGATGCCACTCAAACCCGCGACTATATGTATGGCACACACGCTCTCGGCCAAAAAATAGTAAACAGCATCTCCCCGGTGGTCTTGCTGAATATGGAACATGCGCTGTCGCTCATTTCTTTCCAGGTGAATCTGCCGGAAGGAGAAAATGAAAGCTATCAGCTAAGTGCCATACAGATAGGAAATAAAGCCGGAGGAAGCGCCCTGATATGCAAAGGCATGATGGACATCAGAAACGGACGAATCACTAAAATAGCCGGTTGCAGCACCTCGACCCGTCTGAATTTGCCGGAACCGGTTACATTAGGTAAGGAATATTGCAAAACCCAACAGATCAGGGTGATTCCGACAACGGCCCCCATAGCGGAAGGAGACATCGAAGCTCTTTTCACAATCAACGGGAATTCATATAAGTACAAGATGCCTGCACAGACGATGTGGGAAAAAGGACATAAATACCTCTACAAATTAACTCTCAGCGGAGAGGCTCTTACATTGAAAGAGGTATCCGTTACCGACTGGATACAGGGTAACGGTGAAGATGCTACAAGCAGCATTATGTAAGTTTTATTTTATGTTTTGGTTATGGTTTAGAATCACTGGGTAACTGTATTTTGTTGCGATGTCGATGCACTGGTGCCCGGATGTACGGACGATTCGTCTGATAGAGCAGACAGTCCGGCATTGCAAGAAGAAATACAGTTACCGCCAAGGAAGGAAAGCAGTCTCCCTCACAACCCCGACATCCGGTTAAGAGGCCTAAAAAACAACCTTCCGACAGGATTCTATAAGTGTAAACGCCGTGGCAAGTTGTTCCATGCTTCTTGCCACCGGCCACTACACCGAAACAACCATCCGGGATACGGCAGCGGCCGATCCTTTCTGAAAAAGATTGAACGAACTAACTCGTGAGAGTTACGTATACATTTAATTAATACTAAAATAGTAGTAATGAAGCCGGCCCCGAATACCGCGTCCTGCACTCAACAGGGCGCATATTCCCTCTCAACTTATCGCCGACAACACTCTTTTATTTGACTATAAACCTTGCCGGGGCCGGTTTCATTATGCTACTATTTTCTTTTCCTCAAAAATTCAATACGTATTATTTCATCAAATAGAATTATATTTTCCATATTTTCCCTACTTTTGTTTTCCAATGACTATTGTGAATACAACGGAAATAAATGATCGGGACTGAAATACATAACTTCAACACTTTATATACTAAATTCTACAGAAAATCCTTTCTGTTCACTAAATCCTATGTACATGACGAATGTATTGCCGAAGATATTGTATCGGACGTCCTGATTAAATTATGGGAAATATTGAAGGAAAAGGAGATAGAACATATTGAAGCCTTGCTATTGACGACATTAAAAAACAAATCGCTCGACCACCTGAAACATGAAGCTGTCAAAACAGAAGCACTTCGCACCTTGACGGATATGAGACAAAGGGAACTGGATATCCGCATCTCTACGTTGGAAGCATGTAATCCCGAAGACATATTCTCTACCGAAGTGCAGCAGATTGTCACAGCAACTTTAGCTCTTCTGCCAGAACAGACCCGGCGTGTCTTTGAAATGAGCCGCTTCGAAAACAAAACAAATAAAGAAAAAGCCGAAGAACTCCAACTAACAGTAAAAGGCGTTGACTATCAGATCACAAAGGCTTTAAAGCCTCTGCGTGAAAATCTGAAGGATTACCTGCCGCTCTTCTATTTCTACTTTTTTTTCCAATAATTTCTCATACTCCACTAGGGTTATCACTCAATGAATCGTTTTAATAATAACGGGGCATGAAACACATCCCCACAAAAGTAAAGGAATGAACCAGGAATTATTAAATAAATATATCGCAGGTGATGCAACTCCGGAAGAAAAAGAAGAGGTTGCCCGCTGGTTGGATACCGACAAGAAAAACATGAAAGAGTTTCTTGCCCTGCGTAAACTATATGATATATCTATCTGGCAGCAGGAAGCGAATTCCACTATTCAGGAAAACAAAGTGACAGACAAGAAGCAATGGACATTACGGACTATAGCCATTGAATTATCTAAAATAGCTGCCATTTTCTTCATCGCTTTTACCGTCGTGTACTCATTTATTATAAATGAGGAAACAACAGACCCGGCTAATATGCAAACAATTTTTGTTCCGCCTGGACAACGGGCCGAGCTGACACTGACAGACGGAACAAAGGTCTGGCTAAATGCAAAGACTACTTTTAGTTTCCCCGACAGATTTACAGCCGACAGCCGCAACGTCATATTGGACGGAGAAGGTTATTTCGATGTTGCTAAAGATGCAGAAAAGCCTTTTACCGTAAAAACCGAGAAATATGATATCAGGGTATTAGGAACAGAATTCAATGTCACAGCATATTCCGCTTCTTCTAACTTTGAAACTTCTTTGCTAAAAGGCTCTGTCGAAGTTTCGTCGTCAGACACCCACACCACCGTCAGGTTGGAGCCCAACACCCGTACTTATATAGAAAACGGTAAGCTGAAAAAAGGAATAATAGAACACGACACTTATTTCTTATGGAAAGAAGGACTAATATGCTTCTATGATGAACCTGTAGGTAAAATGATAGAAAAACTTGAATTATACTATGATGTAAAGATTGATGTACAAAACAAGGAATTGCTCAGGAACCGTTACTCTGGAAAATTCCGTACCAAAGACGGTGTAGAGCATGTATTGAAAGTTCTTCAATTAAAGAATAAGTTTACCTATACGAAAGACAATGACTTGAATCTGATAATCATTAAATAATTAATCACAAAAACAGTTAGCCTATGAGATAAAAGACATGAACAAACAAAAACCGGAAAGTGCTCCAACACTTTCCGGCCAAGAGTAAGTCAATACCCGACTTCTTTCCTTAAATATCTAAGTATTAACTAACACAGTTTACAAAAGTATGAAAAATATTTTGTACAGGGGCTCTTTTGTCCCGCTTAAACCACAATTTAAACACATATTTCGTATTATGAAACTAGCCTTTATGTGCCTCTTTGTATTTGTTTCCGGACTATTTGCAACGGAAGCCTCCTCACAGACTGCGAGAGTTTCCATTGTTGCCAATAGTATCTCTACAAAAGATCTTATCCGGGAAATAGAGAAACAGACAGAGTATCTGTTTGTATATAATAAAAATGAAGTTGACCTGAATCAAACAGTAACGATCAATGCAGACAACAAAACGGTAGCAGAGATCCTAAACAAGACGTTCAGTAATACCGATATCGTCTATGCAATGGAGGGCAGCAACATTATGCTGATGAAGAAAGAATCAAAAGCAGAGGTTCAGGCTTCACAGCAAAAAGAAAAAACAGTTAACGGCATAATTACCGACGAGAACGGTGAAGCAATTATCGGAGCAAACGTATCTGTAAAAGGAACCACTATCGGAACAATTACCGATGTAGATGGTAACTTCTCTTTAAGCATACCTGAAAACTCTTTATTGCAGATATCATATATCGGTTATCTTACCCAAGAAATAGCTGTAGGAAATAAGAGTTCTTTTTCGATCAAACTGCTTGAGGATACGCAAAAGATCGAAGAGGTCGTAGTAGTAGGATACGGTGTCCAGAAAAAGCAGACGGTAACAGCATCCGCTTCTACTGTAAAGGTGAAGAGCCTGGAGTCATTGCCTTCTACCAACTTATCATCTTCGCTGGGCGGACGTGTCAGTGGTTTGCTGGTACAACAAAGTAGTGGTGAAGCGGGTTATGAGAATCCTAAAATCATTATCCGCGGTTCAAGTTCTCCTACGTCGTCAGATCCGCTGATCGTTGTGGACGGAATAGTCGGACGTAGCATGAGTCAGCTCGACCCCAGCGAGATAGAAAGTATGACGGTCCTGAAAGATGCATCTGCTGTTGCTCCTTACGGTGCACGCGGAGCCAACGGGGTTATCCTGATTACCACCAAACGCGGGAATACCGGAAAAACATCTGTCAATTATAGCTTCAAAGGTGGCTTTGGAGTCCCGACGCGCATGCCGAAAATAGCCAGTTCTTACGATCATGCACGCCTTATGAATGATGCATGGCGCAACAAAGAAATGAGCATGGGCAATGATCCGGGTATGTATGGTGTATATACGGAAGACGAATTGCAAAAGTTCAGAGACGGCTCAGATCCTTACGGATACCCGAACACCAACTGGACCAAAGAAGTCCTGCTGCCCAGAGCATGGCAACAACAACACAGCCTGACAGCCAGCGGTGGAAATTCGAGCGTGAAATATTTCGTAGGATTCGGTTTTGTAAATCAGGACGCCCTATATGGAGATACACGTACTAATACACCTTCTACTGATTTCAAACGTTATAATATCCGTGCCAATATAGACGCCAATATCATTGACAAATGGCTTACCTTATCGGCAGACATGGCATACAGACAGGAAGATAGAAATACAATTGCAGAAAGTACCTCTTTTATCTTCTCTAATATGTATCGTAATCCACAGACAGACCCGGGGCGGTTCCCTGACGGCAAACTGGGAAAGGTGTCGTTAGGATACAACCCGATCGGATTGGTTACAGACGGCGGTTATAGCCATGACAGGAAAAGCATCCTGAACACACGCTTTGTTCTTGACTTAAAAATACCCGGTGTAGAAGGATTAAATGTAAAAGGTATCTTCGCCTACGACAAGGACTTCGACAAAACAAAAACATGGACAAGCCCCGTCAATTTCTATATCTGGAACAAGATACTGGGTGAATACGACGGTAGCTCGCCTAACAAAGAAGGAGCCGACCTGAAAGAATCATTTGAACAAAACCAGTCTTATACCTTTGAGGCACAAGCCAGTTATAAC
>ERZ779631.568-NODE-568-length-12843-cov-6.549500_pt1 | contig 12843 bp, 11 predicted proteins | sample MGYA00514193_ERZ779631 | MGnify/ENA primary metagenome ERZ779631 (study PRJEB29562, sample SAMEA4376710) | mouse gut metagenome | isolation source: Cecum | study: EMG produced TPA metagenomics assembly of the A DSS colitis mouse model was used to assess the...
GGGGCAGGAGGCCCGCCACGCTCATGGCGGTGACGGTCTTCCCGGACCCGGACTCCCCCACAAGGCCCACGATCTCCCCCGCCCCGATGGAGAGGGACACCCCGGCCACGGCCTCCCGCTCCCGGCTGAGGAATTTCACGCGCAGGTCCTGAATCTCCAGCATCACAGCACCCCCCTGTCCCGCCGCCGCAGGCCCTCGCCGATGAGGCCCACGCTGAACACCATCAGCACGATGACAAGGCCCGTCCCGGCGGCGTACCAGGGGGCGGCGAAGAGCATCCCCTGGGCCTCCGACAGCATGTAGCCAAGGGAGGCGTCCGGCGGCGTCACGCCGATGCCGAGGAAGCTCATGGACGCCTCCGCCAGCACCGCGTTGTTGAACCCGATGGTCAGGGCGGGCAGCAGCACCGGCAGGGTGTTGGGCAGCATGTGCACCGCCAGAATCCGGGCCGCCGGGGCGCCCATCAGCCGGGCGCTCTTGATATGGTTCACGTCCCGGAGGGAGGCGAAGGCCGTCCGGCTCACCCGGGCGAAGCTGGGGATGAACACCAGCCCCAGGGCGAGGATGACATTGATTTTCTTCCCCGGCTCCAGGATGGAGATGACCACCAGGGCCAGGAGAATGCTGGGAAAGGCTGTCAGGGCGTCGTTGAGGCGCATCAGAATCTCGTCCACCGGCCCGCCGAAGTACCCCGTCAGGGCCCCCACCAGGCAGCCGCACACCACCCCGATGGCCAGGGTGGCCAGGGCGATGGAGGCCGTGGCCCCGGCGCCCTTGAGAACCCGGCTGAAGATGTCCCGGCCGAAGTTGTCCGTGCCCATCCAGTGGGCCAGGGAGGGGCCCTCGAACTTGGGCCCCGCCGCCATGGCGTTGGGGTCCCAGGGCGTCCAGAAGAAGCCCAGGAGAATCAGCGCCGCGAGAAGACCCGTCAGAATCAGCCCGGCGGTCAGAAATCCGTTTCTCTTCCTCATGCCGCGCCTCCCAACCGGAGACGGGGGTCGATGCGCGCATTTGTCACGTCCGCCGCCGTCCCCGCCAGCACCACCCAGAAGGCCAGGATCACCACGATGGCCTGGACCACCGGGTAGTCCCGGCCCGCGATAGAGGTCACCAGCATCCGCCCCAGGCCGGGAATGACGAAAACCTGCTCCACCACGATGCTCCCCGCCACCAGCTCCGCCATGGTCTGGGCCAGGAAGGTGACCACCGGGGGCAGGGCGTTTTTCAAAACGTGCCGCCGGAGGACCTGACTCCGGTCGTTCCCCCGGGAGATGGCCGTCCGCACATAGTCCCGCTCCAGCTCCTCCCGCACCGTGCCCCGGAGCATCCGGGCCGTCATGGCGATCCGGGGAATGGACAGGGCCACGGCGGCGAAGAGCAGGTACACCGCCGCCCCGGCGGGGTCCGTTCCGGCCTCCGGGAACTGTCCCGGCGTGAACCACTTCAGCCCCACGCCGAAGACCCAGGACAGCAGAATCCCCGTGAAGAAGGGGGGCACCGCCATGCCCAGCTGGTTCAGGGCCGTCCGGGCCCCCTCGAACCTCCGCCGCCCGGCGGTGAGCAGCCCCAGGGGGATGGACACCGCCGTGATCAGAATAAAGCTCAAAAGGCTCAGGCACAGGGTCAGCCCCGCCTTGGGGGCGATGAGGTCCCAGACCGGCTGCCTGTAGCTCTGGGAGACCCCCAGGTCCCCGGTGAAGAAGCCCAGCAGCCACCCGCCGTAGCGGAGGAGCAGGGGCCGGTCCAGCCCCAGCTCCGCCCGAAGGGCCGCGATCCGCTCCGGCGTGGCCGAGGTGCCCAGCATGGCGGTGGCGGCGTCGGAGATCAGGTCAAAGGCCGCGTAGGTCAGGAAGGAGACGATCAGCATGGTCGCCAGCCCCGCCGCGGCCCGTTTCAACGCGTATTTCATCAGCAAACACCCCTCTGAAAGGCGCGGAGAGCAGAGCGTGAAGTTCCAGCTTCCGCCTTTCACGCTCCGCTCTCCGTTTTTCGTCAGTCCGTCCAGCGCAGGCCGCTGAGGTCCAGCACGTAGATGGGATAGAACCGCACCCCCGTCAGGCCCTTCCGCACGGCCACCAAGTCCGCCAGGTCCTGGATGTACACGTTGGCGGCGTTCTCCGTCAGGTTGGCCAGGGCCTGCTTGTAGGCCGCCGTCTGGGCGGCGTCGTCCGCCGCGGAAACGGCCTCCTGGAAGAAGGCGTCGTATTCCGGATTGTCGTAATTGATGAAGTTGTTCCCCGCCGTGGAGGTGAACCGCTCCAGCAGGGCCCGGGCCGTCATGGTGGAGGCGTCCACGCCCACCACGGTGGCCTGGAACTGCCGCCCGGCGTACACGTCGGACAGCCACGTGGCCCACTCCACCAGCTGAATCTCCGCCCGGACGCCCGCCTGCTTCAGCTGCTCCACGATGACCTGGGCGGTGTCGATGTGGGGCTGGTAGTTGGAGGGGACGGTGATGGTCATGTCAAACCCGTCGGGATACCCGGCCTCCGCCAGCAGGGCCCTGGCCTTCTCCACGTCGTGGGGGTAGTGATTCGTCAGGGAGTCGTCGAAATATTTCCCGAAGGCGGGGTACATGCTGGACCCGATGAGGCTGCCGTACCCGTCGAAGGCCAAGTCCAGAATCTGCTGCCGGTCCACGGCGTAGCACAGGGCCTGCCGGACCCGCACGTCGTCAAAGGGGGCCACGGCGTTGTTCAGGTACATGGCCTGAACCAGATTCATGGTGCCCTCTTCGATGTTGAAGCCGTCCCCCAGCTGGGCCGTCTGGGTGGAGGTCAGATGGGCGAACAGGTCCACCGCCCCGCTCTGGAGGCTCATCAGGATGCTGTCCGCGTTCTCGATGATTTTATAGGTGACTTTATCCAGATAAGCCTTCTCGCCCCAGTAGTCCTCGAAGCGCTCCAGAACGATGTTGTCCTGAGCGGCCCGGGAGACGAACCGGAAGGGCCCGGTGCCCACGGGGGCGGTGTCCTGCCCGTCGTACTCCGCCGGGAGGATGGCCAGGGTGAGGTAGGCCAAAAACTCGGTGTTGGGTTCTTTCAGGCGAATCTGGACGGTCCGTTCATCCATGCCGGTCACTTTCTCCACCGCCGACAGGGGCTCCACCGCCAGCACACCGGCCTCAGAGGGCTCGATGCAGCGGGTGATGGAGTTCACCACGTCGCCCGCCGTCACGGGCTGGCCGTTGTGGAACTTGATCCCGTCCCGAATCGTAAAAGTATAGACCAATTGGTCGTCGGAAACCTCGTATTTCTCCGCCACGGCGGGAATCAGATCTCCCTCCGGGGTGGGCTTCACGAGGCCCTCGAATACGTTGAACATGACCTCCTTCGTCCCTGCCGCCACGGCCTTGTGGGGGTCAAGGCTCTCGTCCAGGTCCTGGGCGATGCCCACGGTGATCTCATTGGGATGCGCTTCCGTGGGCTGAGTGTCCGCCGGGGCCTGGGCCTCGGTGCTGGTGGAGCCGTCTGTGGGCTTGCTTTCCGCCGTCTGGCCTGTGCTGCCGCCTCCGCAACCGCAGAGTGCCGCGCTCAGGAGTCCCAGCGCAAGCAGAAGCCCCAAGAGCTTCCGTGTCTTCATGGTGTTCTCCTCGTATCACTGCCCGTTCCCGGGTCAGTGTTGAGCGGATGATGTTCCGCCCGGACAAAGTAACGGGGCGGTCCGTGAACCGGACCGCCCACAAGGCCGTATTGTACACGATGGGGGTGGAGATTGCAAGAGCTTTCACAAATTTTTCGGGTCCTCCGGCTTCGGACCATGGGCCCCCCCGGCGGCGTACTCCCTGGAGTCCGGGGAAAGGCCCTTCTTCCGCAGGCGGGCCTCCACGAAGTAGTTGATGAGGCTGTTGAGGCAGGCGCACACCGGCACGCCGAAGAACATCCCCGCCACGCCGAAGAAGCCGCCCCCCACCAGGATGGCGATGATGACCCAGAGGCTGGAGAGGCCCGTGGTGTTGCCCAGAATCTTGGGGCCGATGACGTTGCCGTCCAGCTGCTGGAGGGCCAGGACGAAGAGGAGGAAGTACAGCGCCTGCCGGGGGGAGACCAGGAGGATGAGGAAGGCGCTGGGGATGGCCCCCAGGAAGGGGCCGAAGAAGGGGATGATGTTGGTCACGCCCACGAAGACGGAGACCAGGGGCGTGTAGGGGAATTTCAGGATGGAGCAGCAGACGAAGCAGAGAATGCCGATGATGATGGAGTCCAGCAGCTTCCCCCGGACGAAGCCGGAGAAGATGACATCCGCCCGCCGGACGCCCCGGAGGACCAGCCCCACCCGCTCCCGGGAAAAGAGGCTGTAGACCATCTTCCGCCCGTAGGCGGCGCAGCGCTCCTTGGTCGCCAGGAGGTAGACGGAGGCGATGACCCCCACCAGCAGGTCCAGAAGGAAGTTCACGGCGCTCACCACGCCGCCGGACACGGTGACCATCACCGCCTGGAGCTGGGGCAGGACGCCGCTGGTCAGCCACTTGTCGATGTCCTGGAAGTAGTTCGCCATCTGCTGGGATGCCCACTCCGCCACAGAGGGGTTGGTCTCCAGCAGGTGGATCACCCAGCCGCTGATGGTCCGGTAGTAGTTGTCCGCGTTGGCGATGAGCTGGAGGACGCTTTTATAGAGCTCCGGCAGCAGCACGGAGGCCAGCAGATAGACGAACAGCACGATGACCATCCAGGCCAGGGCGATGCCCGTGGCGCGGATCAGCATGGCCTGGGCCCGCTTCCGCTCCCGCCCCGGGCGGAGGGGGAAGAGGTGTTCCTCGAAGAAGTTCACCATGGGGGCCAGCAGGTAGGCGATGAAGGCCCCGTACAAAATGGGCTTCACCGTCTCCAGCAGGGCCAGGACGGCCTTGCCGCCGAAGAAGGTGTCATGGAGCAGCAGAATGGCGGCGGCGGTCAGGAAGGCCGTCACCCCCATGCTGATGTAATTGTTCTTCCGTTCCATGGCCCCGCCTCCTTCTTTTTCCCCCATTCTACACGGGGCCGGGGGGAATTGCAATCCCATTTTCCCGGCGTTCCCCGGGTCCGGCCAATATTTAACAGTAATTTCACAGGCAACCTGCTATACTGTACTTGAAAAAGATTCCAAGAAAGGTGGCATGCCCCATGAAGCCCCGCAAGCTCCTCATGATCGTCAACCCCCGGGCCGGGAAGAGCAAGTCCCGGGGCCCCCTGTTCGACGCCGCCGCCGTCCTCTCCCAGGCGGGGTATCTGCTCTCCATCCACGAGACCCGCGCCCCCGGCGACGCCGCCGAGACCGCCGCCCGGAAGGGCGGGCGCTATGATCTGGTGGTGGCCGTGGGCGGCGACGGGACGCTGAACGAGGTGGCCTCCGGCCTGGTCCGGCTCCGCCGGCCTCCCCTCCTGGGCTACCTGCCCCAGGGCAGCACCAACGACTTCGCCGCCAGCCTCCGCATCTCCGGCGACCCGGCGGAGGCCGCCGCCGCCATCGCCCGGAACGTGCCCCGCCTCCTGGACGTGGGCTTCTGGAACGGGCGGAGCTTTCTCTATGTCGCCTCCTTCGGGGCCTTCACCCGCAGCAGCTACGCCGCCCCCCAGAACGCCAAGAACGCCCTGGGCCACTTCGCCTACATCCTGGAGGGCATGAAGGACCTGAGCACCCTCCGGCCCTGCCGCGTCCGCCTCACCGCCGACGGGGAGGCCCTGGACGGGGAATACCTCTTCGGCGCGGTGTGCAACTCCACCTCCATCGGCGGGCTGATGAAGCTGGACCCGGAGCGGGTGGTGCTGGACGACGGCCTCTTCGAGCTGCTGCTGATCCCCAGCCCCAAGACGCCGTCGGACCTCCAGAGCCTGGTCCACGCCCTTTTGAACCAGCAGTACGACGGCCATGGGCTGGTCTTCCGCCATGTCTCCTCCATCCGCCTGGAGACAGAGGAGAATCTGCCCTGGTCCCTGGACGGGGAATACGCCCCCAGCGCCCCGGTGGTGGAGATCGAGAACCGCCGCCAGGGCCTCACCATGCTGCTGTGACCGGGGAGCTGGAGCGGCTGCGCCGCCGCTATCAGGACCACGAACCGGGCCTCCTGGGGGCCTCCCGGAGCTATGCCGTCCTCTGCCCCCTGGTGGAGGACGGGGACGGCCTCCTCTTCGAGGTTCGGGCCCCCCAGCTCCGCCAGGGGGGCGAGGTCTGCTTCCCCGGCGGAAAAATGGAGCCCGGGGAGGCCCCCCGGGACTGCGCCCTCCGGGAGACGGAGGAGGAGCTGTCCATCCCCCGGGAGGAGGTGGCCCTCCTGGGCACGCCGGACTTCATCTGCAACCAGCGGGGCTTCCTCCTCCGCCCGGTGCTGGGGCTGGTGTCTCCGGCGGGTCTTCAGGCCATGCGCCCCTCCCCGGCGGAGGTGGCGGAGGTCTTCACCGTCCCCCTGGCCTTCTTCCGGGAGACGCCGCCGGAGGTCCGGCGCTACGCGCTGGCCCCCCAGGTGCCGGAGGACTTCCCCTACGACGCCGTGGGCATCCCCCGGGACTACCCCTGGAGCCACGGGCAGGTGGAGGTGCCCATCTGGCATTATGAGGGCCATGTCATCTGGGGCATGACCGCCCGATTGGTCAGGGAGATTGTGCGATAAACAGCCTATGGGGCCCCCGCCGCAACGTAAGCGAAAGCGGTTGCGGTGGGGAGAGGAGGAAGGAATGGAGCGGGCGCAGTCCTCGCCGCCAGGCGGGGACGAAGCAGAGCGGAATTTCTTCCGACGAGGGGCATGACGGCCCGATTGGTCAGGGAGATTGTGCGGTAACAGAAGCCGGGCCGCCTAAAACGGAGAAATGGCCCGCACAGGGGTGCGGGCCCCACTGGGTGTTCTATCGGTAGAAGGGGTGTGGGGCCCGGTCCCCTGACCGGGCCATCTCCCGGAACTCCGGCGCTCCCCGCTAAAACAACAGGAGACGGGTCCTCCCCGTCTCCCTGTTTTTCATCCGGCGGACTCCGCCGCGCCCTCCAGCCGGGCGGCGATGTAGCCCTCCACGCCGTCATAGGGAATCTCCAGCGCCGTGGCCAGCTCGCCGTAGAGCAGGCGCTCCGCCTGCTTCATATAGCGCTCGTCCACCAGCCCCAGGCGGCGGTTCTTCGCCTCCGCCAGGCCCCGCTTGCGGTGGATGGCCTTCATCATCTCGATCAGGGCCTGATGGCCCCCATCCTTGACGGCGCTCTGGTACTGCTGGGCCAAAGCCTGGGCCGTGCCCCCCCGGCAGGCCGCCGCCGGGATGTCCGGCATCCGGTCGATGAGGTCCTCCGCCTCCTCCCGGCTCATCACCGGGCGCATGGGCACCTTCCCGCCGTCCACCGGGGCGTAGATCACCCCGTCCTGCCACAGGGGGTCCAGGAGATAGTACCGCTTCCCCCGGTCCCCGCCGGGCTGGTCCAGCCCGGCGATGTCCTCCACCCGGCACACGCCGGTGGACCCGTAAACCACCAGTTCTCCGACTTGAAACATAGGTCCTCCTTTCCGCCGGGCTCCGGGCCCGGCAATTTCTGCCTCTCTTGTTTACAGTTTACCACATTTCAGGCAAAACATGTAAGAGAAATTTTCGTTTTTTCGCATTTTCTCCGTTTTTCACGGAAAAAGATTGACAAATATCTCCAAATTCTTTATGATGGACCTGCCGCCGGGCCCTTCCGGCGGGCCGAATCTGAAAAAGGAGCGTACCTATGAGCATCGACGTCAAGGCAAAGATCGAGGGGCTGGCCTCCAAAATCCAGAAGGATCCCGCCCTCCTCGGGAACTTCCAGAAGGATCCCGTGAAGACCCTGGAGGACCTCACCGGCCTGGACCTGCCGGAGGAGCAGCTCAAGCCCCTGGTGACCGGCATCAAGGCCAAGCTGGCCGCCTCCGACCTGGTGGACAGACTGGGCGGGCTGAAAAAAGCTCTTCTGAGTCCCGCCAAGACGGCGGAAAGCGCTCCGGGATTCCCCGGAGCGCTTCGCTGTTTCTTTCGTCAGGCGACGGCCTCGTAAATTGCCCGGCTGATCTCGCCGCAGACGGCGTAGACGCCCCGGCCGTCCTTCTTCCCGTCGGCCCCCGTGGTCAGCACCACCACGCCGTCCCCGGTGTCCGGGTCATAGCTGAGGAGGTTGTACACGCCGTAGGCGCTGCCGGTGTGGTAATAGAGCCGGTCCCGGCCGTAGAAGTCCCGGGCCATCCGCATGGGCAGGGCCTGGGCGGTCCCGTCGGGGAGGGTCCGGCACTCCTCCATCAGCGCCACGGACGACGCCTCCATGAGCCGCACGCCCTCGAAGCAGCCGTCCCCCGCCAGGAGGGCCGTCAGCTTCGCACAGTCCCATGCGCTGGCGGTGAAGCCCCCGGCGAACTGCCGCCCCGTGGCCCCCGGGGCGCTCCAGCGGCGGACGCTCCGCACGGATTCGGCGGACCGGCCCAGGGCGCTCCGCCGGTACAGCGGCGTCACCAGCTCCGGCTCCTCCAGCTCCCCGGCGGCGAAGCCGCAGTCCGCGCTCATGGGCCCCAGCAGCCGCTCCTCCAGCACGTCGTCCAGGTACCGCCCCGCCGCCAGCTCCAGGGTCTGCCCCAGGACGCCGAAGGCGTGGTTGTTGTAGCTCCAGTATCTGAGGTCCCCGGGGGTCCCCCCGGCGTAGCCGGAGGCGGAGGCCAGCTGGGCCTTGACGCCCTGGTGGTCCCAGGCGATATCCTCCCGGTTCGCCAGGGTGGAGGTGTGGCTCAGCAGGTCCCGGACGGCCACGGGCTTCCAGGTTTTCACGCCCCAGTACCCGCCGATGTCCGCGTCGTAGTCCACCACCCCCTCCTCCCGCAGCAGCGCGGCGGAGAGGCCCACCGCCACCTTGGAGAGGGAGGCGGTGCGCAGCTTGTGGGCGTTCGTCATGGGGACGCTCCCCTGGACGGCCCAGCCGTGGTGATAAACATCGGTGACGGCCCCGTTCTCGATGACGGCCACCTGGACGCCCACCGCCCCGTGGCGGCGGGCCGCGGCGGCGACGGCCCCGCCCAGCGCCTCGTGCTTCTCCCTGGAGAGGCTGGGGGCCCCGCCTCCGGGCAGGGCCAGGGACGCCGCCAGGGGGTCCCGGTCCTTTTGCAGCCGGGCCAGGACGCCGGCCAGCTGCAGCCGGGACACCGGCAGGTCCGGGTAAAGCCCCCGGTCCGTCATGCCCTCGTACAGCCCCCGGTCCATCACCCAGCCCACGGCCTCCTCCGCGTAGGCGGGGATCTCCCCGCCGTCCCAGGAGACGGCGGTGCGGCTCTCCACGTCCTCCCCCCGCCAGACGGCGAAGCGGCGGAGCATCGCCGCCAGCTGGCTCCGGGTCACCGGCCTCTCGGGCCCGAAGCGGTCCTCCGCCACGCCGCCGCTGACGCCGCAGGCCGCGGCCCAGGCCACGGCGTCCTGGAACGCCTCCGGCACGTCCGGCCAGGGGCAGGCGTCCACCCGGACCAGAATGCCGCTGAGCCGGTACAGGGCCTGGACTGCCTCGGCCCGGGTCACGGGCCTCTCGGCGTCAAAACTCCCGTCCTCCCCGGGGGCCAGCAGCTCCCGGTACAGGGCCCAGCGGGCGGCGTCCAGGCCCTCCTCCGGAACACCCGAGACCTCCACGGCCTCCAGGCCCTCTGGCCCGGCGGGAAGCTCCGGAAGGGGCTCCGGCGTCAGGGCGGGGAGGTCCGGAAGGGGCTCCGGCGCCAGGGCGGGGGGCTCCGGGGCCCTCTCCGCCGTCCTGTCCTCCGCCAGGGGCGGCACGGCCATCACCCCCGCCAGCACCAGCGCCAGCAGCGCCGCCGCCATCCACCGTTTTCCCATAGGTCCCCCATCTCCGTCTCCGGACCCCGTCGCTCCGGCGGGGCCCGGCATTTTTTCCCGTTCTTTCGACATTATATCGGTTGTTTCGACCGCTGTCAATCTCCCGCGGAGAACACGCGCCCATGTCAACGAAAAACATACCGGACGGTCCAAGACACTTGCAAGGAGCGGGGACAGGGAAAGGGCCGGCGGGTCCGGTGTCAGGAGGTACTATGAGCCTGTTAGAGCAATGGCCCGACCTGCTCACGTTCCAGGAGGCCGGGGAGATCCTGCGGGCGGACCCCGCCCTGGTGCGGGGCCTCGTCCGGGCCGGAAAACTCAGCCACGCCGAAATCGGGGGGAATTCGCTGATCCCCCGGCGGTATCTGGAGGACTTCATCGAGGGGAGCTGCCGGAGGCCCGGCGGCGGGGGAGGGGCCGAACCGGCGGAAATTTCCCGCACGGTGTCCATCCACGGCGTCCGGCGCCTGATCCATGCCGGCACGGAGCAGGAGTACGCCGACAAGCTGCTGCGTCTGGCGGGCATGGAGAACGGCGCCCCGGAATCCCCCGGGCACCCCTTCGCCGAGTACGCCATGAACTGGTTCGAGACCTACTCCAGGCCCAACGTGGAGACCGGCACGGCCATCACCTACCGGCGGCAGCTGACCTGCCACATCCTCCCCGCCTTCCGGGGGCTGGCCCTGGAGAACATCACCACCGACGACGTGCAGCGCCTCTTCAACGGCATGACGGGGACCAAGAGCTCCAAGGACAAGGTCAAGCTGGTGCTGAATCAGGTCCTGGACGCCGCCGTGGAGGACGGCCTGATTCTGAAAAACCCGCTCCGGTCCAAGCGGATCAGGATCACGGGCAAGGCCAGCCGGGCCACGGTGCCCTACAGCGTGGAGCAGATGCGGTTCCTGGTCCGGCACATCGGCGACATCCAGCTTCCGGCGGACCGGGCCTGGCTGGCGCTTCTGGCCCTGCATCCCCTCCGGCTGGAGGAGGTCCTGGGCCTCCAGGGCGGGGACATCGACCCGGAAAACGGGGAAATCCACATCCGCAGGGCCGTCACCCATCCCACCCGCAACCAGCCCGAGATCAAGAGCACCAAAACCCTGAGCAGTGCCCGGACCATCGGCCTCTCGTCCCTGGCCGTCCCCCACCTGCCCCGGATTCCGGAGGGGGAATTCCTCTTCGGCGGCCGGCAGCCCATGTCCTACACCCAGGTCCGGAGGATGTGCGGCCGCGTCAAGCGGGACACGGGCTTCACGGAGAACATCACGCCCATCCGCTTCCGCACCACCGTGCTGACGGACCTCTATGACCAGACCAAGGACATCAAGCTGGCCCAGGCGGCGGCGGGACACACCACCTCCGCCATGACCCTGCGCTACTACGTCAAGGGGCGGGAGGCCGTCTCCAAGGCCGTCGTGGCCGTTGACCGGGCTTATTCGGTGTAAGCGGGGGGCGAGGTCCCCCGGGACTTTTCGGCATTCCCGACGCAAAAACCCGCTGTCCCTTGCGGGACAGCGGGTTCCTCTGGAGCTGCTGGGCGGATTCGAACCGCCGACCTCATCCTTACCAACTGCCATGGCAATATTTTTTGTATATTTTTCGCTTGTTTATAGCCGTTTTTGCTCCATTTCATTTGCTTTCCGACACTCTTTACAAACAGGGTTTCCGTATATTCCACGTCTGTCTGTGGCTGGTTATGTGGTCAAGAAAATTGTCTCACCAAAAGAGACCGTCCATAAACACAACGAAGCACTATGTAATTTGCTTGCTTTTCACCTCTGTATTTCTCCGTTTATTCCTATCGACTTTCGCCTCCTGTTTCGGTATTGTGTTGCTTGCCAAAGCCCCATAAAATACTGAAAGCAGGAGGAAAAGCAAATGACCAGTACAAAAAAGCGTATTACCGCCGTACTAACGGCAACCGTCCTCACAGCCAGCCTGGCCGTCTCCACCATGGCGGCAGAAGCGCCTGACGAACCCGTCCGGGTGAGTGGCTACAAGGGCAGTACCCTGGAGGTAGGAGAGCGAAGTGGCCTGATCATCGGCCCCAGCGGGATCGACTACACCGTCACCTCCAGCGACCCGGACACGGTAGCGGTGGAGCAGGTGCTGACCTTCTGGGTGGCTGTCGCAAAGGGGGCGGGGACCGCGGAGATCACCGCATCCAACAGCACCGGGGAGTGTGGGAGCATGACACTCACGGTCGGCGCCGCCGCTGACTCCGCCCCACTGGAGGTCCCCGCCAGCGGGGACAGCGCCGGCCTGACAGACAACATGGAGATACGGCAGGAGATGATCCGCCTCATCAACCAGACCAGAAAGGCCAATGGAGTGTCAGAGTTGCCGGTCAATGAGGCCCTGATGAACGCCGCCCAAGCCTGCTCCAACCAGCGGTACACCTGGCACCACCCCCCAGAGGAAAGCAAGGCCGCTGTCGATGCTGGCTACCCCTACGGCTTCGGCGACAACCTCACCGTGTTCACTGGTACAGACAACGCCGCTCAGCGCGCTGTCGACAATTGGAGCAACTCGCCCGGCCACTTCCAGACCATGATCGACCCGAGATGCGACTGCATCGGCGTGGGCGTGACCCAGTACGACGGCATCACCTACTGCTACATGTTCGTCGGGATACCCAACAGCGTCAACTTTTACGCATAGCGGGACAATTTCTAAATATGTAGACCCAAAATCAGGAACAGATTGCAACCACGGTCTGCTCTTGATTTTTATGTGCCGTATACACATATTTACACTATACTTCCACCAGCCACGCCAAGAGAGTTGTTAATATTTTGAAGGTATACTTCCAACTTTTCCTCGACTCTCCTTTTGCCACCAATCGAATTATCGTAGAAAATCGTTCTGAACCCTGAAACATCAAATGGCAGTCTATCACGGAGGGCCTTATCACAAAGAAGAATTGTTGGTTTTTTTAATGCGTGGGCGTAGCCGATTTCATAGAACACATTAGGATTATCCGGGGTTATATCAGCAATAATAACTGCTGAATTTTGTATTGATGTAATAATGTCACTTAATATCATAGAGCAACTAGCAACCTCA
>ERZ779631.578-NODE-578-length-12715-cov-10.493681_pt1 | contig 12715 bp, 10 predicted proteins | sample MGYA00514193_ERZ779631 | MGnify/ENA primary metagenome ERZ779631 (study PRJEB29562, sample SAMEA4376710) | mouse gut metagenome | isolation source: Cecum | study: EMG produced TPA metagenomics assembly of the A DSS colitis mouse model was used to assess the...
TTTTACATCTTTTTTGACTTTATCCTTTCCTTGTTCCAAACTTAATGACATTGCTAAACTTATCACATTTACTCGGATTTGAATGATCTCCAATTGCTGCAACCGGAGAAATACCCGTTCCAAAACGCCCTTTTTCGCCCAGCGGTTTATCCGGACATAGAGCACGTGCCAATCTCCGTATTCTTTGGGCAGGCTCCTCCATTTGCACCCATTTTCCACTACGTATAGCGCCGCATTCAATACGTCCAGGTTGCTGATTTTGGCTGGTTTCCGCTGCTTGGGAAAGCACTCTTTGATTTGCTCGTATTGCTCTTTCTTTATTTGCAACGCTTGACAAAGCCCAAGCAACAGAGTGTGTAGCGGACGTTATGCTCCGCCGAAAGCAGGCATAAGCAAACGGACGGGACCCATTTTTCGGGTGCCTGTCCTGATTTTTTGGGACTTGTGCGCCAAATGTGCGCCAAGCGGGGATTTTGACTTTCCTAAGGTCTTCAAAAAGTACAAGAAAACCGCCAATTTCCAACGAAATCAGCGGTTTTCTTGGCACGCCGTGAGGGATTCGAACCCCCGGCCTTCTGGTCCGTAGCCAGACGCTCTATCCAGCTGAGCTAACGGCGCATATTGGCTCATGGAGCTTTTACATATTACCACGACCTTTCCCAAAAAGCAATAGTTAAATTAAAAAATTTTCTAAATTTTTTAAAGAGCACACCCTATATCATTTGAGCAGGACTGCCCTCATTTCACGGCTGTCCGATATATCGGCAGATTATAGAGGTTCCCTCTTACCAAAAGGCTTAATTTCTATCGCAAAATGCCGATATAACAGACAAAAATGATAAGAGGGATCATTGGCTATGAATATTGCAAACTGGGCAAACATTCCTAATATCACAAATCAAATCACAACCGGCGCGCCCCAAGCGGGGTTTCGCTGTGACCCCAGCGCTGCGGTGCACGCCCCCGGCACGGACATCAGCGGCATCGGGACCCTGAAAAGCTTCGATGAAGCCGCCCGGCAGGGCTACCGTGAGGACTACTCCATCTGGGACGCGGCGGACACCCTCTGGAGGCAGGAGACCCAGACCATCAGCCTGAAAGACCTGGAGGACCCGGAGAAGTCCAAGGAATTCCTGGAAAACTGGCGCATCCAGGCCCGGTGGGACCTGGGCATCCAGGGCGGCGGCCCTACGAAGGAGGAAGTCCTCAGCGCCTACATACAGGACCTGCGGCAGAACGGCTTGAGCGGAGAGGTGGATTTTCGCGTCCTGACGCGGGAAATGAATTCCTTCAAGGCCACCACCCCGGAGGAGCTGGAGGACGGGCTGAACTATATGGCGTCCCGCTATGTGGCGGCGCTGGATAAGCTGGAACGCAACTTCAGCGGCGAGGAGCTGGCTTCCCGGCGGGCCGAGCTGGAGGAGGTCTATCAGGCCGGAAAGTCCGGGATGATCGACGGCTACACGAAACTTCTACAGGACAATCTGGGCCTGTCCGGCAGCGGCGCCCAGGCGGTCCGGGACAGCCTCTCCTCCATCCTTGCGGAGAGAGAGGACGCCTGCCGCGGCGCGCTGCAGCAGGTGCACGAGGCCGTAGCACAGGCCGGCCCCGACAGCGTGTGGCTGAAGAACCACGACGCCTACATCGCCTCCCAGCTCCGGGCGGCGGCTGCGCCGGGTCAGAGCAAGGCGCAGTACTCTGTGCAGGACCTGACCGCCGCCGGAAAGATTGCAGAGGACTACCGGGCGGAGATTGACGGCGCCTCCTCCTGCGGACGGAACGAGGTCACTCTGGCGCTCAATCTGTCCATGGCGGACATGAAGGCGGAGGCCATGATCTCCAAGGGGCAGGTGAGCGGCGGCATGGCCGCCCTGCTCCGGGGCAGCCGCGCCCAGGGACATGCGAACGCCCTTGCCGCCCTGGACCGCGCCCTGGCCCAGCGGGAGAGCCACCGGGCCGCGGGAGAGCCCAAGGGGACCTACGCCCCGGTAAACAGCACGGTATTCCGGGGGATTTACGACGCCGTTATGGGCGCCCACCGTCAAAACGGCGGCGACGGGGCCAAGGCCATCCAGGCCGGTGTCTCCGCCGCAGAGAAGCTGACCGCCCAGGCCGCCGCCGGGGCTCCCAAGGCCGCGCGCTGGGGTGTCAGCATGAAGCACTATTTGCAGGAGTTCTACAAGACCCCGGCGGAAGAGATCACGCTCCTGGGCATGCAGATCAAGTATCTGACGAACCAGAAACCCGGAACCTCCGCCTACCAGAAGTACGTCAACAGCTGGCAGGACTTCCTCACCTCCACCGGCGGCGGGGTGGATATACGGGCTTAATTGGGACCATGTATCAGCAAACCGGCGGACAGGAGGGTTACGCGTATGACAATCACGCAGATGGTACAGCAGCAACAGCAGCAGCGGATTGGCGAGATGTCTCAGAGGACTCGGAACAAGCCCCATGTCAATCCCTACGGCACGCCCGGCATGAGCCTGAACGATGCGGGCGATTATCGGGAAATGGTCCCCGTGGACGAGGGAATCGCGCAGCGGATCAAGCAAATCGCGTTCGACCACATGAAAAATGGCTATGGCGTCAGCGACGGCGAGGACATCAGCGCGGTCATTCGCGACTACACGATGTCCTGTTCACCGGAAGAGCGGCTGAGCGTATCATGGACGCTGAATGAGATATTCCACAGCGAGGCCGTCCGGCTGGGTGACTACGTCCGCCGGCAGGACCCCAATTGGGACTGGGGGAAACCCTTTGACACCAGCATTTTAGACGGCTACCGGTTTGGCCTAGATGTACAGGCGTAGTATACAAACGCAGAGACGTGGAGTAAACCAGGATTTTCAAACATACCCGTTTGCCTTTGGGACAGCATCCCAAATCTGGGGCGGCGCTTTTACAGCGCCGCCCCCTTTTCTCGCCATATTGCGATGTTTCTGAAACGGTGCCTACATTCACCCATCTTTTTTAGCATGAAAAACCGGCAATTTGCACGTCAGTAACTATTGAGAAATACGGAACACTATGCTAAAATATAAACTCACTGCAATCAACGCTCTCTTCCCATAACGAGCGGAGCACAGCAAGTGCCAATTTATTGCCCAGAGCCGCACAGCGGTTTGAAGTCCCCGCAAACCCTTGACAACAAAGGAGATGTAGAAAACTATGAAATTAGGCATCGTGGGTCTGCCCAACGTGGGCAAATCGACCCTCTTCAACGCCATCACCAACGCCGGCGCGGAGAGCGCCAACTACCCCTTCTGCACCATCGACCCCAACGTGGGCATGGTGGCGGTCCCCGACGCCCGGCTGTCGCGGCTCAGCGAGATGTACAATCCCAAGAAGACCACCCCCGCCGTCATCGAGTTCGTGGACATCGCGGGCCTGGTGAAGGGGGCCTCCAGGGGCGAGGGCCTGGGCAACAAGTTCCTCTCCAACATCCGGGAGACCCACGCCATCGTCCATGTGGTGCGCTGCTTCGACGACGAGAACGTCATCCACGTGGAGGGCGGGGCGGACCCCATCCGGGACATCGACATCATCGATCTGGAGCTCATCATGGCCGATGTGGAGATGGTGGAGCGGCGCATTGACAAGGCCCAGAAGGCCGCCAAGGGCGACAAGAAGTTCCTCCGCGAGGTGGAGATCTTCCAGGGCCTGCTCTCCTGGCTCAACGACGGCAACGCCGCCCGGTCCTACAGCTGCGACGACGACACCCGGGCGGTCATCGCCACCAGCGACCTGCTCACCCTCAAGCCCGTCATCTACGCCGCCAACCTGGACGAGGAGGGCTTCGCCAACCCCGAGGGGACCCCCTACTACCGCCAGGTGGCGGAACGGGCCGGGGCCGAGGGGGCCCAGGTCATCCCCGTGTGCGCCAAGCTGGAGGCGGAGATTGCCGAGCTGGAGGGCGAGGAGAAGGCCATGTTCCTGGAGGACCTGGGGGTCAGCGAGAGCGGCCTGGACCGGCTGGTGAAGGCCAGCTACACCCTGCTGGGCCTCATCTCCTACCTCACCAGCGGCGAGGACGAGTGCCGGGCCTGGACCATCACCCGGGGCACCAAGGCCCCCCAGGCGGCGGGGAAGATCCACTCCGACTTTGAGCGTGGATTTATTCGGGCGGAGGTCATCGCATATGACGACCTCATGTCCGTGGGCTCCATGGCGGCGGCGCGGGAGAAGGGCATGATCCGCTCCGAGGGCAAGGAGTACGTGGTGAAGGACGGGGACATCATCCTGTTCCGCTTCAACGTCTGACGCGCCAGCGATCAGAGGCCGCCGGTCACTGGGACCGGCGGCCTCCCCCGTCAGCCGGCCGGAGCACCTTCCGTCTCGGCCTTCTCCGCCTGCTCCTCCAGCCGCACCGCCTTGGAGTAGAACGTGCCCGAGGGCAGGCCGCAGGCGGCGGCCGCCTCCCGGAGGGTCAGCTCGTGGTCCCGCCAGGCGGTGTGCAGCTCGTGAAAATTCTCCGGCAGCGGATCGGGCGGGCGGCCGAAGCGGACGCCCCTGGCCTTGGCGGCGGCGATGCCCTGGGCCTGGCGGCGGCGGATGCTCTCCCGCTCGTTCTGGGCCACGAAGGAGAGGATCTGGAGCACCAGATCGGCGATGAAGGTCCCCATCAGGTCCTTGCCCCGGCGGGTGTCCAGCATGGGCATGTCAATGACGCAGATGTCCGCCCCGATCTCCTTGGTCAGGATGCGCCACTGCACCTGGATGTCCTCATAGCTGCGGCCCAGGCGGTCGATGCTCTGGACATAGAGGAGGTCGTCCGGCCGCAGGCGCTCCACCAGCTGTCTGTACTGGGGCCGGTTGAAGTCCTTGCCAGACTGCTTGTCCATGTAGATATTTTCCGCCGGTATGTCCACGCTGCGCAGGGCCAGAACCTGCCGGTCCTCGTTCTGGTCCGTGCTGGATACGCGGATATAGCCGTAAGTGTTTCCCGCCATCAATGCCATCCTCCGTTTGTCTCTGTCTGCCGCAGACGGACGCGCCGCACCTCATATTTTACAGGATAAATGGCATTTGCGGGGAATTTTTTCTCGCCCTGGCCCGGAGCGCGCCCAGTGCGCCGCCGCGGAGCGCCTTGACATACCGCCGCATTCCTCCTATAATGGACCCGGCAAGGGCCCTCCGGCCCCGTCCCTCCCCGCAAAAACGGCATGCAGCGCCCTTACAGACACGCCGCGCCCCCGAAGGGGCGCGAAGAAAGGAGCCTCTCCTATATGGATACTTTGGTCCGCGCCATTACCGCAGACGGCCTCGTCCAGGCCGTCGCCGTCACCACACGCTCCCTCACCGAGCAGGCGAGGAACATTCATAAAACCCTGCCGGTGGGCACCGCCGCCCTGGGCCGCGCCCTGGCGGCCGCCTCCATGATGGGCAACGCCCTCAAGGACCCCCGGGCCAGCCTGACCCTTCAGATCAAGGGGGGCGGCCCCCTGGGGACCGTGCTGGCCGTCTCCGACGCCGGCGGGAACGTGCGGGGCTACGTGCAGAACCCCCACACGGACCTCCCCCTCCGGGAGGACGGGAAGCTGAACGTAGGGGCCGCCGTAGGCGGGGACGGCTTCCTGACAGTCATCAAGGACCTGGGGATGAAGGAGCCCTACATCGGCTCCGTGGGGCTGCTGGGGGGCGAGATCGCCGAGGATCTGGCCGCCTACTTTGTGGAGAGCGAGCAGATTCCCACCGCCTGCGCCCTGGGGGTGCTGGTGGACCGGGACCAGAGCGTCCGGGCCGCCGGGGGCTACATCATCCAGCTGCTGCCCGGCGCGGGGGAGGATGTAATCGCCAAGGTGGAGGGCGGCGTACTGGCCGCCGGCGCCGTCACCGGCCTGCTGGACAGGGACAGCGACCCGGAGAGCCTGCTGCGCGCCGTGCTCAGCGACTTCGACGTGGAGGTGCTGGAGCGGACCCCCGTGGCCTACCGCTGCAGCTGCAGCCGGGACCGGGTGGAGCGGGCCCTCATCAGCATGGGCGTGGAGGAGCTGGAGGACCTGCTGGCGGAGCAGGGGGGCTGTGAGCTGGGGTGCCAGTTCTGCGATAAGACGTATACCTTCACGGCCGGCGAACTGGAGGCGCTGCTGGAGACCATGCGGGCCCAGCGGGCGGAACCGCGGTAGCGGACGGCGAAAGAATACAGACGAAACCGCCCGGCCTCTCGCCGGGCGGTTGCTTTTTTCGGCGGATGGGGGTACAATAGCGGCAGAGGCTATTTAAAAAGAGGAGGCTTTCCTATGAGAGACGGTTTCATCTGCATAGCGGCGGGAACGCCCAAAATCCGGGTTGCCGACTGCCGGTATAATGCGGAGCAGATTTTCACCATGATGCGGGAGGCGGACAAGCAGGGGGTCAAGATTCTGGCCCTGCCGGAGCTGTGCCTCACCGGCTACACCTGCGGCGACCTCTTTTTGCAGGACACCCTGCTGGACGGAGCCGCCGAGGGTCTGCGGACCATCCTGGAGGCTACGCGGCACCTGGAGATCCTCACGGCCCTGGGGATGCCCGTGCGGGCGGGGGGCAAGCTCTACAACTGCGCCGTGGTGATCCAGAAGGGATCGGTATTGGCCGTGGTGCCCAAGACCTATCTGCCCAACTACGGGGAGTTCTATGAGACGCGCTGGTTCCGGAGTGGCGCAGACTGCGGGGACGACCTGTGGCCCTTTGATGATGTGCTGGCCTTCAACAGCTACGGCGGTATTGGCCAGTGCCTCATCGACTGCCCGGATGTGCCGGGGCTGAAGGTAGGGGTGGAGATCTGCGAGGATCTGTGGGCCGGCGATCCGCCCTCCCGCCGCCTGGCGGAGGCGGGGGCCACGGTGATTTTGAATCTCTCCGCCTCCAATGAGGTGGTGGGGAAGGCGGCCTACCGCCGGCAGCTGGCGGTGGGCCAGTCCGGCCGCCTGTGCTGCGCCTACGTCTACGCCGACGCGGGGGAGGGGGAGTCCACCACCGACCTGGTGTTCACAGGGCACAACATGATCGCCGAGAATGGGGCCCTGCTGGCGGAGCACCGCTTCTCCACGGGCCTGACCATCGCGGATGTGGATGTGCAGCGGCTGATTTATGAGCGGCGGCGGCTGACGCCCTTCCCGGCGGTGAACACGGCGGGGCTGTACCGGAATGAGGCGGCGTTCACCTCTTGCGTCACCAAGCTGACCCGCTGCGTCTCCCCCACCCCCTTCATCCCGGAGAACGAGGCCGACCGGGCCGCCCGGTGCGAGGAGATTCTCACCATCGCCGCCCTGGGCCTCAAGAAGCGGCTGGAGCACACCGGGGCCAAGACCGCAGTGGTGGGCCTCTCCGGGGGGCTGGACAGCACCCTGGCCCTGCTCATCACCGCCCTGGCCATGGGGATGCTCCACCGTCCCGCCAGCGACATCATCGCCGTCACCATGCCCTGCTTCGGCACCACGGACCGGACCAGGAACAACGCCGTCGTCCTGGCCGGGCGCATGGGGGCCACCCTGCGCGCCATCCCCATCGGGGAGACGGTGAGAAGTCACTTCCGGGACATTGGTCAGAGCGTGGATGAGCACGATGTGACATACGAGAACGCCCAGGCTCGGGAGCGGACCCAGGTGCTCATGGACGTGGCCAACCAGACCGGGGGCCTGGTCATCGGCACCGGGGATCTCAGCGAGCTGGCCCTGGGCTGGTGCACCTACAACGGGGACCATATGAGCATGTACGCCGTCAACGCCTCCATCCCCAAGACCCTGGTGCGCCACCTGGTGGACTACGTGGCACGGGACAACCTGAAAAAGGACCAGGAGCTGACGGACGTGCTGGAGGACATCCTGGATACGCCGGTGTCCCCGGAGCTGCTGCCGGCGGTGCAGGGGGAGATCAGCCAGCGCACCGAGGATTTGGTGGGGCCCTATGAGCTCCACGACTTCTTCCTGTACTATGTGCTCCGCTGGGGCTTCGGGCCCCGGAAGGTGTTCCGGCTGGCGGAGCTGGCCCTGGGCAGGAGCTATAGCCGGGAAGTAATTTTGAAGTGGCTGCGCAGCTTCTACCGCCGCTTCTTCGCCCAGCAGTTCAAGCGCTCCTGTATGCCCGACGGGCCCAAGGTGGGCTCCGTGGCCCTGAGCCCCCGCGGCGACTGGCGGATGCCCAGCGACGCCGTGGCCCGGCTGTGGCTGGAGGAGCTGGAGGATCTGGACGGCTGACCCGTTCAGCCGGCAACGGACCGGTCTGCCGTCCCACCCGGAGACAAGCAGGAGCCCGCCCCGGCTGTGCCGGGGCGGGCTCCTGCTTATGGGATGTATGCCTACCCGATGGTAATAGCCTCCTCCGGCTGGGTCACCGGGGGGCGGGCGCGCTTCTCCAGGAGGGCCACGGCGAAGGAGATGCTGCCCACCCGACCGCAGTACATGAGGAAGACGATGATGTACCGGCTCGCCGGCAGCAGGTCCCTGGTGATACCGGTGGTCATGCCGGCGGTGCCGATGGCGGAGAAGGTCTCGAACAGCACCGCCGACAGCTCCAGGGGCTGGATGGCGCAGATGGCCACCGCCCCGGCGAGGGCCAGCAGCAGATTGGTGAACAGCACCGCCGTGGCCTTCTTCAGCGCGCCGTCTCCGATGCTGCGGCCGAAGGCGTTGGCGCTCTGGTCCCGGCGGATACCGGAGAAGGTGTGGAGCAGAATGACAAAAATGGTGGTGGTCTTGATGCCCCCCGCCGTGGAGCCGGGACTGCCGCCGATGAACATAAAGGCGATGGTCAGCAGCAGGCTGCCGGCGCTCAGAGCGCCGGTGTCGGTGGAGTTGAAGCCGGCGGTGCGGGGGGTCACGGCGTCAAAGAGGGCGGAGAGGACCTGCTCCCCCAGGGGCCGGCCGGCCCCCAGGTTGTTCCGCTCCAGCAGGAAGAAAAGCAAACCGCCTCCGGCGGTCAGCAGGGCGGTCATCACCAGCACCACCTTGGTCTGCAGCCGGTAGCGCCGCCAGCGCAGCCGGTTCCGGGCCAGGTCGTCCCACACCAGGAAGCCCAGCCCCCCCACCAGGATGAGGGCGCAGACCGTCAGGCTCACCAGGGGGTCCCCGGCATAGGCGGTGAAGGAGGAGTAGGGGCCGGTGTGGGGCCCCATGAGATCAAACCCGGCGTTGCAGAAGGCGGAGACGCTGTGCCAGACGCCCAGGTAGATCCCCCGGCCCCAGCCGTACTGCCCCACAAACCGGATGGACAGCAGCGCGGCCCCCAGCCCCTCCGCCAGCAGGGTGCCCAGGAACACCAGCCGCAGGAAGGGCACGAAGCCCCCCAGCTGGTTGTAGCTGATGCTGTCCACCACCACCTCCCGCTGCCGCAGGCCCAGCCGGCGGCGCAGCAGGAGCAGGAACAGGGTGGCGATGGACATAAACCCCAAACCGCCTACCTGGATGAGCAGGATGATGACCGTCTGGCCGAAGGTGGTCCAGTAGGTCCCCGTGTCCTGGGGCACCAGCCCCGTAACGCAGGAGGCGGAGGTGGCGGTAAACAGGGCGTCGCCGAAGGAGGCCCCGCCGGGATCGCGGCTGGAGATGGGCAGCATCAGCAGGGCTGTGCCCAGCCCGATCATGATCAAAAAGCCCAGGGCAATGATCTGCACGCTGGACAGCTTGGCTTTTTTGGTTCGTCTCATAGGCAGCTCCCTCTCTGTGGATGGGAACAGCATAGCACATTTTGCCGGCGCGCGCAACTGCGGCCGGAGAAAAAGCGCAAAGAATCCAGCGCGCGGCGGGCCTCTGCCCGCCGCGCCTGTTCACCGCTTCCCCCGTGCATATTCCGCCACTCCCCGGCGGAAACCCCCTCCAGCTTTTTGAACACCCGGGAAAAATGGGCCGTATCCGCGTACCCCACCCGCTCGGCCACCTCGCTGATGCGCAGGGCCGGGTCGGCCATCAGCCCCTTGGCCTGGCGGATGCGCACCGCGTTGAGCTGGTCGTAAAAGGACTGCCCCAGGTGCTTGTTGAGCAGCTTGCTCAGGTGCCACTGGCTCACGTAGCAGTGGTCGGCCACGTCCTGGAGGGAGATACGCTGGGCGAAGTGCTCCGCGATGTAGCCCTGGGCCCGGCGGACCAGGAAGCTGTTGGGGTCCTCCTCCCCCGGAGGGGGCGGGGGCGCCTCCCCCTCCGGGGGCAGGCGGTCCAGCACGCCGGTCATATACGCCAAGGACTCGTTGAGCTCGTCCATCTTGGAGGGCTTGAGGAGAAACCGGGACACGCCCAGGCGGATGACCCGCTGGGCGTACTCAAAATCCCGGTACCCGGTCAGAACGGCAATCTGCATCCGGGGGAACTCCCCCTTCAGTCCGGCCAGCATGGTCAGTCCATCCTCGCCGGGCATCTTAATGTCGGTAAAGAGAATATCCGGCCGGTGGGTCCGAATGGCCAGGGCCCCCGAGGCGGCGTCCTGGGCCAGGGCCGCTACCCGGCAGTTGTGGGCGGCCCAGTCCACCACCCGGCGCAGTCCCTCCGTGATAATGGACTCGTCGTCCACCAGCACCACCTTGTACATGGCCCTCACCTCCCTGGCTTCATCATAGCAGGTTCCCGGAGAAAAGCAAGTCCCTATCCCTTGACGGCCCCCGCCGTCAGCCCCTTGATGATGTGCTTTTGCAGCAGGACGTAGACGGCGAGCACCGGGGCCACGATGAGCATCACCGAGGCCGCCATCAGCCCGTAGTCCACCCCCGCCTGGGAGCTGATCTCGTTGAGCAGCAGGGTGATGGTCTTCTCCCGGGGAACCCGGAGGAAGAAATTCTGGGTGAACAGATCGTTATAGCTCCACAAAAAGGCGAAGATGGCCACCGTGGCGAAGGAGGATTTGGCCGCCGGCATGATGATGTGAAAATACACCTGGAACACATGGCAGCCGTCCATATAGGCGCTCTCCTCCAGCTCGATGGGCACCGACTCGATAAAGCCCATGAGCACAATGATGGCGAAGCACAGGTTCCCCGCGATCTGGGGCAGGATGACGGCCAGCAGGCTCAGCCAGCGGTTCCCGCTGCTGGCGATGCCCCAGGCGGCCTCCATGCGGAACACCGGGATGATGGTAGAGAACACCGGAAACATCATGCCCGCCATGATGAGGCTGCGGCACAGCCCCCGCAGCCGGAAGCGGAAGCGGACCATCCCGTAGGCGGCGAAGCCGGCGATGAGCACCACCGCGACGGTGACCACGATGGAGATGAGCAGGCTGTTCATGTAGGCGTTGCCGAAATCGAAGCGGTCCATGGCCTTGGCGTAGTTCTCCATGGTCAGTCCGCCCCCCGGCAGGGGGATGGAGAAGGAGTCCTTGCGGATGAGCCCCCTCTCCCGGAAGGAGTTGAGGACGACCCACACGAAGGGATACAGGGTGGTGAGCGCCCAGAAGGTGAGCACCACATATGTCCCCGCCTTGGCGGGCGTTATCTTTTTCACGGCGGCTCCCCCTCTCAAAGGTCTGACCGGGGCTTGAAGACCCGGTTGGCCACGTTGGAAAACAGCACCCCCAGCACCACGATGAGCACCGCGATGGCAGAGCCGTAGTCCACGTTGCCCCGGTTGAAGGTCTGGTCATACATGTAGGTGCCGGTGAGCCACCCCTGGTCCTGGGGCATCCCCGCGCCGAACATGACCCAGGGCAGGTCGAAGACCTTCAGCGCGCCGGTGATGGCCAGCACCAGGCAGGTGCACAGCACGTTGCGCAGCAGGGGCAGGGTGACGAACCGCACCCGCTTCAGCCCGGTGCAGCCGTCCAGGGCGGCGGCCTCGTACAGGTCCTGGGAGATGTTGTTCAGCCCCGTCACCAGGATGACGAAGTAGAAGCCCACGTACTGCCACATCACCGGGGAGAACATGGTGAGCAGGAAGTGATCCGCGTCCTTCCAGTCGATGTTCTCCGCGGCGATCCCCAGGTTGACCAGCAGCTGGTTGAGCATCCCCCCGTTGTAGAGGAAGATCAGGTTGAACATCAGGCCCAAAGCCGTGGCGGAGATGACGATGGGAAAGAAGTAGAGGGTGCGGAAGAGCTGGGCCCCCACCCGGATGGAGTCCACCAGCAGGGCCAGCACCAAAGCGATGCCCACCTGGAAGACCACGGTGCAGACGGTGAGGAGCACCGTGTTTCCCAGGGCGGTGCGCAGCTTGGGGTCGGTGAGCAGGGTGGCGTAGTTGACATACCAGGGGTCGTTGAGCCCCTGGGCCGGGGCCCCCAGGCCGGTGATGTCGGAGAAGCTGTTCAGGATGTTCTGAACGAAGGGGTAGTACAAAAACAGCAGCAGAAACAGGAATGCGGGGAGCAGAAAGGCGATCAGCGGCCCCTTTTTTCTGTATAGCGTGGATCCCATAGACAGTCACTCCTTTAAGCGGGAGGGCCCCGCCCGGCGGCGGGGCCCTCCGGCGCGTCAGTTGAGGGCGATAGCGGAGCTGACAGCCTCCTCCGCGGTCATCTTGCCGGTGACCACGTTCTGCACGTTGGCGAACAGATCGGCCTTGCACTCGCTGCTGACGGCGTTCTGTACGGCCCCGATCACGCCGGTGATGTTGGCGTTGGCGTCGGCGGCGGCCTGCTGCAGGGCGTTAAGGCCGGAGGGGGAGGCGCCGTTCTTCAGGGCGGTGACCTCGGTGGTGACGAAGGTACTCATCACCTCGTCAGAGGTCATATGCTGCACGAACTCCACGGCGGCGGCCTGCTTGGCGGGGTCGTCCCAGGCCTTCTTGGTGATGAAGTAGCCCATGGAGATGCC
>ERZ779631.579-NODE-579-length-12705-cov-11.997628_pt1 | contig 12705 bp, 9 predicted proteins | sample MGYA00514193_ERZ779631 | MGnify/ENA primary metagenome ERZ779631 (study PRJEB29562, sample SAMEA4376710) | mouse gut metagenome | isolation source: Cecum | study: EMG produced TPA metagenomics assembly of the A DSS colitis mouse model was used to assess the...
TTTATATGGCCTGTTTTTCTGTTGCATCTTCAGTGAGTTTCCGAGACTACTCTTTGCATATAGCACATAATCGCTTTTTAATTCATTCAGTATAGATGCCCGCAGAACCCTTGTCGCAATACATACAATCGGCACCGCCATCGAAACAGAAGGCAGTATAAGTGATTTCAGGCTTCCGTCTGCAATTACGTTGAAAATCGGTATTTTCACAGCAAAGACAGATAACAACACCAATGCCAGCCAGAAACTCGGCACACAGATCCCCACAATACAGAGTATTCTTGCCACATTATCAAAAACGCCATTCTTCCTTATGACAGAAACCGCCGCAACAAGAATTGTCAATAGGATAATCCAGACCATCGCCATAATAATCATCATGCAAGTAATCGGAAGCGCATCCATGATGTTCTGTATTACCGGCTTCCTGTTTGTGATTGCGGTGCCTAAATCGCCACACAGAACACCCTTTATGTACTCGAAATACCGTTCCCCAAACGGAGCATCCAATCCAAGCTCTACCCTCACAGCCTGTATCTGTTCTTCCGTTGCAAAAAGATTGTTTTTCCTGACAATCATTTCTGCGGGATCTGTTCCTGTGAATAATTGCAGGCAAAAACTTAATGTTACAACACCCCATATCACAAGAACAAAATTCAGGATACGTTTTAATATCCTGCCTGCCATAATCTTAATATCAGACATACATCCAATCACTCCTTACTTTAGTTAGCATATCCTAACCTTTAGTCCAAAAAAGAAGCCGCAGTGTAGCGACTTCCCTTTAAAGACGCACCAACTTCCAGCACGCAAATCATTATAGCGTAGTTAGTTGGAACTATCTATAACCTATCAGACAAATTTTAATCCAATCAGGTCACGCATATTTATATCTGTAAGCCTGCGGCGTTATCCCCATGACAGACTTAAAAGCTGCTGAAAACTTGCTTTGATTTTCATAACCAGCGGCATAAGCAATTTCCCCTATATTCAGGTGCGGTTCTGTTATCAGCATTTCTGCCGCAGCTTCAATCCGTTTCACTTTAATAAATGTTCCAATAGATTTTCCTGCTATGGATTTGAAACACCTTTTCAAGCTGGATTCAGCAATTCCAAATTCTTCCGATAAGTCAGCAATGGTTTTTATATCAAAAGGATTTTCAATGATGTATTGATATACTTTTTGGGTTCTTTTGGATATATCTTCTGAAAAATGCTGCGGTTTCTGCATGGCAGTTCCATCCAGCAAACTCAAAAATAAAAGCAGCTCGATTGTCTTAATCCAAAAATATGGTGACTGTATCCGCTTATCAACAGAATACAGCTCTCCAAAAATATGGTCTATCTCACGTTTTGACTTCACCAATAGCAGCGTACCATTACTGCATAGTGTATCTCGGATTTTCTTCACATTGATGTCTGCTTGTCCAAAATTTTCAGATATTGCTTTTTGTGCCTTTTCTATTTCAAATAATACGGTAATTCCTTTATATTTTTTTAGCGGAATATTGGAGCCAATAATCGTCTGTTTCCCTTCATACAAGCTCCCGACTGATAAATCTCCTTCTCCTAAAAAAGTAACTGTACCATCTGCTGATTCACATTCATAGCATCCTTCCAGGCAATGGTCTATTTGAAGGAAGTCATGTTCCGGAATAATGGGGCGGTAACAGCTCCCCATGTTAAGCTCATTATATGTGATCTGGATACCATGAGCCACATCATAACACACCATTTCTCCCTCTCCCGTTTCTGTTTCCTCACGAACCACAGAAGATATGTTGTCTTTACCATCACGAAAATAGATGTCATGAAATGATGATCTTTTCAATACACTTTCCACTGCTGCACCTCCGTCTTTCTATTTTAAATGAGGATCATGTTTATTTCAACAAAATCGAATAGCTTTTTCTCCTACTAAACACGCAAAAATATTATTACCTTTGTCTTTTCACCGTCTAACCATTGAATCCCTCATCCTCTAACTCAAAATATTCTAACAGGAAAAAATATAATTCTTCCGGACGATCTGACAGACAATCATTATAACAACAAATATCCTGTTCTGTATGGTTTGTGTATTCCACCTGCACCCGCCATGACGGACTGCCCTCTGGCTCCTTTGGGGGCTGTACTTCCAATCCATCCTCCAAATCTTCCATGAAAAAGTCTTCTTCCCCGTCAAGAAACGGGTCATAATCCCCCTCATCAGGGCGCAGGGAATAGTCCTGCTCCCACATAAAGATTTCCAATGTATGCACGATATACCGCAACAACTTGGCCATCTGCCCTCCTTCCAGCGTGACAGACTGCTCCACATCCCCCGTCTGAAAATCCGTCATGGTAAGCACACGGCTTTTCCTGTCAATGGTAAAGCGCCGATCTGCCAGCTCTATATCGCCGTATTCATCATAAACCTCTGTATGTACCTCAAAAGACAATGTATTGATGACAAGCTGCTTTTTCATGGCATTGCGCTCCGCATGGGGAAAGCATACATTATAAATCTCCCTAGCCGTGTCCGCCACTTCTGAGCATTCATCTTTCATTTTGGCTTTCAGCCATTTCTTCTCGCTCTCTGAAAGCCGCCGCATCGGGAAATTCATCAGCCTGTTTATATCCATTGCCGCCGCTTTCTCCGCTGCACTTAAACGGGAACAGGCTTTGCAGATATGGGCTGCGTGGCCTTTTCCGGAAAACTTCTCATTTGCTTTATATTCGCCGCATATTTTACAATAATGCCCGTGTGGGCGGTTTTTCTTTTTTGACATCGCAGATCCCTCCGTTCCTGCACCTATTATACCGTGAAGTGTCAAAACTTCAAAGATAGTTGTGGGTTGTTTTAGAAATTCTTTATGCCGGATATATTTTTCTAATTGACACTAATAGAAAACAGGCTTGCCCTACCCATATATATACACTGGGTAAAGAAACCTGTTTTCTTTGTTTTACTCTGTTTCTATCTGGAAATATGAAAATACAAATTTTTAAATCCCCCACTCCTGACTAACCATCTGCAATTTTACCATATGCGGATAAATCTTGCCTGTGTCCATCAGTTCCTTCGGTGTTCCCTGTTCGGCAACAGAACCATCGGAAAGCACGACCACTTTATCCGCACCGCTTACGGTACGCATACGGTGGGCAATCACAAGTACGGTCTTATCCTTTATCAGCCTTGATAATGCAGCCTGTATCAACGTTTCATTTTCTACATCAAGGCTTGCCGTTGCTTCGTCAAGTAAAATAATAGGGGCATTTTTAAGGAAAGCACGGGCGATTGAAATACGCTGGCGTTCACCGCCGGACAGTTCGCAGCCATTTTCCCCAATCATACTGTTATACCCATTTGGGAGCTTCGCAGCAAATTCCTCACAGTTTGCCAGCCTTGCCGCCGCAATGACTTCCTCGTCAGTCGCATCTTTTCTGCCTATCCTGATATTCTCCATAATCGTATTGTTAAACAGTGTCACATCCTGAAACACAATAGAATACAGCGACAATAATGTTTCTGGCTCTATCTTCGATATATCCATGCCGCCAACTGTAATCTTTCCCTTGTTAATATCCCAAAACCGTGCCGCAAGGCGTGACACCGTAGTTTTTCCACCGCCAGAGGGACCGACTAAAGCGGTAACTTCACCCTGCCTTGCGGTAAAGGATACGTCTTTCAATACAGTTTCCCCGGTATTATAAGCAAAACCCACATGATCAAATACAATATCATACCCTTTATTCGTTACCCTGCTGCTTCCTGTCTGAACAGGCTGGTCAAGGATTTCATTCATGCGGTTTATGTTCGTTTTGGTGGAGATCACCGCAGCAAGATTCTGTAATGCTCCTTCCAGTGGGGCATACAGCCTTGAAGCTACAAGCAAAAACATTAAGAACAGAGGAATATCAATCTCCCCACGGATAAGCAGCGCAGAACCCACAAGCGCAACCGTGGCAATCCCAAACTTTAATATCAGCGTTGATGAAACAACAAATATGGCTACGCCAAGCTCCGCTATGATATGTCGCTTTTCTACATCATCAATTTTTTTGCCAAGTCCTTTTAGATAGTTTTTTTCCGCATTATTCGCCTTTAAATCCTGTAAACTTTCTATGCACTCCTGCACGCCTTCTTCAAGCGCAACATCCGCCTTTACCAGCCTGCTCTGAAAATATTCCTGTATGCGGGCGGAAAAGAATGTGATTGCAAACGCAATCGGTAAAACCCAAACCGCCGCAAGAGCCATTCGCCAGTCGTAAGCAAAAAGACAAATCCCTATCAAAGTTGTTGAGATGAGGGAGCCTGCCAGACTGGGTACAAAATGGGAAAATGTCGTTTCCAGTGTAGCGCAGTCACCCATAATGGAATTTGTCAGATCGGCAAGGTCTTTTTTACCAAAAAAGGACAACGGGATTTTGCGGAGCTGCTCTGCCAATGATATACGCCTTACCCCGCTTTCCACATAAGTAGCCAAATAGGTTGCATTGTACTGAAACCAAGTGGCGATGAATATCAGGCACAGGCAAACCAAAGCGCCAGCCACATAGAAAGCAATACGGCTTCCAGTTACCGCCCCATTCATGGCATCAATAACAAAGTAATAAAGAAGCCCGACCGGGAGCATAAATGATATATCCTGTGCAACACAGGCAATACAGCCTTTTATCAGATCAACAGCCCCCTGCTTTGATAACGCAAAACGTCTTTGTAATGTCTTAATCATGCGTTTACCTCCAATCCCTTATTTTCATTCAAGATTTTCCTGGTGTCTTCCGAAGAAAGACTCCATGCTGCCGCTTCGGAATAATTCTTCCACATATGTGTAAAGATACCGTTTCTCTCTATCAGTCTTCTATGTATGCCGCTTTCCACAATCTTGCCATCCTGCAACACATAAATGCAGTCTGCTTCTGTGATTGATGACAGCCTGTGTGCAATCATAATAACGGTTTTCCCTTTTGAAAGGACAGATAAAGCCTGCTGCACACGCACTTCATTATCCGGATCGGCAAACGCTGTAGCTTCATCCAGAATCAGGATAGGCGCATTTTTCAGAATGGCACGGGCAATCGCTATTCTCTGCTGTTCCCCTCCAGACAGATATACCCCGTTTGTACCTATAACCGTATCTATGCCATTTGGCAGTTTTTCGACAATATCCATGCACTGTGCGGCTTTCAAGGCATCTGTGATTTCTTCCCGTGTTGCATCAGGCTTTGCCATCTGTACATTTTCCAATATAGATGTTTTGATGAGGCGACTGTTCTGGAATACAAAAGACACCCTATCCATCAAAGTTTCTTTCGGAATATCACGTATATCAATATTCCCTATCAATATGCACCCTTTCTGCGGATCAAAAAACCTTGTGACAATATTGGCAAGGGTAGTCTTGCCACCTCCGGACGCACCGACCAACGCCACTGTCTGCCCTGGCTTGATTGTCAGCGATACATCATTAAGCGCATTTTTCTCACCATCATAACTATAACTAACGTGTTCTAATACAACCCCATTGTCCTTTGGTGTATTATTTGCTCCACTTTCAGGCAATGGCTTTTCGTCCAGCACTTCATCAATCCTGTTAATCGCATCATTTACTATCATTGCGTCCTCACTCATAAACATGATTTTCGTGAGTGTTGTACCGATCACAGGCGTAATCACAATATAAAAGATAAGATTCAGCAGCAGTTCATTTGTCACGCCGCCCCTTGTAAAAATAATACCCCCGGCAATCAAAAACGCAAATACCCCGTTGATCGCTGTTGTATAGAACATCATAGGCAGGCGCAGAGCTTTTGTATATGCGATTACCCATTTTTCATAATTATCAATCGCTGCCTTAAAACGCTTGAAAGAAAAGATCGTCTGCCCGAAAGTCTTTACTACGGGCACGCCCCTCACATACTCAACCGCCTCATTCGACATATCAGAAAGTGCGTTTTGGTATTCTTTCATTTTCTGCTCCATGCCCTTTCCAGTCATTTTCATCATGATCAGAAAACCAAGCACAACAGGAACAAGGCTTAAAAGCCCTAACCGCCAGTCAAACGCAAGAAGCAGGAAAAGCAGACCTATGGGTGTGGCGATTGCTCCTGCCTTATCCGGCAGTCTGTGTGCGAGATAGGTTTCCGTTGCGGTACTCGAAGTGTTGACAATCCGCCGCAGTTTTCCGCTTCCATACTTTTCCGTCACGCCAAGCGGCAGGGCTGTAATATGCTGCATAAGCTCCTTCCGGATATTGGCGGCAACCCGAAAAGCGCTCATATGCGAACACATCAGGGCTGATATGTATACAACAATAGAGATAACCGCAAACAATACGGCAGACCACCCGTAACGTGTAACATTCCCCGCCTGCGAAAAGTCCGGTGAAACTTCCAGTATGTCGTGAATGATACGCCATATATACCAAAAAGGCACAAGAGCTAACAGCGCACTCATTACAGACAGTACCCATGAAAGATAGGTCAATATCCTATGCCCTCCGGCATAACCCATCAATCTTGATAGATTAGACTGTTTTTTCATTGAAAAATCCTCCTTAAAATTTTTATGATATGAGGGAATCATCACACCCTCGAATATCCTTATTTTGATTAGTTTTACCTTCACATAGTTAGCAACAACTAACCTATATGCTAAATATAATGGAAAGTTTACACTTTCCATTATCAGGAATTATAGGGCAGATTGCCCTTACGAATCGTTCGCTTTTATTGCCCCATAATTTTCATCCACCCTGCGGTGTAAAAAGCCCTCATTTCTTTCAGATAATGTTTCGCATCTTCCAGCGGCATTTCATGTATGATCATTTCAAAAAAAGTGTTAAACATTCCTGTGATCAAAATATGCTCCAGCCGTTCATCAATATGTGGCGCTGGCCTGCCTATTTTTTCAAGAACCGCTAAATAATCATTTGTTCCTTTTGTTTCGATCTCCACCATTTCATCAATCAGCTTTGAAAATCGTGTTCCCTCTGAACAGCAAAGTATGAGCTTAAACTCATTCAAATGCTCATAGGCATATAAGAGCATTTCATACATACATTCGCCGGAAGTAGATGTAAGATTGTCTGGCTGTTCCTCCGGCGGTATATCCGCAAAATCCTTCTGCGCCCTGCAAAAGCGGCTTAAAAGGAAATTATAATGTTCCCCTACCAGCGCCTCAAATAAATCCTCCTTGCTGTCATAATAGCCATAGAATGCACCCGTTGTCACGCCTGCTGTTTTGACAATGTTCCGCAGGGAAGCAGACTTGAATCCTTTTTTAAGAAATTCCTGCATAGCGGCTGAAAGTATCAGGTTCAATGTTGTCTGTTCAACTTCACTCATCAATCATCCTTTCTTGTAACACCGTTATATATCGCTGTTATATGATACAACCGATTCTGAAATTTGTCAACAGTTTTTTCAAAAACTTAGGTCTAAGTCTGCCTGCAATAAAATATTCACAGAATTTCCATTGCTATTTGGCTCCCAAATGAGTATAATAACACTAAGAATATGAGAGGAGTGAGCTTATGGCAACAGAAAGTATTTTCCACAATATCGTTATTGATGACACGAAAAAAGCGGAAGCATTCATTACTGCTCTTGAACAGGCTGCTGAAACAGCGGATAACTACCCTCTCCGCCATGTTGAATACGAAGATGTAAAAGGTGAGGATATTAAGAAACTGTTAGGAGCTTTGGTACAATGATGCAGCATATTAAACAGATAAATATATTGGATATGATGAAAATGTATGGAGAGGATTCATGCAAGACAGTCCTCTCCACATTTATGTGTCCGCTTAACCTTGATGTGGAGGATTTTATACAGAATAAAGCGGTTGAATTTGCCAGGCAGCGGATCGCCATCACATTCCTTGTTTTCAAGGAAAATGAAAGCCGTTCCGCCTTTGTCGGGTATTATACCCTTGCCAACAAATTTGTATCAATAGCCGGCGCACACCTGAGTAAGACCTTACAGAAAAAAATCGCAAAATTTTCACAGTATGATGATTCTTTAGGGCGTTTTATGGTGTCCATGCCATTGATCGCACAGCTTGGCAGGAACTTCAATCCGAACCTGCCACTGAGTATTGCCGGGTCTGATCTTCTTTCTATGGCTCTGCAGCGTGTATTAGATGTGGAATACCTGATCGGCGGGAAAACCGTATACATAGAGTGCAGCAACCAGCCAAAACTTTTTGACTTCTATTCCGCCGCCGGATTCCTCGCTTTTGATAAACGGGCCAAGCAGGGGAGCGTTGATGAAGATGATGTGCTGGTGCAGATGTTAAAATATTTCAACCACTAAAAAAGCAGCAGACAAAGGATACTCCTTTCCTCCTCTGTCTGCTGCTTTTTTCTTACTCTGCCGCTGTGAGATCAATACGGGCAAATTCCTCATCCGACATCCCGTTTAACTTCTCAAGCGCCTTCCCAGACAGTTCGATCAATGCATCCTCCTCCAGGTGCTTTAATGCCCTGCTGATGTCCTTGATAACTTCTGTACGGCTCTCTCCTGCAAATATGCAGATTAAATTGCTTTCTTCTACGGTAAACTTTTTATCCATATCCTTACATCTCCCTCTGCTTATTTTTTATGTTTTCTTCCTGCTCCCTGCCCTGTCCTGCTACCTGCGCTTTTTTCTCCGCAAGGCGGGCTTTTAAGGACGGTTTTGCGGCTGGCTTGTCCGATGCCTTTTTGTTTTCCTCTTTCTGCGCTTTCTCCCCTGCGCCGTTATTCAGCACATTGTCAATCATATTGTAATTCTGTTCTTCCATTTCCTCGATCTTGGCAAGGGGCTTGTACTCCGCCAGCTTTCCAAGAAACTCCATAGCCTGCTTTCGCTCCTCCCGCTCCGTTCCGTCCGCAGCTATGTCGGCAAACCACAGTGCCATGTCACGGGTATCTCTCTGTTTCAAGGCTTCCGCAATCTCTGATACGTTCTCCGTCATGCTTTGGTTATTGTCATGGTAGAGGGCTGTGTCATAACCGTAGATAAAACGGTCAATCTCCACCGCAAGCTGTTCCGCAGGTGTCAGGTCAGGCATACGCTTCTCCCATACCTTTGCTTCCATTTCCTCGCTCAGATGACCGTCTATCTCCATTTCCGGCAGCTTGGCCACAAGCTCCGTGATTATTTCCATCGCCTGCAGATTCCCTTTTATGTCAGGGATATACTCTAAAATGTCAAGGTCAATCCTGTTCCCGGACAAAATATCCATCCCCACATCCTCGAATACTTCCGTTCCCGGCGTATGGATATTAATACCGATTGCGGGAATTCCGTTCATGCGCTCCGGCGGTATCTGTTTCCAGATTGCCACAGCTTCCTCCACGGTAGGGATATTCTCATAAAACTCGCCCAGATTGTGGAACTCGCCGCACTCCGCAACCGTCAGCGTCACTTCCGTTTCTGCCTGCTCCTGGGATAAGGACACCAGCTCTTTTTCCCTGGCCTCACGCACTCCCTCTAGATAGTCCTCCACCTGCGGGAGATAGGTTTCAAGTGTTCCCGTCCGTTGTGCGGTAATCGGGTTTATGTCCACTTTCACGCCGCCGATATGGAGCGCATCCCCGTTAAATGTATCAAACAGGACATCTTCACGCTCACTCGTGGAAAGCTCCACTGCCACGTCAAGGTCAGAGCCTTCCTGCTCTAATCCCCGGCAGCGGCTCCCCACTACTGCCACGTCCACAATCTCCGCATCAATGCCGGATTCATCTAACTGCGCCTGCACATGGCATTTTACGGTTTCCTCAATCTCTGCCGGGTTCATTTCACTGATCTCATGGAACAGTTCATTGGTCTTTGCTTTAAAATTTTCCACCACGGTTCCCTGTGCCTGCGGTTCGATTGCGTTTACCGCTTCCGCTTTTTCCATCAATCCATCATAATCAATCGGTATCAATTCGTCATTGTCACGGATATTTCCCTTTGCGCCGTTATCAAAGGGATTATCTTTCAGATCCGTCAGAATATCGTCAAACGCTTCTCTGATACTGACATCGGGATTGTCATACACTCCTCCGTCTATCTCCTTATAATCTGCCCCCATAATGGAATAATCATAGCCCCCGTCAACCTCCTGAATACTGATGAAGCGGTCTGCTATCTGGAAAGCAAGCTCTGTTTCCTGCTCCCCTTTTAAGGATTTCTTCATCTGTGCAAGCACCTGGTCTTTTTCATCTCCGAGGTCAATGATCTCGTCCTCATCCTCAAAATCCTCAAATGCCTGTGTTTTATCCGCTTTCTCCAGCTTATTCTGTTCGGATTGCGGCTCTGCCTGCTTTGTTTCCGGCGTTTCTTCCTTCTCCGGTTTTGGCTGTTCCGTTTGCGCTGGTTCTGGCTTCGGCTGTTCCATTTCTGCCTGCCCCGGCTCTGACTTCTGGACATCATGTCCAGAAGTGTCCTGTGCTTTCTCCTGTGCGGCAGACATTTCTTTTTCCTTCTCCAAAACTTCCCTGCGGAACATATCAATAAAACCGTCCAAGACCGCCGGGTGACTGCTTACGATCAGTTCACGGTTTACATCTATCCCATGCACAAGATTTTCCGGAATGTAAAACTCCGCCGCCCATGCTTTGTTATCCCTTGAAAAGCGTCCATCCCATGATTCCTGCTGGAGCGTATTGGCAAGGACAAAGGCGATACGGTCTGAACCGTACTGCTCCGCTAAAGGCTTCACAATATCATGTTTTAAGTGCATACCGTCAAAATTCTGCCGGATTGTTCCCTCAACCGCTTCTTTGCACTCCCTGTCAAGTTTCCGGGAATCTAAATACTTGTCCACTTCCCCATGTTCCATCGCATATACCAGGGTATGACCGTAGAAAGCCGGATAGTTTTTCTGTTCTGTCTTTTCAGCTTCTGGCTTCTGGACATTATGTCCAGAAGTAGCCTGTACTTCCTCCTGTGGCACTTCCGGCTCTGTTCCTTCCTTTTCCTGTTCTTCCACGCCTTCCAGTTCCCGCATGAAATCAGGAAGCCCGGTAAAGCCGAATGAATCTACAAAGTGTGCGCTGTTCTTCCCGTCCTCATGCAGCACCACAATATCGCTGACAGAAAGGGAATGCCCCTTATAATCTGCCGGGTGGTCTATATTGAATTTCTCAAAGACCATTTCCAGTGTTGCGCTCTGCGTCCGCCCTTGCAGCTCGGAAAGCTCACCCACATAAACAAGATTGTAATTCTCCGGCTTAATGGCATCGAGATTGTCTTTTATAATTCCCCTGCGCTTTAAGGATTCCGTGCCGGCAAACTGAAATTGCCGCATTTCGGGAATATCTTTTAACTGATAAATGCCATACTTATCAGAATCCCCATATAAAAGCTGCGCTTCCTTATTTGCCCTGCCTTCCGCAAGTTCCTCCTGCAACGCCCGCAGGCTCTTTTCATTCTTCCAATCCGCTTTTTCAATGCCGAAGATTCCCTCATACTCTGTAACCTGCTCCCTGCCCTGTATCAAGGTTTCCGAACCGTCCTTGTGGAGCTGGTACACAGGCAGGTCACGGTCAAACAATTCTAATGCTGTTTCCTTTGTAAGCGGCAGCATTCCCTCCGCCAAATAGCCGTATTCCTCCATCTCCCATAAACCGATCATCGGGTCAGGAAGTGCGTCAATCTCCGTCTGTGCGTCAATGACCGCAAGGGCAGCCCCCTGATTACCCTCCGCTTCCTCATAATAAATACGCTCCGCAAGCTCCCCTGTCTTTTCCATGTCATTCAGCTTAAAGGCATAATTCACGATAAGATTGCGCTCGTCATCGGAAAAAGCGGTCTTTGCAAACTCTAACCGGTTGATGATGCCCTCCGCCTGCTTTGCCGGGGAAAGGTGGCTCATCATGGTTATCTCTTTTTTAACCAGGTCAATTTCAAAGTCATTAAACTGCGGCATACCGGAATTTCTGCCGCCATCCACAATGATAGGGATATAGTCAGCCCCACAGCTTTTCAGGCAGTCACGGATATTTTGTGTGTTCTTATCTTCCAGCTTTGTAAGCGCAGCCATGATCTCCTGCACTCCCTCCGGTGTCTTATTGGTAATGCGCTCCACCTCAAAACCGTGCGAATGTGATATTTTCAAAATCACATCATCCGCACCAATAGGCTCCTTTGCCCTCTCGTTCAGCTCCATTTCCGCCTTTATGTCAATGACTTCGTTTGTGTCAGTATTATACCGGACATCCAAATGGTGTTCCCCAAACTCTTTTGTATCCTGATTGGCAATCTCCGTAGTCCATGCGCCCCTGCTCTCCAGGTATGCGACAATATTCAGCCTGTCATTGTCATTCATGGCAGACAGGGCCTCCACAACCTCCGCTGCATCCATTCCCCGGACATTTACAAGGCTGTACTCGGACAGATCGCTGTTCTGTATCAGCAAAAGGCTCTCTTTCTCCTGTCCATTTATGGACATATCCTGCATCAGTTCCCGGTCACGCTGCAATTCCCGGAGCTGCCCCTCAATCCCCGTGATCAGTTCTGATGCCGTCCTGCGGATCGTGTCAAGGGAAGATTTCAGTTCCCTCATGTCACGCCCTGTTGACCACCCGGCAATATACCCAAAGGAATAATCCGAAGTATCTATGCCGAAATGCTGGCACACGGTGTAGGCAACGCTCTCCGCTTCAAATGTTAATGTATCCATTTCAGGCATTATATCCATGTTTTTATAATGTTGATCTTTTAAACTATTTCCCATAAATCCTCA
>ERZ779631.582-NODE-582-length-12688-cov-5.980131_pt1 | contig 12688 bp, 12 predicted proteins | sample MGYA00514193_ERZ779631 | MGnify/ENA primary metagenome ERZ779631 (study PRJEB29562, sample SAMEA4376710) | mouse gut metagenome | isolation source: Cecum | study: EMG produced TPA metagenomics assembly of the A DSS colitis mouse model was used to assess the...
ACTATATCTACAACGGCTCCGCCGTCAACTTCTCCCTGCCGGAGCTCTTCGGCGGAGGGGCCGTGGGGCTGGTGCTGGGGGTTCTGCTGGCGCTGATTCTGGGGGGCTGCGTGGCCGCGCTGGTGGCGTGGCTCATCGGCCTGCCGGTCCTGCGGCTCAAGAGCGATTATCTGGCCATCGCCACCCTGGGCTTCGGCGAGATCATCCGGGCGGTGTTCCAGTGGGACAAACTGGGCCCCGTCACCAACGGCGCCAACGCCCTGAAGAGCTTCCCCACCTTCTCCAGCTTCAACATTCCCGGCGGGCCGCGGCTGTCCACCGGCGTCGCCTTCCTGCTGTCGGGGGTCTGCATCGCCGTGATCCTGCTGCTGATCAACTCCACCTACGGCCGGGCCTTCAAGGCCATCCGGGACGACGAGGTCGCCGCCGAGGCCATGGGCATCAATCTGGCGAAGCACAAGCGGCTGGCCTTCTGCATCAGCTCCTTCTTCGCCGGCGTGGGCGGGGGGCTCTTCGCCATGCTGGTGAATCAGGCCCAGGCCAAGACCTTCACCACCGCCATGACCTATGAAATTCTGCTGATCGTGGTCATCGGGGGCATCGGGTCCGTGTCGGGCAGCTGCATCGCGGCGTTCCTGTATGTGGCCGCCAGCGAGTGGTGGCTGCGGTTCCTGGACGCGGAGACCTTCATCGGCGGGGTCAAGGTGCCCCTGCTGCGCAACGGCTTCCGGATGGTGGTGTTCTCCGTCATCATCATGATCGTGGTGCTGTTCTTCCGGAAGGGCATCATGGGAGACAAGGAGCTGCCGGACCTCTTCAGAAAGCAGCGGAAGGAGGGCGCGGCGAAATGAGCGAAAACGTATTGAAAGTGGAAAACGTCACCATGCAGTTCGGCGGCGTGGTGGCGGTGGACAATCTGAACCTGGAGGTCAACAAGGGGGAGATCGTGGCCCTGATCGGCCCCAACGGGGCGGGAAAGACCACGGCCTTCAACGTCATCACCGGCGTCTATCAGCCCACCAATGGGGCCGTCTGGTTCCAGGGGGAGAAGATCGTGGAGAACCACCCCCAGGGGAAGATGCGCCAGCAGTACAAGGGGGAGCACGCCGGGGAGTACACCCAGGCGCTGGCCCCCACTCCGGACAAGGTGACCCGTCTGGGCATGGCCCGGACCTTCCAGAACATCCGGCTGTGGAAGAGCCAGACGGTCTTCGACAACGTGCTGATCGCCAAGCACTGCCGGGCCACCAGCAACGTCTTTTCCGCCGCCTTCCGCCTGAACCGGAAAGAGGAGGCGGCCCAGCGGGAAAACGTGCTGGAGCTTCTGGAGACCGTGGGTCTCGCGGACGTGAAGGACGAGCTGGCCACCTCCCTGCCCTACGGCAAGCAGCGGCGGCTGGAGATCGCCCGGGCCCTGGCGGCGGAGCCCAAGCTGCTGCTCCTGGACGAGCCGGCGGCGGGCATGAATCCCCAGGAGACCGAGGAGCTGACGGCCTTCATCGGCGAAATTCGGGACCGGTTCCAGCTGACGGTGTTCCTCATCGAGCACCACATGAATCTGGTCATGAACATCTCCGAGCGGATCTACGTCCTGGACTTCGGCAAGCTGATCGCCCAGGGAGACCCGGCGGCGATCCAGAACGACAAGCGGGTCATCGAGGCCTATCTGGGGGTGAGCGAGGATGCTTGAAATTGAAAACCTCCACGTGAGCTACGGCGGCATCCAGGCCCTCCGGGGCATCTCCCTGGAGGTGCCCGACGGGAAGATCGTCACCCTGATCGGGGCCAACGGCGCGGGAAAGTCCACCACCCTGCGGACCATCACCGGCCTGGTGAAGGCCTCCTCCGGTTCCATCCAGTGGAACGGGGAGGAGCTTCTGGGCAGGTCCATCGACAAGATCGTGGGCGCCGGCATCGCCATGAGCCCCGAGGGGCGGCGGGTCTTCGCCGACATGACGGTGGTGGAGAACCTGCGCATCGGGGCCTACCTCCGGAAGGACAAGGCGGGGGTGGAGGAGGACGTCAAGTGGGTCTACAGCCTCTTCCCCCGGCTGGAGGAGCGGAGCTGGCAGCTGGCGGGCACCCTCTCCGGCGGCGAGCAGCAGATGCTGGCCGTGGGCCGGGCGCTGATGTCCAGGCCCAAGCTGATGATGCTGGACGAACCCTCCCTGGGCCTGGCGCCCCTGGTGGTGCGGGACATCTTCTCCATCATCACGGAAATCAACCGGCAGGGCGTCACCGTCCTGCTCATCGAGCAGAACGCCAACATGGCCCTGAAAATCGCGGACCTCGCCTATGTGCTGGAAACGGGCAACATCACCCTCTCCGGCACCGGCGCGGAGCTCCTGGCCAACGAGAAGGTCCGGGAGGCGTATCTGGGGAAGAACGGGTAACCTGAACAAAAAGGAGAGAGACAGCCAATGGGTGTGCCTGATAAAGAATGACGCGCAGAACCCAAAAATATCAGGCAGTCACCGCAAAATGAAGCCAATGTGACATAAATCAACACCCTGGAAAAAGCACGATTGAAAGATCGTGCTTTTTCTTTCGCCCAAAAGGAAACCCTGACCATGCCGGAAGTCATTTTGTCAGAGGACCCCGCCGGCGGAAAATGCGATGTGAAGACCCTGAGAGTGGGCGGGGAGGGCTCTCTTCCCGTACTGCTGGAGGACCTGCCCACCCCCACCCGGGAGGGCTACGACTTCAAGGGGTGGTTCCGAAAGGGCTTTGAGACTCCCGTGAAGGACGGTGAGGTCTTCACCGCTCCCGAAACCATCACCGCCAAATGGGTCAAGAAGGGCCTGACCGAGCAAAAGCCCGTCCGGGTGGACTTCGACCCCGACGGCGGAGCCATCACCGAGTGGAAGGGCAAGAAGGTCCCCCCTGAAGGCCGGACAGCCCCCCTTCACGGTGGACAATGACACCGGCATCGACCAGAACAGCGGCCGGGGCTGGACGCAGACGGACGAGTACGGACAGGTGGCCGGACTTCCCGCCGCCGAGAAGAGCGGATACATCCTCGACGGCTGGTATCAGGGAAGCGCCAAGGTCACGGAAAGCACCGTCTTCAAGGCCGACGCCGACCTCAAGGCCAAATGGACCAAGGCCAATCCCAACGGCCCCTTCACCGTGAAATTCGGCCTGGGCTACAAGAACGCCCCGGAAGCCGAAGTCCCCAAGGCCCAGACCGTGGCCAAGGGCAACACCGTGGACCTGCCCGACGGGAAGAAGCTGACCGCGCCTTTCAGCAACTATGAATTCCACGCTTGGTGCCTCCAGGCCGATGACGGCAAGCTCCACCCCTGGAAGGAAAGCAGCGGCGTCACCGCCGACATGACCCTGGTCGCCGGCTGGGTGCCGAAGGGAACCGCGGTCAAGGACGGAGAGGCCGTGCCCGAGGTCTCCGGCACCGCCGCGCCCTCCACACCCGCCGCCTCCGGCACAAGACCGCCTTCACCGACGTGCCCGCCTCCTCCCCCGAGAACATCTGCACCCGGGGCCAGATCGTCACCTTCCTGAACCGCGCCTACGCCAACTGAACGCCCTCTCCCGTTATGCATACGCATACAAAAGGACCCGGCCGCACAACGGCCGGGTCCCTTTTGCTGGCACCCCGAACTGGATTCGAACCAGCGGCCTTCCGCTTAGGAGGCGGACGCTCTATCCATCTGAGCTATCGGGGCGGATAACGAGTCCATTTTACCCGCTTTTCCCCGGCCTGTCAATCCCAAAATCCGCCGGGCCTCTCTGGACTTTTTCCCGCCGCCGCGGTATAATGGGGCCATATCGACAAGGAAGGTGAATTCCATGACCCCCGAAAAGAACGACAAGAAGCTCACCTACTGGCTGCTGGCCGCCACCATCGCCCTGCTGGCTCTGGTGCTGTGCCTCCAGCTCTGGCAGATGTTCTCCAAAAAAGAGGCCCGGATGGATCCCGCGGCTTCCCCCGCCTCCGGGGCCGCCTCCTCCGTCTCTCCCGGCAGGACCGCCATGATCGAGGACGTCCGGACCCTGAATCCCGCCCTGTCCTTCGACGATCTGGCCGCCCTTTCCGCCGAGGAGCTGGAGCAGCTCTACGAGGCCGGCGCGCCGGGCCTGCCCATCGGCGTCTCCGCCGCCGCCGAGGCCGCGGAACGCCACGCCGGGACCCTGGAGGCCGACTCCGTCACCAGCGAGACGGACCCGGAGCTGGACGAGGCTCCCCCGCACTATGAGGTGGAGCTCCACCACCCCGCCCTGGGGGATTTCGAGTACAAGATCGACGCCTACACCGGCGAGGTGCTGGAGGGCGCGCCCCACATCCTGCAAAGCGCCTATGTCCCCGCCCCGGGGCAGGAGCTCCCGGCCTCCGGGTCCGGAGAGGCCGCCCCGGCTCCCGCCCCCGGCGTTGAAACGCCCGCCGCTCCGACTCCCGTAGCCCCGGCTCCCGCCGCCACAGGCGAGGAGGCCGCGAAAAACGCCGCGTTCACCCACGCCGGAGTCTCCGCCGCCGACGCCTCCGTCACCAAGTGCGAGCTGGACTGGGGGGACGGCGTCCAGGTGTACGAAATCGAATTCCTGGCCGGGGGCGTGGAGTATGAGTACGAGATCAACGCCGCCACCGGCGCGGTGCTGAAAGCCGGACAGGAGTGGGGCGGCGCGGCCTCCGGCGGCGGGCAGAGCTCCGGCCTCATCAGCGAAGGGTCCGCCAGAACCGCCGCCCTGGCCTACGCCGGGGTCTCCGACGTGAGTTACATCCGGTGCGAGCTGGACGAGGACGACGGGCGCTGGATCTATGAAATTGAATTTACGGCGGGAGGCGCGGAATACGAGTACGAGATCGACGCCGCCGACGGCGCGGTGCTGAAGGCCGAGCGGGAGCGCTGAGCCGTGATTGAAAAAGAACTGTAAACATTTGGCGTTTCAGTTGCGTTTCCCCCAAAAATCCGTTATACTAGGGGCTGTAGTCAAAATCAAAACCGGGCCCTCCCGGACCTGGAGAATATGAAAGGGGATATACAACAATGGCGTTTAATTTCGATGAGCTGACCCGCAAGGCAAAGGATGTGGCCAACAAGGCCGCCGACCGGACCAAGGACGCGGCGGAGCTGGTCAAGATCAATATGGCCATCGCCGGGGAGCAGAAGGAAATCGACAAGAACTTCCGGGCCATTGGCGAGTGGTTCGTCAGCGAGTACGAGGGCGAAATTCCCGACGCCGTGCGGGAGTCCGTGGAAGCCGTCAACGCCTCCAAGGCCAAAATCGCCGAGCTGGAGGCCAGCAAGCCCGTGAAGGAGGAGCCCGCCGAGGCCGGAGAGGATGCCCCCGCCGGGAAGAAATGCCCCATCTGCGGCGCGGAGTCCGACAGCAAGTTCTGCCCCCAGTGCGGCGCGCCCATGGGCGAGTGAGACCGTATGACCGCAAACAGAAAGGGACCGCCTAGCGGTCCCTTTTTTGTCTCTTTTTGTCTCTTCAGGGCTGGAAAGACGCCTGATAGAGCTGGTGGTAGCTTCCGCTGTAGAGGGTGTCCACGTTGGCGGTGAAGATGCCCTCCTCCGCCAGACGGTCCACCAGCAGCTTGAACATCCGCCGCGCCTGCTCCGACGACTCGTAGCTGTCGTCCAGGAAGCTGAACACCGGCGTCACGAAGTCCACCTTCAGCTCCGCGCAGAGCCGGACAAAGTTCTCCACATCCGTCTCGTTGTCGTTGACGCCGGGCAGGAACAGGTACTTGGGATTGAAGGCCAGATAGGGCGCCTGGACATATTGGCGCACATTCTCCAGCATCTTCTCCCAGCGGTTCACGCCCTTGATCCTGGCGTAGGTCTCCGGCGTGCCGGCGTCGAAGGACTTCCGGATGATGACGGGGCTCCGGCGGGCCATGCCGAGCAGGTCCCGGTCCAGGACGGAGCAGTTGGAGAAGACGTCCAGGAAGTACCCCTTCTCCTCGCAGTGGCGGTAGAGGGGGAGGCGCTTTTCGTTCAGGGTGGGCTCCCCCGTGGCGAAGAGGACGGAGAACACGTCGTTCACCATGTCCCGCCGTTCCAGGGCCGTCAGATACTCCTCCAGATGGAACTTCTCATTGTAGTGCTTCCGGTCCGGCTGGTTGGCGGAGCAGTATTCGCACTTGTAATTGCACCAGCCCACAAAGGAGAAGTTGAAGGAGTTCAGCTTCCGGGAGGTATAGAGGAAGGACTCCCGGTTGTGGAAGCAGTCCAGGCACTTCTCCGGCAGGGGGACCGTCCCGTCGATGAGGCCGTTCCGGACATGGTCCAGGGTCTCCACCCCCTTCTCCGGGTCGGAGGGATCGTGGGGGAAGGTGGGCATGTCCGCCATGCAGCAGCAGTAGTAGCTGCTGTCCGTAATCATCCAGTTCTGGGCGAACCGGGCGCAGGTCTTCCGCCGCTCCACCGGGTGGTGATTCAGGACGCGCTCCGGCGCCACGCCCCGCTCCAGAACCAGATTCCCGATGATGTCCGCAGAGTGGAAGGGGGAGATCACCAGGAACTCCGCCGCCGGGTCCGCCAGGGCCTGATCGAAGGAGAGAATCTCCAGCTCCGGCAGGGAGTTGAGGTGCTTCCCCTGCTTTCTGGGGTCGTTGTCGCAGAAGCCGGAGGGCGACGCGCCGTATTCATTTTTCAGCATTCTCGCCGCCAGCACGGTCTCCAGGGAGGCGGGACAGAGGTAGACCCTCCCGCCGTTTCTCAGCCGCGCCGCCGCGGCGGAAAGATATTCATTCAGCGTCATGACGCGCCTCCTTCAGCTCCGACAAGGTCCGGATCGTCTCCTCCAGCCTGGCAATGGTCCGGTCCAGCTGCCGCCGGGTGGCCTGGGTGCAGGGCAGGTCCTTCCGCCACAGCACGCGCCGGTTGCGGACCATCTTCTGGGCCATGAGGGTGTGCCGCAGGCGCTTGCAGAAGTCGATCCGCTGCTGGTAGTCCCGCAGATTGTCGTATTTCCCGGAGCCCGGATAGCGCATCAGCTCATCGAACTTCGGGTGGAACACCAGCCGGGCGGCCAGGGAGGCCACCACCGCCTCGTCCTGAATGGGCAGCAGCGTCCGGGCGTAGTAGTCCCCGAACCAGCCGAACAGCACCGCCTGGGTGTACTCGTACAGCGCCTTGTCCACCGTGCCGCGGGAGCGGAGGAAGGACAGCACCGTCCCGTAGGTCTCATAGACGGAGAAATGGCTCCTTGCCAGAAGTTTCTCCCTCCGCTTCGCGACGGCCGCGTTGGCCTGGGTTGTGGCGTTGGTGACCGGGCGCAGCTGGTACTGGAAAAATTTGTGGCTGGTCCCGGAGAGGATGCCGATAGCCCGGCTTCTCTCCAGGCAGTGGATTGTCAGCAGCGTGTCCGCCAGGAAGCGCCCATTCAGCTCTTCCCTGACATATCGCTCGTAGTTCTTCCGGCGGAGCAGTCTGGCGTGGAAGAGCTTGCCCCACATCTCATTGAAAAAGGGCTTGTACGTGGGAAACAGGCTGGTGAGCTCCCCCTCCCGGACGATCAGGTCCTCCTCCAGCTGCCGCCGGGACAGGAGCGTCCCCTCCCGGTCGCCGGCCTGACGCTTCTGGATGAGCTGGGTCCCGCAGGCCACGATGTCCAGCTCGTGGGCCTCCGCCAGGGCGAGGCCCCGGGCGAAGAAGTCCGGCTCATACTCGTCGTCCGCGTCCAGCGTGCACAGCCAGCTCCGGGGAAAGCAGTCCGCCAGATGGCACAGCATCCGGAAGTACATCTTCATGTCGTTCTTCGCCTTGTTCACGACGATGAAGCGCCGGTCCCGCAGGGCGAAGTTTTTGATGGCGTCAAAGGAGTTGTTGGGGGTTTTCGGGGTGTTTTTGTTTCCGTTGGACAGGACGAAACACAGCCAGTCTTCGTGGGTCTGGTTCAGCACGCTGGCCATGGCCGCCTCGACGGTCTTTTCACAGTCAAAGGCCTGGATGCAGCAGATGATCTTCGCTCCCGGCATCATCTCACTCCTTTGCTCCTCTCGATCCGGAAGGGCAGGGCCTCCAGGCTCTCCGCCTGGACGGCGGGTTTCAGCCGGGGGGTGTCCGCCGCCAGGCACTTGCAGTAGCGGCAGCTCTCCAGATAGGGCAGGCGGGACACGTCGGTGTAGGTGTCCATCTTCTCCCGCTTCCGCTCCCAGGACTCCGTGTCGTCAAAGAGGTCGATGCACTGGCCCTCGAACTCCGGGGCCTTGGCATCCACGATGCCCCGGTCGTTCAGTTGGAACTGCATGTGGCAGGGCATCAGCAGCCCGTTGATGATGTTGCAGCAGTTTTTCAGCCGCTGGGCCTGCCCGCAGTTGAGATAGGTCCGCTTGGCGTCCTCCACGTCCCGGAAAGGCTCCTCCGGGGCCAGGAAGTCCACCCAGCCGCCGAAGTGGCGCTTTTCGCTGTACATGTCCCGGAGCTCGCAGTCGATTCCGTTCCGGCGCAGCTTCTCCACGTTCTCCTCCGCCAGGGGGGAGAGCTCCGGGCCGTAGTCGTCCACGATGATGTGGATTTTCTCCCCGTAGTCCCTCCAGACGTCCACCAGGGCGTCGGAGATCAGGATGCTGCCGTTGGTGGCGGTTTTGAACATGTCCGCCCGGTCGTAGAAGTGGGCGCGGTTGTAGGCCCAGATCTCCGGGAAGTCCTGGCGCAGCAGAGGCTCGCCGCCCATGTACTCGAAGATGTCGTAGTCCCCCAGCCGGAAAGCCCGCTCCGCCGTCTCCTGAATGAACTCCGTGGAGGGGTGGAAGGGCTTTTTGTAGTAGGGGGCGCAGAGAATGCAGTTCTGGCATTTCAGGTTGCACGCCAGGGTGACGATCACGATGGCGTGGGGGTATTTTCTCATGTCGTGTCTCCTTTCGGGGGTGTCTGCCGGAAAAAGCGGTCCATGATCTGAATCTGCCGCTCACTGAAGGAATCAGCGCCTGTAATGCTTTCGATGCCATCTATAATGCCTCGGATGCCGTTTTCCGCCAGGACATTCCGGAGCCGCGCGACCTCGAACAAAACCCGGCGCTCCTCCTGGAAATCCAGGGAGAGCATGTAGTCCCGGCTCAAAATCAGCTCCTCCAGCTTCAATTCCTTCAAAAGCCGGACCGTGCCGAGGTAATCCTCCATGGAGGTGTTCATGCCGGGCAGCACGATGTACTTCAAAATCACCTTGCCGCGCCGCGCGTATTTTCTGAGGTTTTCCACCACTTGGTCAAAGTAGTCAAAGCCCTTCACCAGCATGTAGCTCTCCCGGGTTCCCGCGTCCAGGTCGCACATGACGGCGTTCCGCGCGTTCCCGGACAGCGCCTGGGCGATCTCCTCGCTGTAGACCACGCAGTTGGTGAACATGTAGCACTCGTAGTCCGGTTCCTCCGCCATGCTCAGCAGCGCTTTTCTTCCGGGGTGGATGGAGATTTCCCCGCCTGCGTAATTGATGTGTACATTCGGGGCCAGCATGTCCTTTTCACGCAGATACCGCAGCATGGACTGGAACAGCTCGCCGTACCGCGCCGCGCTGTAGGGGAATTCCTCCATCTGGCCGTTCCGCATCCCCGTGAAGTAGCAGTAGCTGCACTCCAGGTTGCAGTGCGCGGAGACGGCAAAAACGACCGTCTGGACCTTGGGAAAGCCGTCCAACTCCCGGTCCTCCAGGAAGGGACAGCCCGCGCAGTACAGCGGGACCTCTCCGGCCCGGGCCCTTTCATAATAATGCTCGATCTTGTCCACGCAGTTTTGCAGGGCCTGCTCATACGGCACGCCGCGCTCCAGCGGCTCCATGCTGAAGTTGCGGTTCTCTCCCCACATGCAGCACTTCATGATGGAGTTGTGGGCCAGACGCACCGAGGTGAAGAGGTCCCGGCACCAGCATTTGGGAGAGGGGACCGTGAGCCAGCTGGAGATGGTATGGTCAAAGATCCGCCCGGCGGAAAACCCCGCCGCGATCAGGTCCTCTCTGACCTGCTCGTAAACCGTACGGCTCTCAATCGTGACGATGATGGAGACGTCCTTTCCGAACGCGGCCAGGGCGCCGTCAATGGTGTGGATAGGCAGGGCGCCCCGGCTCGTTTCCACGGTTCCCTTCTTGTTCCGGTCGATGAAGCCCGCCACATTCATTCCCGCGCAGAGATAGGACTCGATGGCATACCTCGCGACGGTTCCCGCGCCGTAGCACAGCACCCGGTTGGGCTCCTGAAAGTCCTCCAGCCACAGGTTTTTCAGCTGTTCCCGTGTCATGAGGGCCTCTTTTCCGGCTGTGCCCAGCCGGAAGGAAGTCTGCTTTCATCGGGTTTTAAGAGGCGGTGCTCAACCGCCTCTTCCGTCCCTCCTTGGGGGGACGGAAGAATTCGCCGTTCTCTCATGTCGTGTCTCCTTTCACGGGCATCTGCCTGTAAAACCGCTCCACCAGCCGCGTCTGACGCACGCTGAAGGAGTCCTGGAACAGAATTCCCTCGATCCCGTTGTCCTCCAGCAGCCTTTTGAAGCGGGCCACCTCAAAAAGGGACCTTCTCTCAGCGTACAGGTCCATGGTGTGCAGGTGGTCCTGGCTCAGGATCAGCTCCGTCAGGCCCAGCTCCTTCAGCAGCCTGATCGTACCGAGGTAGTCCTCCATCGACGTGTTGAAGCCGGGCATCACGATGTATTTCAAGATCACCCGGCCGTTCGCCGCGTACTTCCGGAGGTTTTCAACGACCTTGTCGAAAAAGCCGAAGCCCTTCATCAGGAGATAGCTCTCCGGCGTGCCGGCGTCCAAGTCGCACATGACCTCGCTCCTGGGATTCCGCGCCAGCACCTGGGCGATTCCCTCGTTATACACGACACAGTTGGAGAGAAACCTGTGCTGGTAATTCGGATGCGTCAGGGCGAACTCCGTCAGCTCCTTCCGCATGGGAGAGACGGAAATCTCCCCTCCGGCATAGGCGATCTTCACATCGGGGTCCAGCAGGCCATTGCCGTCCAGACAGCGCAGGGTGGACAGGAACAGCTCACCGTAGCCCTTCGCGTCATAGGGCAGCTTTTCCACTTCCGTCTCCAGAATGGCGGTGCAGTACACGCACTCCGCGTTGCAGTGGGCGGAGGCGGAGAACACCACCTGCTTCAAAAGCAGCTCCTTTTCCACCGGCCGGTCCTCCAGATGCGGGCAGCCGACGCAGTAGGCGGGCACCTCGCCCTCCAGGGCCTTGGCGTGATAATGCCGCAGCTTTTCGGCGTAATTCCGGACGGTCTCCTCCGGCGGCATCCCGGCCTCCAGGGTCTCCACATTGAAGACGTGGTTCTCTCCCCAGAAGCAGCACTGCGCAAGCGCGCCGCTCAGCAGCACCGAGTTTCCAAACAGCATCTCGCAATAACACCTGTCGGAGGGCACCGTGATCCAGTTCGCGAAGCTCCAGTCGAAAATACGCTCCTCCGCCACGCCCGCCGCCGTCAGGTCGGACACGATTTCCGGGAAGTATTTCGCGTTGGCGATGGTGATGACCACGATGATCTCCCGCCCAAAGGCGTTGACCGCCGTGTCGATGGAATAGACCGGCAGCGCGCCGGACTCCGTCTCCACCGTTCCCTGCTTGTTTTTGTCGATGAAGCCCACGACATGGATGCCGCAGCGCCGGTAGGAATCCACCAGCAGCCGCCCCATCAGCCCCGCGCCATACAGCAGCACCTGATTGGGCGCCTGGAATTCCTCCAGCCGCAGATTCTTCAGCTGGTCCTTTGTCATGAGGGCCTCCCTTCCGGCTGTGCCCAGCCGCAAAGAGGCTTGGTTTCAATCGCTCCTGAGAGGCGTTTGAAAAACGCCTCTTCCGTCCCTCCCAGAGGGGACGGAAAAACCCGGACCTGTTTCACAGTCACGCTCTCCTTTCCTGCTCCGCCGCGCCGAAGCGCTCGGCGGAATCCCCGCTCTTCCAGGTGCAGTAGTGGCAGGACTTCCGGGGGTACTCATAGAACCGCCGGATGATCTCCCGCTGCTCCTCCGGCGGCGTGCCGTCGTGGAGGTCCACGAAGTCCCCCCGGTTGGGCACGCACACCCCCAGCTCCGACAGGAACAGGGAGTTGCTGCACCGGTGGAGCTTCCCCCGAAACACGTGCATGTTCTCCAGCCGCACCTGGGCGCATTGGGCCGCCTGCCTCGTCACATAGTCGTCCGGCTCCAGCAGGTCCCGGCAGGCCGTGTTGTCGATCCAGCCGCCGAAGTGCTGGCTCTCCGGGTCGCCGTGGTAGCGCTTGAGGACGTACTCGATTCCGTTTTTCTCGCAGACGTCCACGAAGGCGTCCCGGGCCTTGGACAGCTCGCCGTAGTCGCTGATCATCACCTTCAGCTTCCCCCCGTAGGACAGCAGGCTCCGGAGCTCCGCCTCCGTGGGGAGGACGGTGGCGTTGGTCTCCACGATCAGCCGGTCGAAGCGGGCGTCGTATCGCCTGCAGTAGTCAAACACCTCGTCCAGTCCCCTGTGGGTGAAGATCTCGCCGCCCACGAACTGAAGCCACTCGATGTGGTCGAAGAGAGCGAAGAGGGCATCGATGTCCGCCATCATCTCCTCCGCGGAGGCCTTGGGCGGGTGCTCAAACTCCGGCATGTGGTTGGAGCACAGCCTGCACCGCAGGGTGCAGACGAAGGTGGGGACGATGGACATTCGCTTGGTTTTCAGCATGTTGATAACTCCTTTGTCATATCGCGTACAGAACCGTCTCCGTATAGGAGATGGAGTAATGCCGCAGGTACAGCTTGTAAT
>ERZ779631.585-NODE-585-length-12670-cov-10.856282_pt1 | contig 12670 bp, 9 predicted proteins | sample MGYA00514193_ERZ779631 | MGnify/ENA primary metagenome ERZ779631 (study PRJEB29562, sample SAMEA4376710) | mouse gut metagenome | isolation source: Cecum | study: EMG produced TPA metagenomics assembly of the A DSS colitis mouse model was used to assess the...
ATCCCTGTCCCCGGCAAAAGTGCGCCCGCAAAGCCGCATATAGCAAGGCTCTTTTTGCCCCTACTGCGTAACATGAGGGCATAAAAAAAGCGGCGTTCCTGTTCTCCCGGTTAGGGATAGAGAAAGATTCCCTTCACCGGGGACAACGAAAACCTGGAGGAGGTCCTGGTCTCCGTCGCCAAGGACCGGATCGACGTGGTGACCTTCCAGAGCAATGGCTGGACCCGCCGCAACGTTTACTGGCGGGATGGCACTACCGAAGAGCTCTTTGAAGGCAAATGGAAGTAAACCGCTGCGCCGGTTCGGGGCTCGCCCCGGGCCGGCGCTCCTTCTGTTTTCGGCGCAACCTGTAAAAGCCGCATAACGAACACGCCGAAACCCTGGGCGCTTCGTCGGCATACAAACCTTACCGAATACGGTAAAATTGAAAATGTCAGTTGAACAACACGATTTTATGGAGGGCATGGCCATGACAAAGTATTACGCCGACCACCTGCTTGAAGCAATCCGCCTGCACAATGCTTTCGGCTGGAGCTACAACGAGCTCGCCGATCACGGTTACCGCTACTCCAAGGGCGTCACCGATATTATTCGCGGCGCGTTCAACCGCTTCGTGAAGATCGGCGCTACCGAGTCCGACGTCGAGGCCTGGCTCAACGGCGAGTACCTGAGCAACGTGAAGGCCCTGGAGTACCACCTCCGCTTCGTCGGCAAGCGCGACCGTCAGATCAGCTCCGTTGCCCTGGCCGAGGAACCTGAGCGGTCAAGTCGAGGGCCAGCCAGAACCCATGCCATAAGACGATGATCTCATAGGTTTGGGTTCGACCAGCGATTTTAATGGTGGAGGTGAGGGGAGTCGAACCCCTGTCCGAAAACAATTTCACGGAACCTTCTCCGGGCGCAGACGGTTATTGCGGGCGGCAAATCCGCCCTGTTCCCCTTCCGGCAGGCAAGCCGTCACGCCTACCGGTCAGGTGAGAGTCATCATGCATGGCACGGTCAACTCTTTCCGTGCGCACGTGCACCGCTAAACGACGCCCTTCTTAAGCCGCGGTCCTCTTAAGTCGGACGGCTGCGCCTAATCAGGCAGCAGCAAGAACAGTATTGTTGTTGTTCTTTAATTTATAAAGTTGCCCGTTTTTAGGTGGCCAGGCGCCACCGCCCGCTAATCCCGCTTCCTCATCCCCGTCGAAACCGGTACACCCCCATAGAGGCGGGCTGAGTATACCACAGCCCGCGTGAGAAAACAAGTAAATTTTTTGTTACGCCGTTACTTCTTTTCAGGCTCCGGGTAGGCCTCGCCCTGGGTGTCCACCCGGACGGACTTCATCATCTGGGGCTTCTTGGGCTTGTCGTCCATCATGCTCCGGGGTACCCGGGACACGGCCACGGCGGCCTCGGCGTTCTCCGTAATCTTGCCGAAGGCGGCATACTGGCCGTCCAGATGGGGCGCGGCGTCCACCATGATAAAGAACTGGCTTCCGGCGCTGTCCGGGTGCATGGAGCGGGCCATGGACAGCACCCCCAGGGTGTGCTTGATGTCGTTCTTCTCAAAGCCGTTACCGGAAAATTCCCCGCGGATCTGGTAGCCGGGACCGCCCGTCCCCGTGCCGCTGGGGCAGCCGCCCTGGATCATAAAGCCGGGGATCACCCGGTGGAAGCTCAATCCGTCGTAGTAGCCGCTGTTGGCCAGGGCGATGAAGTTGTTCACCGTGTTGGGGGCCTTCTCCGGGTACAGCTCCCCGGTCATGACCTGCCCGTTCTCCAGTTCAATGGTAACAATTGGATGGCTCATAGTCTCTCTCCCTCTCTGTATCCTAGCGGTTGTAGGATTTTACAGCCCGGTCCATGTCCCGCTTGGCGTCCCGCCGGGCCATGGCGTCCCGCTTATCATAGTTCTTTTTACCCTTGCACAGGCCTACCTCCACCTTCACCCTGGCGTTCTTGAAATACACGCTCAGGGGTACCAGAGCGTAGCCGTCCCGCTGGACATAGGCCTGGAGGCGGTTGATCTCCCGCTTGTGCATCAGCAGCCGGCGGGGCCGCACCGGGTCGCGGTTGAAGATATTGCCGTGCTCATAGGGGCTGATGTGCATGCCGTGGAGGTAGAGCTCCCCGTTTTTCGCGATGCAGTAGGAATCCTTCAGGTTCAGCGTTCCGGCCCGGATGGATTTGACCTCGGTGCCGAACAGCTCGATGCCCGCCTCGTAGCGGTCCTCCACAAAGTAGTCGTGGTGGGCCTTCCGGTTCTGGGCTGCCACCTTGACGCCCTTTTTATCCGCCATACGCATCCCCTCCTCTCTGGCTCTGTCTGCCAGTATAGCACACTTCCGGCGGCACTTCAAGTCGAGAAAGGAAGTTTTGCGGCAGGCCCTGGTCCGAATTTTGGCCGCCCCCAGTCAAAAGGACAGAGGCCGCGCCCTGTGGCCTCTGTCCTCCGTTTTCGCTATGTATCTCCGGCCTGTGCCTCAGAGGCCGGAGGCGAAGCGCATTATCATCGCCGCGGCTTCCGCACGGGTAGCGGAGCCCTGGGGGTTCAGCTGTCCGCCGCTGCCCTTGAGAAGGCCGCAGCCCACAGCCCAGCCCATGGCCCTGCCAGCGTAGGCGCTGACGCTGGCGGCGTCGCTGAACGCGCTGAGGTCGCCGCCGCCGGCGGGGCTCCCGGCGTTCCGCCAGAGCATGACGGCCAGCTGCTCACGGGTAACGTCCTCTGTGGGGCGGCTCCCGTCTGTCACACCCTGCTCCATGGCCCAGCTCATGCCCGCCGCGTACCAGACGCCGCGGGGGGCGCTGTCGGTCTGAACGCCCTGCATCCGGGCCAGAATGGTCCAGATCATGGACCGGCTGACAGTCTGGTCGGGCGCAAACCGGGTATCGGAAACGCCATTCATAAGGCGGTGCTTCCAGACATAGTCCACGCTCTCATAGTACCACTTTGCGGCCGGAACGTCCAAAAAGGGCATTGGCAGGGTATTCGGGACAGTGCCAGCGGGATCACCGCCGTCGGGGGCGGCGGCCGTAAATACGGCGCTGATTTCTACCTTACCGCCGGGCATGGTGAAGCTGAAGCGGCCGTCTGAGAGGCTGCACACCTCTACGCCGCGGCCCCGGGCGTCGGTGACAGTAAGCTCGGCCAGCTCATACCCTTCGTCGGGCTGGACGGACAGGGTTACGCGCTCGCCCTTGGCGGCGTAATGGCTGCTGAGGACAATCCGACCGCCGGAGATCTGGGGGACGGAGATGGAATAGGTCTCCTCCCTGTCGGGGGCAGGGGAGGGAACCGGATCCGGGTCCGGGGTCGGATCCGGTTCTGGCGTGGGGACGGGCGCGGGGTCCGGGGCGGGACCGATGTGTGCGGGGATCACCAGGCGCAGGGGCTCGGTGGTCAGGACAAGGCCCGCCGCCCGCCCGTCGAATCGGATGATCATCTGATAGACATACTCGCCGTCGGCGTCCCGGGTGGGCGGGGTATAGCTGATGGTGGTGACGGTACAGCTGAGAAGGGCGCTGACCGGCTCCAGGACGGCGCGGGCAAGGTCGGACACATACTGCCGGGCGGCGGCCTCCTCGTAGGCGTAATTGGCCCGCCGGCTGTCGAGCATCTTTACCGCCAGATAGCCGTCCCCGACGGCGGCGGTCACCACCATGACGGACACGCCGTTTTCATCCAGCTCGTTGGCGCACGCGTAATCGCCGCCGGCATTGCGGACCAGCAGGTGTCCCTTGGCGGGGATGTCCTCTGTCAGTGTATCGCCGCAGACGCCGCAGGAGGCGGCCCGCCGGCCGGCCTCCGTACAGGAGGCCTCCTGCGTCACGGTGAAGGCCCCGTAGCGGTGGCCGGCGGGTGCAATGGTCTCGGTCCGGGTTTCGCCGCAGCCGACGCAGGTGTATGTCCGGACGCCGGAGGACGTGCAGTCTGCCGGCTTGGTGACCACGCCGCCGTCCCACGTGTGGGTGTGGCCGGGTTCATCCGGGCCGGGCGGCTCCGGCATGGCGCTGTCGTAATGGATGGTCACCGTTGCCAGCGCCGCCGTTACATCCGCCGGCCTGGATATACTGTTCCACTGCGCCTCGCTGCCGCAGTAGTAAATATCCCTCAGCATGCTGCAATTTGAAAATGCGCCGGTTCCAATCTCCGTTACGCTGTCCGGAATGGTGAGCTTCGTCAGGCTCGCGCAGGAGGCGAAGGCCTCATTGTCAATGCCCGCCGCGCCCTGGGGAATATCCAAACTGGAAAGCGCGCCGCAGACCTGAAACATGCCCCCGCTGATGCGGTTGATGCTTTGGGGCAGTGTTACCTCGGACAGTCTCCAGCACTGCGTGAAGAGATTCTCCCCTATCGTTACCTGCGTGCCGCCGGGGACGAAGGCCGCGCTTGTCAAGTTCTCGCAGTTCATAAAGGCCCCGGCTCCTACCTCCGTTACGCTGGCGGGGAGGGAGATGGACTTGAGGGCCGTACAGCCGCGAAACGCGTTTTGGCCGATGGCCTCCACCCCGCCGGCGACCGTCACGGAGCTGAGGTTCCGGCATGTACGGAAGGCGCCGTCGCCAATCGTTTTCACACCGGCGGGAATGGCCGCGGAGATGATGGCGCTGCCGTAAAAAGCGCCGCTGCCGATGGCCGTCACACTGTCGGGGATTTCCGCGCTGAGGACCGCGCTGTTTTGAAACGCATTGCTGCCCACGCTCGTCACGCCGTCCTCAATCACAACCTTCAGGATGCCGCCCACATGCCCATCCCACGGGCGGTCGCCGAGATCGGCGAAGTCCGGCATCGCCCCCGCGCCGGAGACGGTCAGGGTCCCCGCCTTTGTCAGCGTCCAGGCGAGGCCGCCGGCAGTTCCGCTGTCAACCACCGTATCCGCGCCGGGATTATCCGGCGGGACATAGTTCGCCGGGTAGCGGGTGATCAGGTGGGAGGCTGCTTCCACCTCGGCGACGCCCATGGAGCGCCCCCAATGGACCTTTCCACCGCTGCCGCCCTCACTGTAGTTTCCCTCGGCAATTGTGACGCCGTTATCCGCCACCCGGAGTACAATCACGGTATGGGCGCCGTTGTTTACCCGCAGAATGTCCCCCACCTTCACGTCGGAAAACGTGAAGCGCGCGGTCATTCTCGCGGGCAGGCTGCCGAAGGCCGCATCGCTGAGCTCATAGGCAAACGCGACGCAGCCCAGGCCGGTCCCCGCGATGCCGTCCTCGGTTCCGCCTTTCCACGTGTACTCGTGGGTCTCGTTGGTCCAGGGCGCGCCCTCCTCATACCGGACTTCCTCCTGCAGAGCCATCATGGCCGCGTAGACCTCCTGGGGGGAGGGGACCGCCTCCCTTGCGTAGGAGAGGGCTGCGGCCGTATCCGCGCGCAGCTGCGGCGTCTCCCGCCATGCGAGGGCCCTCGGCGCGGCTGTCAGGCACAGGCACAGCGCTAACGCCGCCGTAAAAATCCGATGCTTCAATTCTGTTACCTCCTGCTTCGGTATTGTCTGGGGGTAGGACATTCTATGGCTGATACCAGCCGCAAATCACTTGCTGAGTATACCCGTCGCGGCTTTTTTTGTCAATCCCGGAAAGCGTTGGACGCCCCTGTCCGCGCCGCGCTTGCAATTTACCCTTTTTCATGATATAATAGAAAAACAATCCCCGCTATCCTGCTCTAGGAGGTAAAACAGCCATGAGAAGTCGTGTTGACATCAAGACCGAGGCAAAGGAAATTCTCCGCTCCGCCAAGGTCTCCCCGATCCTCATAACACTTATTGTGATGGCCATTGCCTTTGTCCTCAACCGGGTGATGATCCTGGTGGAGTACGGCACCCTGTTCCCCATCGGCTTTATCCAGCGCTATGCCGAGGCCTACCAGCAGGCCTTCGCCACGGGGGACGTGTCCGCGCTGCAGGCTCTGGCGGCCTCCCTGCCGGAGAGCACCTCCATGTCCTTCTTTTTCTCCACGCTTGTCTCCCTGTTCATGGTGATTCTGAACGCCGGCTACTTCATCTACTGCATGGGCATCCGACAGGGGGTGGAGATGCCCTACTCCACGCTGACGGAGGGACTGAGCGTGGCGGGGAAGCTGATCTGGTGCTGGGTGCAGCTCACGGTGCGGACCTTCCTGTGGTCGATGCTGTTCATCATCCCCGGCATCGTGGCCGCCTACCGCTACCGCTTCGCCTACTACAACCTGCTCACCGACTCCACCCTCTCCGCCGGGGAGGCCATCCGGCTGAGCTGCCAGCAGACGGCGGGCATCAAGATGGATCTCTTTGTGCTGGACCTCAGCTTCATCGGCTGGCTCCTGCTGTCCGCCATCACCATGAGTCTGCTGGACATGTGGCTGACGCCCTACATAACACTGTGCGATCTGGCCTACTTTGAGGACGCCCAGAAGCGCCTGGGCCGCAGCCCCTACAACAGCAGCCAAACGCCCCCCTCCTCCGGCGAGCCCTGGGAGCTGTAAGCCGTTTTCCTGGAAGGGAGGCGCAGAGCTGTACCCCAAGCATGCAGAACCCTATTTAATTATACGTAGGCGCACCCCGCGAGGCCCTCTGAGGCTTCGCGGGGTGCGTTTTTTCTAATCTATTCCGCCTGGGCGGCCTTCAGGGCCGCGTCATACAGCTCGTTGCGGGCCAGGCCGGTGTCGGCGGAGACCTGACGGACGGCGTCCTTCATCCGCTCCCCGGCGCGGCGGCGGGAGAGCACCATGGACACGCCCTCCTCCAGGCTCACCGCCCCTGGCTCCGCCGGCTCCGCGCCGGCCAGCACCAGCACATACTCCCCCCGGGGCTCCCGCTCCCGGTAGAGGGCCGCCGCCTGGTCCAGGGTGGTGCGCCAGGTCTCCTCATGGAGCTTGGTCAGCTCCCGGCAGAGGGCCACAGGCCGGTCGCCGAAGGCGGCGCGCAGGTCGTCCAGCGTGGCCCGCAGGCGGTGGGGGGCCTCGTAGAGGATTATGGTCCGCTCCTCCGCCAGCAGGCGGCCCAGCCGCTCCTGCCGCTCCCCCCGGTTCACCGGCAGGAAGCCCTCGAAGACAAACCGCTCCGTGGGCAGGCCGCTGACGGCCAGGGCGGTGATGAGGGCGCAGCAGCCGGGGACGGACTGGACCGTCACGCCTTGGCCGGCGCACAGCCGCACCAGATCCTCCCCCGGGTCGCTGATGGCGGGGGTGCCCGCGTCGGTGACCAGGGCGCAGCTCTCCCCGGCCAGCAGCCGCTCCAGGATGGCCGGCCCGGCGGAGGCGCGGTTGTGCTGGTGGTAGCTCACCAGGGGCTTTCTCAGCTCCAGATGGCGCAGCAGCTTCATGGTCACCCGGGTGTCCTCGGCGGCGATGAAGTCCGCCGCCCCCAGCACCGCCGCCGCACGGGGGCTCAGGTCCCCCAGATTGCCGATGGGGGTGGCCACCAGATAGAGGACGCCGCTCACGGCTTACTTGATGACCTCGCCCCGGGCCTTCTTCTCCTCGATCTCCCGGACGGCGTCCTTGTGGGAGAGGTTGACCCGGCCCTTCTCGTCAATCTCGGTGACCTTGACCCACATCATGTCGCCGATCTTGCACACGTCCTCCACCTTCTCCACCCGGTGGTTGGCCAGCTTGGAGATGTGGACCAGCCCGTCCTTGCCGGGGGCCAGCTCCACGAAGGCGCCGAACTGCATCAGCCGGACCACCCGGCCGTAGTACAGGGAGCCCACCTCGGGGACGAAGACGATCTGGTCGATGGCCGCCTTGGCGGCCTCGGCAGAGGCGGAATCGGGGGAGGCGATGTGGATGGTGCCGTCGTCCTCAATGTCGATCTTGGCCCCGGTGTCCGCCACGATCTTCTGGATGACGGAGCCGCCCTTGCCGATGACATCCCGGATGTTGTCGGGATCGATGTGCATGGTGATCATCTTGGGGGCCCACTGGCTGACCTCGGGCCGGGGCTTGTCGATGCAGGGCAGCATGATCTGGTCAAGAATCTCGCACCGGGCGTCGTAGGTGATGTCCAGGGCGTTTTTGATGATCTCCATAGTGAGGCCGTCGTTTTTCAGGTCCATCTGGATGGCGGTGATGCCCTTCTTGGTGCCGCCCACCTTGAAGTCCATCTCGCCGTGGAAGTCCTCCACGCCCTGGATGTCGATGAAGGTGGTGAAGCCGCCGTTGTCGTCCTGAATCAGGCCGCAGGAGATGCCGGCCACCGGGGCCTTGATGGGCACGCCGGCGTCCATGAGGGCCAGGGTGGAGCCGCAGATGGAGCCCTGGGAGGTGGAGCCGTTGGAGCTGACCACCTCGCTCACCACACGGATGGCGTAGGGGAACTCCTCCTCAGAGGGGAGCACGGGCAGCAGAGCCCGCTCGGCCAGAGCGCCGTGGCCGATCTCCCGGCGGCCGGGGGAGCGGGAGGGCTTGGCCTCGCCCACGGAGTAGCCGGGGAAGTTGTAGTGGTGCATATACCGCTTGGACTCCTCGGGCCAGATGGTGTCCAGCTTCTGGGCCGCTGACATGGTGTCCAGGGTGCAGACGCTGAGCACCTGGGTCTGGCCGCGGGTGAACAGGCCGGAGCCGTGGACCCGGGGCAGCACGCCCACCTCGGCTCCCAGGGGCCGGATCTCGTTCTTGGCGCGGCCGTCCACGCGGTGGCCCTCCAGAAGCCAGGCCTTGACGATCTTCTTCTGGAACTTGTAGGTGAACTCCTCCAAGTACTTGTCCATGTCGGGGTACTGCTCCAGATAGCGCTCGTGCCAGTGCTCGATCATGGCGTTCCACCGGGCCTCCCGGACGTTCTTGTCGTCGGTGTCCATGGCGGCCTTGGCCTCGTCCATGAAGTGGGCGACAATGTCGTCAAAGAGCTCCTGGTTGAAGTCGGCATGGGGGTAGTCGAACTTCTCCTTGCCGATCTCCGCCACCATCTGGCTGATGAGGGCCACCTGGGTCTGGTTGACGCTGTGGGCCAGCTGGATGGCCTCAAACATGGTGTCGTTGGAGATCTCGTTGGCCCCGGCCTCGATCATCACCACCTTCCTGCCGGTGGAGACCACGGTCACGTCCAGATCAGAGATCTCGGCCTGCTCGCGGGTGGGGTTCACCACCAGCTTGCCGTCCACGAAGCCCACCTTCACCGCGCCCACGGGGCCGTTCCAGGGGATGTCGGAGATGGCCAGGGCAGCGGAGGTGCCGATGAGGGCGGCGATCTCGGGGGAGCAGTCGTGGTCCACACTCATAACGGTGGCCATGATGGACACGTCGTTGCGGAAGTCGCCGGGGAACAGGGGGCGGATGGGCCGGTCAATGACGCGGCTGGTGAGGATGCCCTTCTCGCCGGGGCGGCCCTCCCGGCGCATGAAGCTGCCGGGGATGCGGCCCACGGAGTACATCTTCTCCTCGAAGTCCACGCTCAGGGGGAAGAAGTCGATGCCGTCGCGAGGACGGGCGGCGGCGGTGGCGGTGCACAGGACGGTGGTCTCACCGTAGGTGACCAGTACGGCGGCGTTGGCCAGCTCCGCCAGCTTGCCGGTCTCCAGGGTCAGCGGGCGGCCCGCCAGGTCCATGGTGTACTTGCGGTAGTTGGGGAACTGCTTTTTGGTGATGATGGTAGACATAGCGTACTCCTTTTTTGATCTTTTGTCTGATGAGAGCCGCCTTTTAGCACTTGATCTCGGCGCCGGAGCGGGGGACCGGCGGCAAGATCAACTGCTAAAACAGCGGCCTTTCCCAATTTCTGGGAGGCGCGGGGGACGCGAAAAGGCGGGGAAGGGGGCGTCCCCCATTCCCCGCGCTGTTCACTTACTTACGGATACCCAGCTTGGCGATGAGGGCGCGGTAGCGCTCCACGTCCTTCCGGGCCAGGTAGTCCAGGAGGCTGCGGCGCTTACCGATCATCTTGTACAGGCCCCGGCGGCTGTGGTTGTCGTGGATGTGGATCTTCAGGTGCTCGGTGAGCTGGTTGATCCGCTCGGTGAGGATGGCCACCTGGACCTCCGGGGAGCCGGTGTCAGTGGCGTGGGTGCGGTTGGACTCGATAATCGAGGTTTTCTGATCTTTCTGCATCATGGGACAGTTTCCACCTTTTCATGAAATTCTCCGCAAGCTGCGCCGGGGCAGGTGCCGCCAGCCGGGCGAAGCCAGGGAATGGCGCGGCGGGAAGCCGCATACTCGTTCACTATAGCACAGACATTACCTATTGTAAAGCAAAATTTCGGATTTAGTCACCCCAAATGAACAGAAATAAAAAATTGTGGGATTTGCCGGGCCGCAGGGGCCGTGCGGCCCGGTTTCACCGCCGTCTTCAGGGCGTCAGCGTCTCCACCCACCGGCTGTACTTGGCCACGTTGGCGTCCCGCTCCGCCGCATCCCGGCCCTTGGTGAGGATGTACACCTTGATCTTCGGCTCGGTGCCGGAGGGGCGGACGATGATGGAGGTGCCGTCGGAGAGCTCGAAGCGCAGCACGTTGGAGCCGCTCAGCTCCATGGCGCTCTTCCCGCCGCCGGCGCAGTCCACCACGCTGCCGTCCTGGTAGTCCTTGCGCTGGACCACCTGCACCCCGCCGATCTCCGCCGGGGGATTCTCCCGCAGGTTCTTCATCAGCTTCGCCATGTCCGCCAGGCCGTCCAGGCCGGGCATGACCAGGTTGTGGGTCTTCTCGCCGTAGAACCCGTGCTTCTCGAAGAGGGCCTGGAGGGCATCCAGCACGGTCATGCCCTTAGCAGCGTAGTAGGCGGCCATCTCGGTGAGCAGCAGGGAGGCGGTGACGGCGTCCTTGTCCCGGACGAAGTCCCCCAGCATGTAGCCGTAGCTCTCCTCGTAGGAGAAGACCACCTTCCCCTCCCCGGATCCCTCCAGGGCGTTCTTCTTCTCGGCGATGAACTTAAAGCCGGTGAAGGTGTCGAAGCACGGCACGCCGTAGCTCTCCGCCACGGTGCGGGCCATCTCGGTGGTGACGATGGTCTTCAGGGCCACCGCATTGCCGGGCAGCTTGCCGGTGCGCTGCATGGCCCCCAGCATGTAGTCCAGCAGCACCACGCCGGTCTGGTTGCCGGTGATGACCTGGTAGGCCCCCTCCTTGTCCCGGACCATGATGCCCACCCGGTCGCTGTCCGGGTCGGTGCCCAGGATGAAATCCACGCCGTTCTCCCTGGCCAGATCGACGGCCAGATAGAAGCCCTCCGGATTCTCCGGGTTGGGGGACTTGACGGTGGGGAAATCGCCGTTGATGACCATCTGCTTCGGCTCGCACAGGAGGTGCCTGACGCCCGCCCGCCGCAGGGCCTCGGGCACCAGCTTGTGGCCGCAGCCGTGGAAGGGGGTGTACACCAGCTTGAAGCTGTCCGCCACGGCGGGGATGGCGGCGGGGTCGATGGTCATGGCCATAACCTCCTTGAGGAAGGCCTCGTCGGTCTCCTCCCCCATGACGGTAATCATGCCCTTGGCCATGGCCTCGTCGTAGGGCATGGAGGTGATGCCGGTGAAGATGTCGATCTTCTCGAGCTGGGCGGCAATGGCGGCGGCGTGGTGGGGGGGCAGCTGGGCGCCGTCCTCCCAGTAGACCTTATAGCCGTTGTACTCCTTGGGGTTGTGGCTGGCGGTGACGTTGATGCCCGCCTGACAGCCGTAGTGGCGCACGGCGAAGCTCAGCTCCGGAGTGGGGCGCAGAGACTCAAAAATGCGCACCTTGATGCCGTTGGCGGCGCAGACCTCGGCGGCGGCCCGGGCAAACTCCATGCCGTGATTGCGGCAGTCCATGCAGATGGCCACGCCCCGCTCCCTGGCCCGCTCCCCCTCGGCGCAGATGACGTTGGCGAAGGCCTGGGTGGCGTGGCGGATGACATAGAGGTTCATGTGGTGCAGTCCCACGGCCATGGTGCCCCGCAGTCCGGCGGTGCCGAACTCCAGGGGGCCGTAGAAGCGGCTCTCGATCTCCTTGGGGTCGTCCTTGATGGCCTCCAGTTCCGCCCGCTCCCGGTCGGTGAGCACGCCGCTTGTCAGCCACTTCTGGTATTCCTTCTGATAATCCATATGCAGTCGTTCCTCCTTATATCTCCTGGGTAAAAATACCGATGGGAACATTGTACCAAATTTCCGCCCGGGGTTCAAGGGGAATCCAGGGTTTTTCGCGGAAAGGCGGCTATTGACGGACATCCGGCGGCCGGGGGCGGGAAAAAGCCCCCTCCGGCGGTGCCGGAGGGGGCGCTTTCTGCGTATAGGGGGAGATTACTTGTGGTCCACGCTGTACATGTGCTTGATGAGCTCCAGCACCTTGTTGGAGTAGCCGATCTCGTTGTCGTACCAGGAAACGACCTTCACAAAGGTGTCGGTCAGCGCGATGCCGGCGCCGGCGTCGAAGATGGAGGTGCGGGCGTCGCCCAGGAAGTCGGCAGAGACGACGGCCTCGTCGGTGTAGCCCAGGATGCCCTTCAGCTCGCCCTCGCTGGCGGCCTTCATGGCGGCGCAGATCTCATCGTACTTGGCGGGCTTGGCCAGGTTCACGGTCAGATCCACCACGGAGACGTCCAGGGTGGGGACGCGCATGGACATGCCGGTCAGCTTGCCGTTGAGCTCGGGGATGACCTTGCCCACGGCCTTGGCGGCGCCGGTGGAGGAGGGGATGATGTTGCCGGTGGCCGCGCGGCCGCCGCGCCAGTCCTTCAGGGAGGGGCCGTCAACGGTCTTCTGGGTGGCGGTGGTGGAGTGGACGGTGGTCATCAGGCCGT
>ERZ779631.588-NODE-588-length-12610-cov-6.744644_pt1 | contig 12610 bp, 11 predicted proteins | sample MGYA00514193_ERZ779631 | MGnify/ENA primary metagenome ERZ779631 (study PRJEB29562, sample SAMEA4376710) | mouse gut metagenome | isolation source: Cecum | study: EMG produced TPA metagenomics assembly of the A DSS colitis mouse model was used to assess the...
CTAAAGTATTGATTTTTCAAGGTTCAGCACACCAATCGGTGTGGGAAGTTTGAGTAAAATAATAACAGACCGGGAGGTAGAATGTGCAGCGGCACATAGTATAATATGTCATATAAAGCAGAGGAAAAACGTTACGAGAGGATGTCATATAACAGAACAGGTAAGAGCGGATTGAAGATTCCCACGCTGTCGCTCGGTTTGTGGCATAATTTTGGCTCTAATGGGGACTACGAAAATATGAAAGCAATGTGCTTTACGGCTTTTGATATGGGAATCACACACTTTGATTTAGCGAATAATTACGGACCGGAGCCGGGAAGCGCCGAGAGAAATTTGGGCAGAATATTTAAAGAGGAAATGTATGCATATCGGGATGAACTGATTCTCAGTACAAAGGCCGGGTATGACATGTGGGAAGGTCCTTACGGAAATTATGGAAGCAGGAAATATCTGCTGGCAAGTCTGGATCAAAGCTTAAAAAGAATGGGTGTTGAATACGTGGATATTTTCTATCACCACAGGATGGACCCGGAAACACCGCTGGAAGAGACAATGGGAGCCTTGGACAGCGCGGTAAAAAGCGGTAAGGCACTGTATGCCGGTTTGTCAAATTACGACGGAGAAACAATGAAAAAGGCGTCGGAAATACTGGAGGATTTACATTGTCCATTTATTATCAATCAAAACTGTTATTCTATCTTCGACAGAACAATTGAAAAAAACGGGTTGAAGAAAGCGGCAGTTAAAGAGGGGAAGGGCATTATCGCTTTTAGCCCGCTGGCGCAAGGGCTTTTGACAGATCGTTATTTGAATGGTATTCCGAAGGACAGCCGTGTTTGTACGGATGGAAGATTTCTTCACGAAAATCAGGTGGCGGACAGAATTGATCAGGTTAAGGCGTTAAATGAAATTGCTCGGCAGAGAGGGCAGAGTCTGGCACAGATGGCATTAAGCTGGATTATGAAGGATGGCGATGTGACGAGCGTGCTGATCGGGGCGTCCAGACCGCAGCAGATTATTGACAATTGCGGAATCGTAGGTAATGTACATTTCACGGAAGAGGAATTGAATAAAATTGATGAGATTGTAATGAAATGATAGTGAGTACCCTGCCTTTTACGGCGGGGTATTTTGCTGCGAAACAAACAGCAGATTCAGCCGGCGGTTGAATTTTGTATGGAAGTTCTTTATTTTGGTTATTGTATACCACAACTATCTCCAATTATACTTTAAAGTGAAATAGATAAACCGTGTCATGCAGATGAAGGTTGTGGAGGAAAACTATGACGGACAGTATCAGAGTCGGCAGCTTTATTATGAACAAAAGAAAAGAAGCGGGGATGACGCAGCAACAGTTAGCGGAGAAGTTAAATATTTCTTTTCAGTCAGTTTCTAAGTGGGAGACGGGAAATGCCTATCCGAATGTAGAGATTTTATGCGATTTAGCGACGGCTCTCGGTGTGACCACGGATGAAATCCTTGCGGGAAATGAGAAGTCTGAAGACGGTCTTTCATACAGTAAGGCGGGTGTGGATATTGCCTACACGGATACGATTAAGAGAGAGATGGCAAAACATTTAGAATCTGAGGATAAGAGAGTGCTCAACAAAATGGGAGCTTTTGCATCCCTCTATGATATTCATTTCCCAACAATGAAGGAGCCGGTGCTTGTCTTAAAATCCGAAGAACCGGGTTCCAAACAGAAGCTTGCCATGGAATACGGTTACACAGAATCTATCTGCCATGATATGATCAATCATCTTGTGAACGATATTATTGTTATGGGCGCGAAACCGCTTGCGGTTTTAGATACGATTGTGTGCGGAAATGCAGAGAAAGATACGATTAAGAGTCTTGTCAAAGGGATTGCGGATGCCTGTCGCGAAAACGACTGTGCGCTTGTGGGCGGAGAGACTTCCATTCAACCACTTGTTGTGGATGCGGGCGTATATGTCCTGACTTCAAGTATTGCGGGAATCGTGGAGAAGAAAGACGTGGTTGACGGTGCAGCGATTCAGGAAGGCGACGTGGTGCTGGCGGTGGCGTCTAACGGACTGCACACTAATGGCTATTCGCTTGTGCGGATGCTGATGGACAAGGCGCCTCAGATTAAGCTGGATAAAATTGATGGCATGACTTTCATTGAACAGATCATGAAGCCGCATACACCGTATTATAAAGCCGTGAAAGATTTATTTGGACAAGGTATCTTACACGGTATGGCGCATATTACGGGTGGAGGAATAGAAGGAAATCTGGGAAGAGTGATACCGGAAGGATTGACGGCGCAGATTGATTTGTCCAAAATACGTCTGCTTCCTATTTTTAAATATATCAAGAGCAGCGGAAAGATCAGTGATGAAGAGATGCTGCATACTTTTAACTGCGGTGTCGGGATGAATATCGTAGTGGATCAAAAAGATGCGCCATCAGTTATTCGCCATATCTCAAAGTTCTATGACTGCTATGAGATTGGCAGAATTCGAAGCGGAGAAGAGAGAGTCGGGTTTGTGAACCGATTGGAGTGGATTTGAGAAATATATAGCGCGTATTTTAAGAAGATTATTCGAAAATGAGAAATCCTTTAAAGCAGACGGCGTATCGTATAAGCCGGTGCTTTGAAGGATTTTTATTTATGAAAGTTAACGAAAGTGACGGGTACAGGAACGGGCAACTGCATAGGCAGTACTGTTGACGCAAGAATACATTTGTATTATAATAGTATTCACAAAATGGAGGTACATATTTTTGGAAGATAAGAAACTAATTATCCACCCACAGAAATATACAAGTGAATCCAAAGTTATTTCTATGCGGCTGCCCATTGACATGCTGGTGGAGATAGACCGAGTTGCCAAGGAGACTGGAAGAACACGTAACGAGATTATGCAGCTTTGTCTTGAATTTGCATTGGAAAATATGGTTATAGAAGAGTAAAAGGCGTTTGTTTTAAAGCGATTTATAGGGAAAAACAGAGGAAATATGGAGCAGAAGATAAAAAGAGAAAGTCTTGCAGATCTTATTAAATGCGATACTGATAATGAAACGCTTGTATGGAAGTATCCGATAGAGGACTTCAGGATGGGAACGCAGTTAATTGTTCACGAAAGTCAAGAGGCAGTATTTTATAAAGACGGGCGCGCATTGGACGTGTTTGGCGCCGGGCGTTATACGTTGGAGACACAGCAATTACCCATCTTAGATCAATTTACGAAATCTCCTTCTGACGCGGAGAGGACAATCCACTCGGAGATTTACTATATTAATATGGCGACGCAGATGGGAATCAAATGGGGAACAGATTCCAAGATACGGCTGCTTGAACCGGTTTCCGGATTGCCTATTGAGATTGGAGCCTGCGGGGAGTTCAATATCCGTGTGAGCAATTCCCGAAGACTTCTGTTAAAGGTGGTTGGAACGAAGACCGGTTTTACGCAGGGAAATTTATTCGGCGTAAATGGTGAGAAGGGATATTTTCGCTCGTTTGTGATAACACAGGTCAAGAGTACGCTCGCGCAGATTATTAAAGAAGAAAATATAAGCATTTTGGAGATCGATGCAGAACTTGTACGGCTTTCCGATATTTTAAAGACGAGAATCAATAATATGATTGAAGAGTACGGACTGACAATGCCGGACTTTTTTATTAACCGGATTATTACACCGGACGATGACCCGAATTATCGTCGGATGAAGGAGCAGTATGCGCAGCAGTATCTTCTTGTGAAACAGGAGGAAATCAGATGCAGAGAGGCAAAAGCCGCTGCAGAACGCAAGGTGTTGGAAGCGCAGACAGAAGCAAGACTTAAGGTGATTGAAGCACAAGGCAGCGCGAAGGTTTGGAAGATTCAAAATGAAGCCATGGGAAATGTGGTTGGAGCTCCTGACAGTTTCTGCGTTAACCGTGATACGAAGAGGAGCGAATAGAAATCATGAGTGAGAATATCGTAGCTTGGATTGCATTGATTCTTTCATTACTGGCGCTCTCGCTGCATGTATATACATGGGGTGTATTGAAAAGAAATCAAGTACATGTAAAAGACAGCACATATGATATTCCGGAGAAAAGAGATCTGACCAAAATGAAAGAGCTGTGTACGCGGATAAGCCGTCTTATCAGTCAATGCGGTGAGGAGCGGATAAAAGAAACACTTCGGAAGCTGGAGGAAGAAGTCAGGTACAGCAATCCGGTATCAAGGGATGTTTCAGAAGAGATTGATGAGGAGATTATTGTTCTATTCACGGAAATTGAGTCGACAGCGCTTGATGAAGACGTGGAGAATACCATTGAACTGTGTGAGCGGATGAAGGGACTTTTGAGAGAAAGAGACAGAATATGCAAGTACGTGAAATGAGGGAATATAGAGAATGTCTGTGCTGATATGCAAAATGTGTGGCGGTGATTTGGAGGTCGTAGAGGGGATGACGACGGTCAGATGTCCTTACTGCGGAACAAATCAGACATTGCCTAGGTTCGATAATGAACGCCGGCTCAGATTATATGACCGGGCAAATCATTTTCGCCGTGGTAATGATTATGATAAGGCTATGGCTGTGTATGAGCAGATTTTAAACGAGGATCAGACGGACAGTGAAGCTTACTGGGGTATTGTTCTTTGCCGTTATGGAATAGAGTATGTGGAAGACCCGGTAACGCATCGGATGATTCCCACCATTAACAGAGCACAATACAATTCTATTTTGGCGGATGGGGATTACAAGGCAGCGCTGCGTTATGCGGATACTGTTCAGGCAGGAATTTATGAGCAGGAAGCAAAGACGATAGACCGGATTCAGAAAGGTATTTTCCTAATATCGCAAAAGGAAACACCTTATGATATTTTTATCTGCTGCCGGGAGACAGATGAAGCCGGAAACCGGACGAAAGACAGCGTGTTGGCGGATGAACTCTATCATCAGTTGGCTAAAAACGGCTATAAAGTATTCTTTGCAAGGATTACGCTGCAGGATAAACCGGGAGTGGCGTACGAGCCGTATATCTTTGCGGCACTTCACTCGGCAAGAGTGATGATTGTGGTAGGAACTGTGCCGGAAAATTTACAGGCAGTATGGGTAAGAAATGAGTGGAGCCGATATCTTTCTTTGATTAAGCAGGGGGAAAAGAAAGTGTTGATTCCTGCATATCGTGATATGAATCCCTATGATTTGCCGGAAGATTTTTCTCATTTGCAGGCACTTGACATGTCCAGACTAGGATTTGTGCAGGACTTAACCTACAGCCTCAATAAGATTCTCGGTGACGGCGGATCAAAGCCGTGGTCTACGGGGAGAAAAATCGCCATTGCGGTATTAAGCGTTATTGTTGCGGTTCTTATGATATGGAATTTCAAAATGTCATTTGAGAGGTTGAGGGCATCTTATGTGGGAAACACGGAGGATACCGCAGAACGGACATTCGGAGAAACGGAGGAGCTGGGTGAGGCAGAAGAAAGACCGGGAATTCCGGATACAAGGCGTCAGGAGGAAGTTTTGACGCAGTGGGAAGCGGTGGACGAAGATATTTCATTCTCTGGGATTCTGGCACAGTTTGTTTCCCGTGTTTATGAGTGTCCGGCACAGGATGTTTCAGACAGTCAGTTAGCTAAAATGCAGCAGCTTGTGATAAGACGCGATAATGAGTGCCTGCAAATCGGTTATAGCTTTGAGGCACCGGCAGAAGATCTTATCAAAGGCTTCGAGGATGTTTCGGGGAACGGATCGGAAGGCAATCTTATATGGATGATATTTTCTGAAGATACGGAAATGAATTTAAACGGTCTGCAGAGGTTTTCTAATTTAAAAAAGCTGGATGCAGACGCTGTACTTCACGCCGAATATATCGAGGGAATGCCGTTAGAGAGCATCAGCGCCCGTTTCGATAATCCGGAAGAAGCAGCAGGTATGTTAGCGAATCCCGGAACTGTCAGGGAGTTAGGATTCAATGTCGGTGTGGAAAGTCTGAAGGGAATTGGTTTGTTTGAAAATTTGGAGACACTCTACATTGATTACGGCGACCTTGATAATATTGATGAGCTGGCTCATGTAGAACATTTAAAAAACCTTACGATAAAGAGTGACGAAAATCTAACGGACTTTACGGTTCTTGGAGAACTTACGGATTTGGAAAAGTTGTACTTGGAGGCAGAGGGTTTAAAGACAATTAAGTTTATCAGCAGCCTGCAGAATCTGGATACCTTGAGAATTGAATGGACAAAACTAAATGCTCTTTATGGGTTGGAGGAGTGTAGGAAATTAAGGTATCTGGCAATTATCGATTGCTTTGAGTTAAAAGAAGTAAGCGCGGTGTCAGATCTAAATAATTTACAGGAATTGTCTTTGGGGATACCTTATGGGTGCCCAGAGCCGGAGTTGGACGGTCTGACGAAGTTAGATAAATTAACGCTTGAAGGTTTTGAAGATTGTTCTTTTATAGAGAGCATGACTAATTTGACAGAACTGAACTTGATTTACAGCAAACTGCCGCAAGGGATTGATCCATCAAGAATGACTTCTTTAAAAAGGCTTTCCCTTATTTATACGGGATTTCGGGAAGTACAAATTGCCGATATAGAAGCCTTTCAAACGTTGGAGATTTTAAAGCTTCATGGGATAACTTTCTATGACGATATATCGGGCATCTTTCAAATGCCGCATCTGAGAGAGTTGGATATCCACAATACGGAATGTGAAATTAATTTTGATATGATTGCTGAGAATCATACATTGGAAGTTTTGCATATGGATGAGATTTATCTGTTTCAGAACGCATGGTTTGAGTATGTTGACGGGATGAAGACCGGGGGCTGGGACGATGTAGCATTAGAGGAACACATAGATTTTCTGAAGAAGTTTCCGAAGCTTAAGGAGTTATATTTACGTGAGAATGAACTGACGAATCTTTCTTTTGCTGAAGAAATGTTTTCACTGGAAATTTTGGATGTTTCAGAGAATTATATTACACAGCTTAGTCCGCTTGCAAAACTGCCATCCTTACAAAAAGTAATTTGTGCAGGCAATCCGATTGCGGATGAAAATGTGTTGGAAGATTCTGTAGTGGTTATCATGGAGCTGGAGGAGGAGCCGCCGGATTAAGATTCAAAGAACACCGGGAAATAATCAGGTAAAACTTTATGTTAAGAAAGGACATTAATAATATGAAAAAAATGATAAGAAACATGATAACGGCAGCAATAGCATTGTCATTGATGCTCGCGGGCTGCGGCAGTAAAGAAGTAGTTATGAAAGAGTTTGCTTCCAAAGACCAGACGGTAAGCATTCAGATGAATGAGGCGTGGAGCACGGAAGATTTAGGAGCCGGGGCGGAAGGATTTATCGGAGCAATCAGTGAAGATGGCTCGGAAGTAGGAATTGTTGCGCAGATGTCAAAAAATATTTATGGCGCAACGATTACTGATATGGATGTGTGGAAAGAAATGGTGCATTCAATTTATCCGGTATCCGGAGAAGAATTGGTTGACAATCCGGTAGTTCCGGGTATGGAAGTGGCGGAAACCTATAGCTGTACGTTGACGATAGACGAGGTCAGCGGTTCCGGATATCTGCTGTATGGCGAGACGGATTATGCATACTATTGCATTATGTATGCAGCTACAAAATTAAACACGACTAAAACAGAATATTTTTACAAGATGTGTGAGTCCTTTAAAGAAACAGCACCGGAAGTAGAAGTGGCGTTTGAACATACAGATACAATACAATGGTTTAACAATACATGCGCTGTTTTGACGACAGTTAATAATTGGGATTATACGATATTCGGCGGATTGCCTGCCAATGATACCGGTAAGAATGCTGCCCAAATTCTTCTGAATGAATGGTGGGATGTTACAGACCATGAGACAGCGAAGGAAACGATGGACTGGTTATTAGAAGAGGGACATCGCGTTTCCTTCGCGGAAGATATGGGTGTATTGGATGAGATTGGGCTTGCGGATGTTCCTGAAACTGAGAGAGTTGACATGATTCTTGAGAATTTTGATGTGGATGAGGACGGAGCGCGCGATTATGCGGATTGGTTTGCATTTTATGAACAGTATGGTTCAGAGGCGGCTGCCGGGTGGGATTACAGCCGTGCGATGTCTCTGCTCGGGTACTATTATGTTGCAGGTTATTACACGGAAGAAGAAGCATTGGATCAATCGCTGGAAACGGCGGTTGTAATTCAGAATACTTTTGATTCATGGGACAGCTTTATGGAAAGTTATTTTGTCGGATATGAATATTGGGCGGAAGAAAGCAGCGATGATCGGCGTGCGGTTTATGAAGAGATTAAGGCGGCCTCCGACAGTCCGTTTCAGCTTGATTGGGGAATGACACTTGAGAAAACATGGTAGGAAACTATATTAACATACATTAAAACATATAAATAGAGCGGATCAATTTAGACCGCTTAAAAGAAAGGAGTGAAGAGGAATGTATGAGATATTTGAAGTAGGTATTACCATTGCATTTATCGCAATTGCGGCAATCTGTATTGTCAGGAACATTAAAAAGAAAAAAGATGGCGATAAGTAGTCAAAAATGCCCCGCCGGGAAAGGTGGGGCATTTTTGATGTAATGCTGATATAAACATATTTAAGATTACCTTTTCAACCTTGACATGAAATGATAAGATAAGGATGAAAGGTACTTTATTATAATTATAAGGAAGGTAATATCATGGCATCTAGTGATTATATTGCAGCGTTAAAACAAGGTCGACGCAGTTACCGGACGGCACTCACGAAAGGCGAATATCCTTATCTTCCGGTATTGGATGAAATGATTTCATATACTGAGGTTGCGGCAATTGAGAATCTGGGAATTATGGATATTCCGCTGTCCAAAATTGTGGGAACAAAAACAGTGGGACGTTCTAATGCATTTGCCAATAATTTTATGCCGCTTCTTCCTGAAGAATCGGAATTCGGCTTAAAATGGTCGTCATTATATAATCATCAGATTGATGACGGAATCAACGACCCGATTATAGCCTATGAATTTATGAACCAGTTTTATGTGCAGGAAGGCAATAAGCGGGTTAGTGTTATGAAGTATCTGAAAACATACAGCATTCCGGCAAGTGTTACCCGACTGGTACCCAAGAAATCGGACGATCCGGAAAATCGTCTGTATTATGAGTTTCTGGATTTCTATGAAGTGTCACACAGCTATGATGTCTGCTTCTCTAAGGAAGGAAGTTATAAAAAGCTGCTTAAGTGTATGGGAAAAAAGCCGGATGAAGTATGGAGTGATGATGACAGAATGAATCTGCATACTGCCTGCTATAATTTTGAGCTTGCATTCAATAAAGCACATGGCGATAAGTTGAATATTATTGTTTCCGACGCGTTTTTGATTTATGTGGAAATCTTTGGGTATGATAAAGTAATAGACCAGACGGAACAGGAAATGAACCGTTCGCTTCAAAAGATATGGACAGAGATTACACTTGCAGACGGTGGCAGTCAGGTAGAACTGATTCAGAACCCTGAACAGGTAAAAGCCTCTCTTTTGAATAAACTGCTTCCGACGGGGGTGCCGGATTCTTTGAAAATAGCATTTATATATATGAAGACACCGGCAACGTCCAGTTGGGCGTATGCGCATGAACTGGGCAGGCACTATCTGGAACAGGCATTTGAGGGTAAGATAGAAACGATGGCTTTTGATCGGGCGGATTCGGATACCGAAGTGGAGAAAGCTATCGAGCAGGCAATAGCGGAAGGGTGCGAGTTGATTTTTACGACGGCTACACAGATGATAAATCAAAGCGTACGTTCCGCAATTCAACATCCGAAAGTAAAAATATATAACTGCTCTATTAAAATGTCATACTCCTCTATCTGTACATATTATGCAAGAATGTATGAATCCAAGTTTCTGATGGGAGCTATTGCGGCGGCATTGTCTCGGACTGACAGACTCGGTTATGTAGCAGATTACCCTATTTATGGTACGTTGGCAAATATTAATGCATTTGCATTAGGAGCCAAGATGATTAATCCTTATGTTCAGGTGTGTCTGGAATGGACAAAGGTTAAAGGTGTCGATGCCAGAGAAAGACTGAAACAGGAAGGAATCGTTTTTGTCTCAGACAATGATATGATTACGCCGGAGAGTGCTTCCCGGGCATATGGTTTATATAAAAAAAGGGAGGACGGGACTCTTGAGAACTTGGCAACCCCCATTTGGGATTGGGGAAAATTCTATGAGAAGATTGTTCGGAATATTTTCAGTGGCGGCAGCACGGAAATAGATGCGCAAAAAGGGAAAAAGGCTGTCAATTACTGGTGGGGAATGTCGGCGGACGTTATTGATGTCATCTGTTCTAAGTCTATGCCTCACGGAACCAGCAGACTGATAGAATTTCTGAAAAGTTCAATTCGCGCGGGAGCCTTTTATCCTTTTGACGGTCCAATCTATGCACAAGGTGGTGTTATACGGTGCGAGAAAGGTCAAAGTCTCGGTGCAAATGAAATTATTACTATGGACTGGCTTGTGGAGAGCGTCATCGGGAAGATTCCGGAATTAGATGAATTGACGGATGAGGCGCGAACGCTTGTAGAATTTCAGGGGATTAAGGTTGATGAATTTGATACGGGGAAAAGTGCCGGGGTTCAGGATAACAGGTCGGATGAAAACGGAGGGTCCCAATGAAAATCTTAGTGCTTGCTGATCAGAAATCTAAATATTTGTATGATTTCTATGAGCCGAATAAATTAAAGGATATTGATCTCATTATTTCATGCGGCGACCTTTCTCCGGTATATTTATCTTTTTTTGTAACACTCTGCAATGTACCGCTGCTTTATGTCAGAGGCAACCATGACGGAAGATATGAAGAGACGCCGCCGGAAGGATGCATCTGTATTGAAGATGATATTTATGTTCACGAGGGAATTCGTATTATGGGGTTGGGCGGATCCATGGAATATATACCCAAATCAAGCAATCAATATTCAGAACAACAAATGAAAAAGCGTGTTTGGAAACTGAAGTATAAATTATGGAAGAATAAAGGGTTTGATATTCTTGTGGCACATGCTCCCGCGTATCAGATTAACGATTTGGAGGATCTACCTCACCGCGGATTTGAAGTTTTCCGCACCCTGATGGAGAAGTACGAACCGAAATTCTTTTTTCACGGACATGTACATGCTAATTACAGCAGAGGGTTTAAGCGGATAGACACATATGAAAAAACAACGATAGTGAATGCTTACGAATATTATATTGTGGACTATCCGCAGAACACATTGGAGAGATAGGAGAAAGTATATATGATTCTGGGAGATTTTGCGGCATGGAACATGCAGAATATATTGATTCGGGTTATCGTGGCGGCCGTATTGGGATGTGTAATCGGTCTTGACAGAGGCATGAAACATCGTGGGGCAGGAACCAAAACAATTACGGTAGTTTGTCTTGGTGCAACGTTGGTTATGCTGACAGAACAGTATATACAAATTCACTTTCCCGGATTGGCTAATATGAACCGTTTGTCAGCGCAGGTAATCAGCGGTGTAGGTTTTATCGGTGTGGGCACGATTATCATATCTAAGCACCGTGTCAGAGGACTTACCACTGCGGCTACGCTCTGGGCAAGCGCATGTATCGGACTTGCCGTGGGAATCGGATTCATAGAAGGAGGTATATTGATTACTGTCATGATGCTCCTCTCTTTGCATATTCTCCCTTTTGTGGAGCGTTTTGCCACGAGACATTCCCGCTATTGTAATGCATTTATTGACCTCGAGAAGAGTCAGGATTTGCATGTAGTCATTCATGATCTGAAAGAAGCCGGAATCGTGATAGACTCTATGGACATGAGCGAATCGAGAATTGCCGGAGAAGGTGTGTCTGTACATATGGTTCTTTACATAAAGAAATCTGCGGAACGCACGGAGGTTTATGATGTTCTTATGAAGTCGGATAAGGTGGTGTCGGTGGATTTTTTGTAGGAATGGGGACAGTATTATCTATGTCACCAATTTGTTTCCCTTCGTTATTCTAGGTGTTTCTTTCTATTTCCCGAACACTCCATTAAAATATAACCACGAAAGATAACGTGTCAATGCATACGACATTATTAGCTGGTGTATGTTAAGCGCAACAGAGGGTTTTACGATATAGATTGAATTTAGAGAAAAACTCAAAAAATGCAGGGAAGAAAAAGGTATGACGCAGCAAACGCTGGCAGACTGCGCTTTATGCCGCGGCTTGCATACCGTTTCTGTTGATGTTTTTTTATAGTGATAAGTGTTATTTCGCGGAGCGCTGAATTCGGATTGGCTGACGAAGTAAAGAATATATGGACAGCAGAAATAGTGGCGTATACCTTGAATAGAAAAGGCGCGGCTGCAAATCTGTAGCCGCGCAAATTGAAATAGATATCACTATTTAAGAATCAGCCCTACCGGACAGTGGTCGGAACCCATCACATCCTTATAGATAACTGCGTCCTGTAGTCTGTTTTCCAGACACTTTGAGGTGAGAAAATAGTCGATACGCCACCCTGCATTCTTAACTCTGGCATTAAACTGATAAGACCACCACGAGTATGCGCCTTCCAAGTCCGGATAAAAATACCGGAATGTATCAATGAATC
>ERZ779631.594-NODE-594-length-12531-cov-5.905018_pt1 | contig 12531 bp, 14 predicted proteins | sample MGYA00514193_ERZ779631 | MGnify/ENA primary metagenome ERZ779631 (study PRJEB29562, sample SAMEA4376710) | mouse gut metagenome | isolation source: Cecum | study: EMG produced TPA metagenomics assembly of the A DSS colitis mouse model was used to assess the...
GGCCCTGGAAGGATACATTCTCGACGGCACTCCCCAGAGCATGGAAATCAAGTCCGGCGAGGTCCAAACCTTGACCTTCTACAACGCGCCTGTGGGCGGCTTGGAGCTGATTAAGGTCAGTGAGAGCGACCATACCAAGCGTATTCCAAACGTAAAGTTTGAAATCCGGAAGATGGACGGCGGGCTTGTGACCACCGTGACCACGGATTCCACGGGCCGGGTACACGCTGACCTGGATCCCGGAGACTACTACGCCGTGGAGATTGAGGCCGCAAAGGGCTTCAAGATCGACGAAACCCCGCAGTATTTCACCATCCGGGATAACGAAACCACCACCCTCACCGTGACGAACAAGGCGTTCTCGGGCATTTTGATTCATAAAATCGACAGCGTAACCAAGAAGGGCATTTACGGCGTCACCTTCCTTCTCTACGACAGCACCAATACCCCCGTGGGCCAGTACACCTCCGATAACCAGGGCTATGTCTATATCGAAAACATCACCACGGCGGGCCGCTACTACCTGCGGGAGCTGGAAAATGAGGGCTACATCACCGATACGCAGATGAAAACCGTCTATGTGAATCCCGGCGAAACCACCCTCGTCGAGTGGGAGAATACGCCCATCACCGGACAGATTCAGATTACGAAGAAGTCCGCTGACTACAACTCCACTAACGGCCTCCCCGCCGGGACGCTGCTGGAGGGCGCTGTGTTCGAGATTTACGACAAGGCCAGCAACCTTGTGGACACGATCAAGAGCGACAGCCGGGGTCTTGCGATTTCCAAGCCCCTGCCCCTGGGCCGCTACACCATCCGGGAGACAAAAGCGCCCGCCAATTATGGCGTGAGCGGCACCGATCTGACAGCGTATCTGGAACACGAGGGACAGATCGTCCGTTTTGAGGTATCCAACAAGAGTATGTCCACCGGCGTGTCCATCACCAAGACCGGCCCCGCCGAGGCGATGGCGGGCCAGCCCGTGAACTACACGTTCTCCAGCATCGCCAACAGCTCCAATGTCCGGCTGGACAATTTCTATTGGCGTGACACGCTCCCCGCCGAGATCCGGCTGAGCAAGATCGTTACCGGCACCTACAACTTCCCCGGCACCTATAAGATCACCTATCGGGTGAACGGCGGCGAACCCCAGACCTTGGCGGACAATCTGTCTACGCAGAAGAATTACACGCTGGCGGCGTCCCCCACGGCGCTGGGCCTCGCGTCCAATGAGCGGGTCACCGAAGTCATGTTCGTGTTCGGTCAGGCTCCCGGAGGCTTTGCCCAGGTGGAGAAGCCGAAAATCTGCTGCATCGCCATTTCCGGCATCAGGACCGCGTCCTTCGTGAACAAGGCGGATGTGGGCGGAACGTACAACGGCGTATGGGTCCAGGCGGTTTCCCGCTGGGTGACTACCGTCTACGCCAAGAAAACGCCCGTGCCCAAGTTGCCCAGAACCGGATATTGATTTTGCAGCATGAAAACCGCCGTTTCTCTGACGAGGAATTGCGAACCGCCAAAGAAACGGACCTGCCGGAACTTCTGGCCTCGCTGGGCTATACGGTCAAGCGAATCGGCAGCTATTACACAACCAAGGAGATGGACAGTCTCCGTATCAAGGACCGCCGCACATGGTTCCGCTACTCCGAACAGCAGGGCGGGGACGCCATTGATTTTGTTGAGCGTTTTTGCGGCAAGTCCTTTCCGGAGGCGGTGAATTTTCTTCTGGACTATCATGGAGGCGCACGGTATCCCCGTGCGCCTCCCATCGTTCCCCCAAAGGAAAAGAAGCCGTTTTCTCTTCCGCCGCCCAATGTGGACAACCGGCGCGTGACCGCCTACCTCCGCAAACGGGGAATCGCCGCGCAGGTGATTGAGAATTTCATCAAGGCCGGATTGTTATATGAGGACGCGGAGCACCACAACTGCGTCTTCGTCGGCAGGAACCAGTCCGGAAAGCCCGTATTTGCCGCCAAGCGGGGCACCTATGACCTGGGCGGCGCGGCGTTTCGCGGCAGAGAACCCGGCAGCGAAAAGGAAATTGGTTTCCGTCTCCCCGCCAGCCCGGATTCTCTGCGCCTCTTTGTGTTTGAGGCCCCGATTGACCTCATGAGCTATTGCACGCTCCACCGGCGCGTAAAGACCAACGCCGTTGCGCTCTGCTGTCTCTACCACGGCCCGATTGACACATATCTCCGGGAAAACCCGCATATCCGGCAAATTGACCTCTGTCTGGACGCGGATGCTCCAGGCCGGGAGGCAGTGTGGAAGATGAAGGAAAGGTATTCCCAAAAGGGCTGCTCCGTTTCGGTCCATACCCCTCAGCGGGGTAAGGACTGGAACGAGTATTTACAAATCCGGCAGAAATGCCGGGAGATCGAGAGGTGATTTTTTCATGCAGGAGGAAGTGGAGAATAAGACGCTGACGCTGGTAATCAACACTTCCAAGCTCACCGGGCGGACGCTGAAATCCGCTATGAGCCAATATCTGGCCCACCGCAGGAACAAAAAACTGAACCGGAAACAGAGCGCCAGCGTAACGCCGCGCGGCAAGCAGAAGGTGAAGCAGCTCGTCGGGCAGGGACACGGCGTAACCAATATGGAGGTCAGCGACCTTGCTGTCCGGGAATTTGACCGGTTTGCCCGGAAATACGGCGTGGACTATGCCATTAAGAAGGAACGCGACCCGCCCCGGTTCCTGGTGTTTTTCAAATCCCAGGATAGCGGCGCGATTGAGGCCGCGATGAGCGAGTACACGCAAAGCAAGGTCCGCAAGGCGTCCCGGCCCTCTGTGCTGCAAAAGCTGGCGCGGTTCAAGGAGCTGGTGAAGAAGCCCGTGATCGACCGGGAGAAGCGGAAGGAGCGGGAGCGGTGAAGCAGGTGAATTTGAAGCGGCTGATCCTGCCGAATCTGCCCTATTTCCTGCTGGGACTGTATGCCTCCAAGCTGGGGCAGATGTGGCGGCTGGCCCCTGGCGGGGACTTCTCTCAAAAGTTCTGGCATCTGGCGGCGGGCTTTGACGCGGCGTTCCAGTCCAGCCTCCCCAGCTTTCATCCCGCTGATCTGCTGGTAGGGCTGCTGTGCGGCCTGGGGCTGAAGCTGGCGGTATACCTCAAAAGCAAAAATGCCAAGAAATACCGCCAGGGCATGGAATACGGCACTGCCCGCTGGGGAACACCGGCAGACATTGCTCCGTATGCCGCTCCAAAGTTCGAGGACAACATCATTCTGACGCAGACGGAACGGCTCACCATGAACAGCCGCCCCAAGGACCCCAAGACCGCCCGGAACAAAAATGTCCTAATCGTCGGCGGCTCCGGCTCCGGCAAAACGAGGTTTTTTCTGAAGCCAAACCTCATGCAGTGTACCTCTAAATCTTATCCGGTTTCGTTCGTCGTGACGGACCCGAAAGGGGATATCGTCGTCGACGCCGGAAAATTACTCCAGCGCAACGGGTATAGAATCAAGATTCTGAACACGATCAATTTCAAGAAGTCCATGAAGTACAATCCGTTCGCCTACATCCATTCGGAAAAGGATATTTTGAAGGTTGTGACGGCCCTGATCTCCAACACGAAAGGCGAGGGCCAGGGCGGGGACCCCTTCTGGACCAAGGCGGAAACGCTGCTTTACACGGCGCTGATCGGCTACATCCACTACGAAGCGCCTGTTGAAGAGCAGAATTTTGCCACGATGATTGAAATGATTAACGCTATGGAGGTCCGGGAGGACGATGAGGAATTTCAAAATCAGGTGGATTTGATGTTTGAGGAACTGGAGCGGGAAAAACCGGACCACTTCGCCGTGCGGCAGTACAAGAAATTCAAATTAGCCGCTGGCAAAACGGCTAAGTCGATCTTGGTGAGCTGCGGTGCGCGGCTGGCGGTGTTCGACATTGCGGAGCTTCGGGATGTGACCGCCTATGACGAGTTGGAGCTGGACACTTTGGGGGACCGGAAAACGGCCCTCTTTTTGATTATGAGCGACACGGACGACAGCTTTAACTTCCTCATTTCCTTATGCTACACGCAGCTTTTCAACCTCCTGTGCGAAAAGGCGGACGACGTATACGGCGGGCGGCTCCCGGTCCATGTCCGCTGCCTGATCGACGAATGTGCCAACATCGGACAAATCCCAAAGCTGGAAAAACTCATGGCTACCATCCGAAGCCGCGAGATTTCCGCCTGTCTGGTGCTGCAAGCCCAGAGCCAGCTCAAAGCGATCTACAAGGACAACGCCGACACGATTATCGGCAACTGCGACTGTTCCATCTTCCTGGGCGGCAAAGAGCCGGGGACGCTGAAAGAGCTGTCGGCCCAGCTCGGGAAGGAAACCATCGACACGTTCAATACGGGAGAGAGCCGGGGCAGGGAAATTTCCCACTCTTTGAACTATCAAAAGTTAGGAAAGACCCTGATGGACGTGGATGAGCTGGCGGTTTTGGACGGCGGCAAGTGCATCCTGCAACTGCGGGGTGTGAGGCCGTTCCTGTCGGATAAGTACGACATTACCCGGCATCCCAATTACAAGTATCTGGCTGATGCGGATAAGAAAAACAAGTTCAATATCGAACGTTTTCTTTCCGTGGAACTGAAACCCAAGCCGGAAGAAGTTTACGACGTTTATGAGATCAACGTCGCGGACGGCGAAGAAAGCGGCCCCGCCGAAGAGGCGGAGCCGCTTTCCTGACAAATTCTAAAAATTTTTATGGAGGATATTTATGGCATTTTTTACTTCCGCAGTAGGCGTTATGCAGACCCTTGTCACCGCGCTGGGCGCTGGCCTGGGCGTGTGGGGCGTCGTCAATCTCCTGGAGGGCTACGGCAACGACAACCCTGGTGCCAAGAGCCAGGGCATGAAACAGCTCATGGCGGGCGGCGGCATGGCCCTTGTCGGCTCCGTGCTGGTTCCCCTGCTTTCGGGGCTGTTCGGCTGAACCAACGCGGCTGAGGCCGCGAAAATAATTTTAATGGAGGCTCACTATGGAAAAGCAACCGTTTCCCTCAATGGAGGAAGCGTGCGAGATTATGGCAAGCATCGTGGCTGGTATTGCCGCGAATACCGGTATTTATGGAATCCAGCTCATGCTGGAAGGGTATAAAAACGATGACTCCGCGCTGAAAAGCAAAGGAATGAGTCTGGCGCTTCTCGGCGGACGGCAGATGGCCCTCGGTTCCCTTATTCAAAGCGGGCATTTATCGGCGAACCAGCTCATGGACTACCTGGACGCAATGTGAGCCTCCCCCATTTTCCCGGCCCCGCCCCACACGGGCGGGGCCACGAAAGGAGGCCAGACCTTTATGGATGCTATTTGGAGCGCCATCACGGATTGGCTGAAGGAAATCCTGATTAGCGGCATTCTCGGCAATCTGTCCGGAATGTTCGACGGCGTGAACGGACAGGTGGGCAACATCGCCGCCCAGGTGGGAACAACGCCCCAGGCATGGAACGGCGGTATTTTCGATATGGTACAGAACCTTTCCAACACGGTGGTTCTGCCTATCGCTGGCGTGGTGCTCACCTTCGTCATGACGCTGGAGCTGATTCAAATGGTGACTGACCGGAACAGTATGCACGATATCGACACCTGGATGTTCTTCAAGTGGATATTCAAAACGGCCTGCGCGGTGCTGATCGTGTCCAACACTTGGAATATCGTCATGGGCGTATTTGATGTGGCGCAGAGCGTGGTAAACAGCGCCGCCGGAGTGATTGTCTCCGACGCCTCCATCGACATATCCAGCGCCGTGACAGACCTGGAGGTACAACTGGAGGCAATGGAGCTGGGACCGCTGCTGGGCCTGTGGCTGCAATCCATGTTTGTAGGGCTTACCATGTGGGCGCTGTCCATCTGCATCTTCATCGTGATTTACGGCAGGATGATCGAGATTTATCTTGTCACCAGCGTGGCCCCCATCCCCATGGCGGCGATGCTGGGGAAGGAGTTCGGCGGCATGGGCCAGAATTACCTCCGGTCCCTGTTCGCCCTGGGCTTTCAGGCGTTCCTCATCATGGTGTGCGTGGGTATCTACGCCGTCCTGGTGCGGAATATCGCTTTCAGCGGCGATGTAGTCGCGTCGATCTGGAGCTGTGTGGGCTATACGGTCCTGCTGTGCTTCACACTTTTCAAAAGCGGAAGTCTCGCAAAAGGGGTCTTTTCGGCCCACTAAAATACTTATGGAGGAATTTCTATGAGCGAAACCAAAGCGCGGGAAACTGCCAATGTCCCGCCTCTGAATGTGGAGGCAAAGGTTTACCCGTCCAAAAAGGAAGGGAATCTGCTGGCCTATGCCAGCGTCACCTTGGGCGGGTGCTTCGCGATCAACAACATCCGGATCATGGACAGTCAGAAGGGGATGTTCCTTGCCATGCCGGACCGGCAGGACGCAAAGGGGGAGTACCGGGATGTTTGCTTTCCCACTACAGCGGAAATGCGTCAGGCTTTGACTGGCGCGGTCATGGGTGAGTATCAGCGTGTGATGGAGCTGTTGTCGGAGCGAGGGGCCAAGGCCAAGACCTCTGTGCGTGACGCACTCCAGGCCGCGCCGCAGAAAACGGCAAAAGAAGCGAAACAGCCTGACAAGCAGAAGAAAGCGACGAGGGGGGACCGGTGAATACGCTGGTTCCGGTTTCTCTGAAAGCCGCCAATGCCTTTGTGGCGGAGCACCACCGCCACCATAAACCCGTCACGGGGCACAAGTTTTCTCTCGGATGCGTCCAAAACGGACGGCTGGTGGGCGTCGCAATCGTAGGACGGCCTGTCAGCCGCTATCTGGACGACGGCATGACGCTGGAAGTCAACCGGCTTTGCGCCACTGGAGAAAAGAACGTATGCAGTTTCCTCTACGGGGCGGCGGCACGGGCGGCGCGGGCCTTGGGCTACGGCAGGATCATCACCTATACACTGGACACGGAACCGGGCACCAGCCTCCGGGCCGCTGGCTGGCTCTGCGCCGGAACGGCTGGCGGCAAACGCTGGACGGGCCCGCGCCGCCCAGACGCCGATCTCTATCCGCCGCAGATGAAGCTGCGGTATGAAAAGAAACTGTAAGAAAGGGAATTAAGATGGACGCTGAAAAAATGAATCAGGTTCCGTATGAGAAAACCCGCGCCATTCCGCTCTATCCGGAAAATGCCCGGTACGCAAAAACCCATAGCGAAATTGACCTGTTCCGGGCTTCGCAAAAGGCAAATATTGCCTGCCGGGATGCAATCGACGCGGCAATTTGGACGGGTTTTGATGGGATGCACCTTCCCGAAACCGTCGCAAAGAATGTTCTGGCGGAGTTTGGCCCGGAGCGCGTGTCCCATGTGCTGGCGGCAACCCTGCTGGATAAGCTGGCGGACGAACGTATTTCCGACCATAATCTCGTCTGGGCCAAGTCGGTTCCCATGTTCGATACTGGAACCCGGCATTATGATTACGCAATCCAAAGTCACCCGGTCAAACTGGATGAGTTTGTCACGCTGGTTCGGAAGGAACTTGCGGCGGAGAAGGAGCGGCAGTCGCAGAAGCCCTCCATCAAGGGACGGCTGGCGAAAAACCCCGCCCCTGGCGGCAGGCCCAAGGATAAGGCCCATGACGCCGGGGCCAGATGAGGGGCGGCGGACGATGGATTTGTTTGATATGCCGGAAAGCTCCCCCTGGGGGCCTGTGCAGAATTGCAAAGTGCTGTGCCCCGGCGCGTTTCAGGTTGACACCGCCAGTCATGGAGGCGTCATGATTAACTGTGAGATCATAGACCTGACGCTTTCCAAAGCGGCGCAGAAATGCGGATTCCACGAGGGCGGCTATCTTTGCTTCGAGGAAGATTGCGCCGCCACGGTCGCTTTGCGGGAGCTGATGGACAAGAAGCTGTTCACGGCCCCGGTGAACGACTATTTCAAGCCTGGGGAATACAGTAAGATCATTGACCAGAGTGTCCAGCGATATTATCCCGAATATTGGGCCGCTCGTGAGCGGGGCCAGGGAAAATCCTCGATCAAGAGCCGCTTGGCGGAAAGGGCGGCTCCTGCCGGAAAACGCGCCCCCAAGCGAAAAGCGGAAGAGGTACGCTGACAAATGGAAAAAACGCTTACATTAGGTTCCTTATTTGACGGCATAGGGGGTTTCCCCTATGCCGCTTCGTTTTATGGAATCCGCTCTCTGTGGGCCAGCGAGATTATGCCGGAGTGCATATCCGTCACACGGCGGCATTTTCCGGATATGGTCCATGTGGGGGACATCACCCAGCTTCACGGCGGAAAGCTGCCGCCCGTGGACATTATCACATTTGGCTCACCCTGCCAGGGGCTCTCCGTCTCCGGCCTTCGCCGGGGTCTGGCGGATGAGCGGAGCGGCCTTTTCTTGGAGGCCGTTCGCATTATCTATGAAATGAGGGAAACGACACATGGCGAATACCCCAAATTCGCGCTCTGGGAAAACGTGCCCGGTTCGACGAGTTCCTCGTCTGGGCTTGACTATCAGGCCGTGCTCTCGGCGCTCACAAAGGCCGAAGTTCCAATGCCTCGATCTGGACGGTGGGCCAACGCCGGAATGGCACGAGGCGGAGGCGTTGATCTCGCTTGGTGCGTATACGATGCCTGTCACTTTGGGACAGCCCAGCGGCGGAGGCGCGTGTTTCTTATCTGCGATTTTAGAGGAAACAGCGCCGGAGAAATACTCTTTGTCCCCAAAAGCCTGCGCGGGTATTTTGAGGCGGGCGGAACGCCGCGGCAGGGACTTGCCGCCTTTGCTGAAAGCGGCGCTGACCCTGCGGGCGGGGCCGCTGTGGAAATCCTGAACGATCAGGGCGGCAGCGTTATGTCTGTGGAGCGGAGCGGCCTTTCTCCGACTCTCCGGTGCCAAACCCACGGGAATCTCCCCATAGTCGCTATGGCCACCGGACAGGCAAAAGCGGAAATTCTGGCGGATTTGTCCCCGGCCCTGACCGCCGAGCACGAACGCCCGCTCCTGCTTCACCCTCAGATCGCGGGAACGCTGTGCGCCTCCGGCGCTGGCCTGAACCGGCCCGCAGGAATGAAAAGCGAAACCGACTTCTGCATCCTCAGCGCCGGATTCTGCTACAAAGCCGGGAGTAAGGCTGGCAGCGTCGGCTACCAGGAGGAAACCGCCCCCACCTTGATCGCCTCGCAGCCCAGGGGGATATTGAGCGCCCATGCCGTGGACTGCCGTAACCTGCGGGAGCTGCCGGAGGTCAGCGGGACCTTGCAAGCAAAAAGCAGCTCCGGGGGCTATTCTCTGAACTATCAGAATCCGGTCCGTATTGGTTTTCAACTGCGCCGCCTCATGCCCGTCGAGGCAGAACGCTTGATGGGGTTCCCGGATTTTTGGACGGAGTACGGCCAGGACGGCAAACCCATCAGCGATTCAAAACGTTATTCCATGCTGGGCAACAGCATCGCCGTGCCCTGCGCCGCCTACATCATGCAGGGCATCCGGCAAATTTTATAAAGGAGGGGTTCCACCCATGGCCTATGTGCCAGTCCCGAAGGACCTGACAAAAGTAAAAACCAAGGTGATGTTCAATCTCACCAGGAGGCAGTTAATCTGCTTCGGCGGCGGGGCGCTGATTGGCGTTCCGCTTTTCTTCATTCTGCAAAAGCCCCTGGGCAACAGCTCCGCGTCCCTCAGCATGATTCTGGTCATGCTCCCCTTCTTCCTGCTGGCTATGTACGAAAAAAACGGACAGCCCTTGGAGAAGGTGCTTGGGAATATCCTGCGGGTCTGTTTCCTACGGCCCAAGCAAAGGCCCTACCGGACCAATAACTTTTATGCCGCCCTGGAGCGGCAGGACAGACTGGATAAGGAGGTTTATCGGATTGTTCACGACAGTGAAAGCGCTCATTCGCCGCCTGTTCGGAAGGAGCGGCGGCGAAGTGGAAAAGCCCGCCCCGGTCAAGCGCGGCGGGCAAAAACTCACCAAAGACGATAAACGGCAGATTGAGGCCGCAATCGCCAGGGCCAGACGGACGGACGAAAAGGAGCAGTCCGCCCAAGACAGCATTCCATATCAGCGGATGTTCCCCGACGGCATTTGCCGCGTCACGGACGCCCACTACACTAAGACCATTCAATTTCAGGATATCAACTACCAGCTCAGCCAGAACGAGGACAAGACCGCCATTTTTGAGGGCTGGTGCGATTTCCTGAACTACTTCGACAGCTCCGTCCGTTTTCAGCTTTCTTTCCTGAACCTCTCCGCCGCCCAGGACAGCCGGAGTATTGCGATCCCGCGCAAGGGGGACGGCTTCGACGATGTGCGGGGGGAGTATTCCGCCATGCTGGAAAATCAGCTTGCCAAGGGCAACAACGGCCTGACCAAGACAAAATACCTCACCTTCGGCGTGGAGGCCAACAGTCTGCGGGAGGCCAAGCCCCGGCTGGAGCGGGTGGAAATCGACATTCTGAACAATTTCAAGCGCCTGGGCGTTTCCGCCGCTCCCATGGATGGAAAGGAGCGGCTTCGGCTGGTGTACTCCATCTTCCATATGGACACCGCCCAGCCCTTCCGCTTCGACTGGAAGTGGTTAGCGCCCTCCGGCCTCTCCACCAAGGACTTCATCGCGCCCAGCTCCTTCGAGTTCAGCACCGGGCGGGCCTTCCGCATGGGGCGGCGCTTCGGCGCGGTCAGCTTTGTGCAGATCATGGCCCCGGAGCTGAACGACCGGATGCTGGCGGATTTCCTCGATATGGAATCCAGTCTCGTGGTGAATCTCCACATCCAGTCTGTGGACCAAACCAGCGCCATCAAGACGGTAAAGCGGAAGATCACGGAGCTGGACCGTTCCAAGATCGAGGAACAGAAAAAGGCGGTCCGAGCGGGCTACGACATGGATATTCTGCCCAGCGACCTCACCACTTACGGCAACGAGGCCAAGAAGCTCCTGCAAGACCTCCAGAGCCGGAATGAGCGGATGTTTTTGGTGACGTTCCTGATCGTAAACACGGCGGACAGCCAGCGGCAGCTGGACAACAACATCTTTCAGGCGTCCAGCATTGCCCAGAAGCACAACTGCCAGCTCGTCCGGCTGGATTTCCAGCAGGAGGAAGGGCTGATGTCCTCTCTCCCTCTGGGCCGGAATCTGATCGAGATTCAGCGGAGCCTTACCACGTCCAGCACCGCCATTTTTATCCCGTTCACGACGGAAGAGCTGTTTCAGGCTGACGGCGAACCGCTGTATTACGGCCTGAACGCCCTTTCCAACAACATTATCATGGTGGACAGAAAGGCTCTTAAAAATCCCAATGGGTTAATTCTCGGAACCCCCGGCAGCGGCAAATCCTTCTCCGCCAAGCGGGAGATTTCCAACGTGTTTCTCGCCACGGACGACGACATTCTGATTGCGGACCCGGAGGCAGAGTATTACCCCCTGGTTCAGCGGCTGGGCGGGCAGGTTATCAAAATCTCCCCTACCAGCAAACAGCATGTCAATCCCATGGACTTGAACCTGGACTACTCCGATGATGAAAACCCGCTGTCGCTGAAAGTGGATTTTCTGTTGTCCTTCTGCGATATCGTGGTCGGCAGCAAGGACGGCCTCCAGCCTGTGGAGAAAACCTTGATTGACCGCTGCGTGCGGCTGGTGTACCGGGACTACCTGGAAAATCCCCGGCCCGAGAATATGCCCACCCTAGGGGACCTCTACGACACGCTCCGGGCGCAGGATGAGAAAGAGGCGCAGTTTATCGCCACCGCTCTGGAAATCTATGTCACCGGCTCTTTGAACGTGTTCAACCACCGGACCAACGTGGATATCAATAACCGGGTCGTCTGCTACGACATTAAGGAGCTGGGCAAGCAGTTAAAGCAGCTCGGGATGCTGGTGATTCAGGATCAGGTATGGAACCGCGTGACCGTCAATCGGGCGGCTGGCAGGACCACCCGCTACTACGTCGATGAGTTCCATCTGCTCTTGAAGGGCGAACTGGCCTCCTGGAGCGTGGAAATCTGGAAACGGTTCAGAAAATGGGGCGGGATTCCCACGGGCATCACGCAAAACAGCAAGGACCTGCTGGCAAGCCCGGAGATCGCCAACATCCTGGAGAACAGCGATTTTATCTATATGCTGAACCAGGCGGCGGGAGACCGGCAGATTCTCGCCAAGCAGCTCAACATTTCCCCGCATCAGCTTTCCTACGTCACCCACTCCGGCGAGGGCGAGGGCCTGCTGTTCTATGGGAATGTTATTCTGCCTTTCATTGACCGCTTTCCAAAGGATACGGAGCTGTACCGGCTGCTTACGACCAAGCCCCAGGAAGTCGCGCCGGAGGGATAAATGGAGAATTTCAGCAATCAGATTAGCAGTACGGCGGCTGCGGCAATCTTTGCGGGGCGGCGATATCTGGGCGCTGAAATTGACAGGACCTATTTTGAACTGGCGCAAAAGAGAATTGCAGAAACAGGAGGTCAGACATAATATGAACCCTTTGAAAGATCACGAGGCAGTCAAGGAAATGCTGCGCTTGATGGAAGAAAATGACCGGCAGGAACAGGCGGCGGAGTTTGCACGCCTGATTGACGCCGTGGA
>ERZ779631.599-NODE-599-length-12455-cov-5.730726_pt1 | contig 12455 bp, 7 predicted proteins | sample MGYA00514193_ERZ779631 | MGnify/ENA primary metagenome ERZ779631 (study PRJEB29562, sample SAMEA4376710) | mouse gut metagenome | isolation source: Cecum | study: EMG produced TPA metagenomics assembly of the A DSS colitis mouse model was used to assess the...
AATCTGGTTGCCGATACCGCAAAATGTTCTACCGAAGGATCTGCCAGCTGGGCAAAGAAGATATTCTGCGCGCCTTCCACCACGCGCCCTCCGACTTCCATCGTTCCTCCCAGAGCGGTCTGCCAGAACGGAAGATAAAATACGTGATGCAGCCCAAACGGAATCAGGGCGCGTTCCATCAAGCCATAAATCCATGTTCCCACATAACCGGATTGCAATACCACGCCGCCGACCGCATAGATCCCCTGCTGGATCACCGGCCATATAAAAAACATCAGAATGCCGACCACCGTATAAGCGAGTCCGCAGACGATCGGCACGAACCTCGTTCCCCCAAAAAAGGAAAGCACCTGGGGCAGCTCGATCTTGTAAAACCGGTTATGCAATGCCGCAACGCCCAGTCCCACGATAATGCCGCCGAATACCCCCATCTGCAGGGAAGTAATGCCTACTACCGACGTGGTCGCCCCTTCCAGCATGGCTTCCGTTCCCCCATGGTTCGTAATCATCGCTCCTATCGACGCATGCATAATGAAAAATGCGATTGCCGCCGACAAAGCGGCTACTTCTTTTTCCTTCTTGGCCATGCCGATCGCAACGCCCATGGCAAAAATAATCGGCAGATTCCCAAATACAATATCCCCGGCTGCGCTCATTACCTGTAAAATAGCGTTTAAAAATGTTCCCGGCCCCATGATCCCCATCAGCCCATAGGTTTCCAGCATCGTTTCATTTGTAAACGAACCTCCCACGCCGAGCAGCAAACCCGCTACTGGCAGAATAGCGATCGGCAGCATAAAAGATCGTCCCACACGCTGCAATACGCCAAAAATCTTGTCTTTCATAACGATATCCCTCCTGCTTGATTTATATTTTGATAAAAAAAGGCATTAACATGCATAAACATTCTTAAAATTTATGCATAGTTAATGCCTGCTTACCAGTTACATACTATGTAATACGCTGTCTTCTCTGCTTCCAAAGACGGTATTATATTCTTATGTAATTCATTTCATGCGCCGACTTTTTACCGCAAAAGTCAGGCTATATAAAAACTAACATTATACCAATCATTTGTCAAGATATCCCAGCAAAAAAACAGCAAAACAAACCGCGCGTTTCGACGGGCCGCTCCATCAGCCTAAGAACTGCCGCAGCACCGAAATAAATATATCCATATCCAGCGGTTTTGCAATGTGCGCATTCATACCGTTCTTTAACGCCGCTTCTTTATCCTCTTCCAGAGCGTTCGCCGTCATGGCAATGATCGGCATATCCTTTACGTCTTTTCTCGGCAAAGCACGAATCGTTCTGGTCGCTTCATAGCCATCCATAATCGGCATCTGCACATCCATTAAAACGGCGTCATAATAATATTCTTCCGATTTTTTAACCATGGCCACCGCATCGGTTCCATCCGGCGCAGTCTCTACGACAAACCCCGATTCCGTTAAAATCACTTCCGCGATCTCCCGGTTCAGCTCGATATCCTCTACCAGCAAGACTCTCTTTCCGCTAAAATCAGCCAGCGTCCATGCCGCCACCTCTTCTTCTTTATCGATCATATTATTGGCAGCCAGCAGCGCGGATTTCAAGTCGGACATAAAGAGCGGTTTTGCACAAAATGCGGTGACTCCCGCCTCTCTCGCCTCTTCCTCAATATCCGACCAGTCGTAAGCCGTCAGAATAATGATCGGCGCCTCTTCCCCAACCACGTTTCTGATCTTTCTAGCGGTTTCCACCCCGCTTGTTTCCGGCATCTGCCAATCGATAATATAAGTATGGTAAGAATCGCCTTCTTCATAAGCCAGTTTGGCCCGATACGCCGCCTCTCTGCCGGACGTCGTCCATTCGGAGCGCATACCGATCTGCTTCAGCATCTTGCTGACGCTGTCGCAGACATTGAAATCATCGTCCACCACCAAAGCGCGGAGGCCGTCCAGCTCTTTTATCTGTTCCGCATTTTTTTCGATATCCTGCAATTTGAGGCCAAGCTCCACCTTAAATGTGCTTCCTTTGCCAATCTCGCTCTCCACGGAGATCACGCCGTTCATCATCTCCACGATATTTTTCGTAATCGCCATGCCAAGCCCCGTTCCCTGAATCCCGGACTGGGTTGCAGTCGCCTCTCTTTCAAACGGCTCGAAAATATGATCCACAAAATCCCGGGACATGCCCACGCCATTATCTTTAATGATAAAAATATAATCTCCATATCCATGACGGAATGTGGTTTTCTGCATAATACGGAATGTAATGGTTCCTCCTGCCGGCGTATACTTGACCGCATTGCTCAACAGATTGATAAATACCTGGTTCAGCTTCAGGGCATCCGCTATTACATCTTCGTTTGTCACTTCAAAAGTATCGATAAACAGCTCCAGCTGCTTCGCCTTCACCTGCGGCTGGATAATATTGACCAGATTGTGCATCAGCTCGGAAATGTTGCATTCCTGCTCCTTGATCTGCACCTTTCCGCTTTCGATCCTGCTCATATCGAGAATATCATTGATCAGGCTAAGCAGGTGGTTGCTGGAAGAAAGCACTTTCTGCAGACAATCCCTGACCTGTTCCTTGTTGTCGATATGGCTGGCCGCAATCGTAGCAAACCCGATAATCGCATTCATCGGCGTACGAATATCGTGGGACATATTGGAAAGGAACGTCGTCTTTGCCCGGTTGGCATGCTGCGCCTGCATCAGCGCATCCTGCAGCGCCTGTGTCTGTTCCCTCTGCTTCCTGACGCTTTCCGTAATCTCCTTTACCACTACCATGACCATAATATCATCGGTATCATCGTCCCATGTCATAACGAAGGACTGGCGGACGCATATCTGCCCGGAATGGGAATCATCTCCCCAATATTCCACCGTCACTTCCGCATCGCCCCGCTCAAAATGCTCCCGTAAATGTTCTATATTTACTTCTTTGTCATACTCCTCTATGGACTCTTCCAATACACGCCCCTTGCTCCGCTCCATCCATTCGGAAGCCTTGCAGGGTACCTGCAGCCCTACCTTTTCCAACAGGGATATCCTCTCCCCGTCGATCACCCTCACGATGTCCTCTTCCACCAAATCTTTTGTTAAATTAAATTCATAAGTGCAGATAGCGTTGGAAGAAATTGCGATCCGGTACTGCCTTTCCTTGCGGTTTGCCAGAGCCATCTCCGACTGGATGCGGAGTTCCTTCTCTTTGAGTTCCGTAATATTCTGACGGATGAACAATGCCTTGCTTGCCCGGCCATCTTTTCTTTCCAGGCAGATCGCATTCACATGCTCCCATTCCGTCTGTCCGTCCCGCTCCACATAACACTCAAAACGCACATCATTCTGATCATCCAGCCCTCCGACAATGGACTCCCTGGTCATCTGCCCGGCCAGTTCCCTGCGTTCTTCTTCCTCTACCAGCGCCGAACAGAGATTTTCCACAAAATCTTCGTATCTGCCCCTGTCTTCCAAGTCGGCGTCCTCCGGCTTGGTTCCGGCCAGATACTGATAAGTGCCCGCTTCAAAGTCAGCCATGACAAAACGGTTGAACAACGTATTGATACCGCTGATAATATAACCCATTTCCCTGTTTTCCTGTTCCAGCCGATTCTTTTCCCGTCCCGCCCGGATCAACAGGATAATAATATAAACCGCAAATAAAACAATCAACATGGTTTCCATCTGCATTCCTACCATGTTTCCCGCTTTTATCATCTTCTGGGTCACGCTTTTAGGAAAAACCTGTACAAGAACATATTTGCTTTCGGGAAGATACGTGACGCAGATATTATCCGTTTTGCTGTCAGGACTGCATATAAAAGCGCCTTCTCCCCCATTCTCGAAGATCTTCCTTGCCCCGGCCGCCGTCTCCGCATCGATCATGCCCGACGCCAGCAGCATATCCAGCAAGTCTTCTTCATACTCCTTGCCATTCGAGCTGGCGATCATTCTTCCGTCCGGCATGCACAAATACACATCTGCCGTTTCCCCGAAATAAGTAGTGGCAAGCATATTCTTTAAATATTCCTCCGCCAGATAGGTTCCCCGGATCACACCGATCAGTTCTTCCTGATAATATACCGGCGCGTAGAAGCTTATCATCGTTTCGTCAAAAAATTTGGAATCGAAGACAACGGTGACTCCCTTTTCTCCCTTTATGCCATTCAAATAATAATCGCGTGTGGACGCATCCGCCGAGCGACCGTCGGAAGAATGATTCATCCCGTCCATATCCGTAAACAGACAAGCGTCAAACCAGGTATTCCTCTCGATCTCTTCCAGCAGCTGGGCGCTGACTTCCGGCTCCGTTAAACTTTCCCCTAAAAAATATGTATAAGTATCGATCAGATTCAACGCATTTTTCAGCTCGTCATTAATCCTGACTGCCATCTGCCTTGCGGAATCTGCCGCGTAATTTTTATTTTGCTCGCTGATCCGCTTCCTGTTTTGTACGGAATACCACTGGAACAAAGCAATAACTGCCGCCAAAAGTATTACAACGTAAACAATCTGCCGCAGCGATCCTTTCTTTCCTTTCACCAAAATCTTCACCAACCGCTTCCTCCTCCACTGTTTTATCCAATCATACTACGAGCGCCTTTGCAAGTCAACATACCGTAGTATCTAATCCGTCTTATCTTCGTCACACCGGGCAATCCCTTCCGTATATTTCCTTTCCATATCATGCCGTATTTTCCGATTTTCCACCGTGTCGAAAAGGATGGAAAAGTCATATCCTTCCGGGTACAGCTCCGTTGCGGCCACATGCAGTTTGACCCGTTTATGGTTGATCCATATCTTTTTCCCCGGCATCTGCACTCTCAATATTCCTTTTTCGTTTACCGGCTCGCACACAATTCCGATTTTTTTATCCGGATAGACCATCACGCTGTCCCCGATCCGGTACTTCCTTCCCAGATCTTTCTTTTTCTTTCCTTCCCTCTGCTTTAAAATCCGCCCGGAACTCCGGCCCGCCTCCCGCGCCTTTGCCGGCGAAAATTCTCCATGAAAACGGTAGCTGTCCGCCGCTTTTTCCCCATATGCGGCCCGGACGGCCACTTTCAGCATTTCCGGCGGCATGCCCAATCGATCCGCGATATAAAAGGCGCAGCTTTCCCCCCGCCTCCCCTATGACCATTTGGTAGGTCGGCTTCAAAGTTTCCTTATCGAAAGCCATCTTCGCATTCCGAATTCCCTCCGTCCTGTCCGCATATTCCTTCACTTCGGGATAATGGGTCGTCACAAGGAAAATCGCTCCGCTCTTCCTGAGTTCTTCTAATATTGCCACGGCAATTCCCATTCCCTCCGTCGGATCCGTCCCGGAGCCTAGTTCATCCATAATCACAAAGCTGTTTTCGTCGACTTCCTCTAAAACCTCCAGCACATTTTTTATATGGGCCGAAAAGGTAGACAGATTTTCTGCAATATCCTGTCCATCTCCAATATCGCACAAATAGGCGCTGTTCATGCATATATCCGCCTCTTTGCAAGTAACATGCAGACCGCACTGGGCCATCATGCAGTTGAGCATGACAGTCTTGATTGCTACCGTCTTCCCTCCCGTATTCGGGCCTGTAATAATGACTCCATGGACGTCTCTTCCTATTTCAAATTGCAATGGAACATTCCTCTCCCGATCCATCAGAGGATGCCTGGCGTCTTTCAAAACGATCCGCCGCTCCGTATTGACCGACGGCTCCACTGCACCCAGATCAATACTTATTTTAGCTTTGGAAAAAATAAAATCCAGTTTTTCCATCCATACGATGTTCTCCTTCATCGCATCCGCCATTTCTGCCACCATGGCTGTCAGCGTATATAAAATACGATATACTTCATTTTCCTCGTCAATCCGAAGCTGCTGCAATTCTTCATAGTATTTGGCCGCTCCCGCCGGTTCAATAAACAGTGTGTTCCCTGTGGAAGATTTATCCATCACACTTCCCGGTACTTTCAGTTTATATTCCTTTTTCACCGGAACGCATATCCTTCCGTTGCGGAAGGTACAATAATGATCCGCCATATATGCCTTATTGGAACGCATCACCTGTTCGGCCCTCTGTTTCATATGTTCCTCGCACCTTATTATCTGCCCTCTTATCTGCCCCAGTTCCCCGGAAGCGTGATCGCCCACCATTCCATTTCGAATCTGTCTGCCGATTTCTTCTCCCAGATCTTCTATAATATTCAGATTTTCCTCATAATAAGCGAGGGAATTCCCATATGCCTTTCCTCTGCCAAGATAATCTTTCAGCCGTTTCATTGCGGCCAAAGCCCGTTCCGTCCGCTCCAGCTGGTCGGGGGTCAGGCAGTCTCCTTTCTCCGCCATCCCTATGATTTCCTTTATTCCGTTCACACTCTGCAAAGGGGGCGTTCCTAATTTTTCAATCAGATTTTTTCCATCCGTAGTATCCCTGAGCTGTTTCCTCAACCTGTTTTCCGACAGGCAAAAAGAAGTTTCCTTTATTTTTTCCTTTGCCCATTCCGTAACAGCCAGCCCCATCCATAACTCTTTTATTTGATTAAATTCGATCTGTTTTTCTATATTCATTTCCCTTTTCTCCTTTTCCTACCGCCAAAAATTGGACGCAAAAAAACCATGGCTCTCCTGAAAGCATATACCATGGTTTCCATCTATATCTCTTCATGAAGCGTCCGTAAGGCGAAAATGCCAACGGCTCATGCCGCCGGCAAAGGGAAGACTTCCAGCCTTCTGCCGGAAATCACCCCTGCAATATTTACTTTGCCATTTTCTCCGTTACCACGACACTTAACATACATCATTCTCCTGAAACATATTTTTGACGATTATACCCGTAAGAAAAGGTTTTGTCAAGATTCTGCCGGATTTTTATTCATCCTTATATTTTTCCACGATCGCCTCAAACTCTTCCCTTACCTCGGTGAAAGCCTTTAATAGCTTGGAAGAAAACGCGCCGCTTTGTCCGTTTACGATCATCTGATAAGCCTTATCCGTCTTGTAGGCCGCCTTATAAACCCGCTTCGAAGTAAGCGCGTCGTACACATCCACCAGAGAAACGATCTGAGCCGCGATGCTGATCGCCTCTCCTTTTAAGCCGTCCGGATAACCGTTTCCATCGTATTTTTCATGATGGTGCCTGGCTATGTCATAGGCATACTCACAAAATATTTCGCTGTCCAGATGGAGCTGCTTTTCGATGATCTCCGCGCCTTTCGTCGTATGGGATTTTATGATTTCATACTCATCTTCCGTCAGTTTTCCGGCCTTTAAAATAATGTGATCCGGAATCACTATTTTTCCGATATCGTGCAGCGAGGACGCCCACTCAATAATATCCAGCTTTTCTTCCGCCAGCTCATACTCCGGATAAAGCTCCATGACGCTTGTTCCAAGACAGCGGGTAAATGCACGCATTCTTTTAATATGCTGCTCCGACTCCAGATTTCTGAACTCCACAATGTTGCTCAGGGAATCAACCAGCACTTCGTTCATATGTTTTTGTTTTTCCGCCATTACCTTTAACATGGCGTTTTGCTTCTTGAGCCGTTCCGTCTGGTTTTTAATCGTTATCTCAAGCTGCATTTTGTATTGGAACACTTCCACCACATTGTCCACAAGCTGCCTGATAATACCCGGGTGAAAAGGTTTTTTAATATAACTTACAATACCGCATTCATATCCTTTTTTTTCATACTGGGCCGATTTTTCACTCGTGATCATAATAAATGGGATCCGGTTTACAAACTTCTTTTCACACAGCCATTCCAGCACCTGGAAATTATCCTTGGCCGGTATGAGGAGGTTCACAAGAACAACGGCAAGCGATGCCGCCTGTTTCCTCAATATGCTGACTCCTTCTTTTTCATTCGACACTGCCTGTATTTTGTATTTATCCTGGAATATCTCTGTCAGCTGCTGACGGCATGTCTCATCATATTCAAGGATTAAAATTGTATCACGTACCATTTTCTGCCTGACTCCCTTTTTTATTTTATACTTTTACCATTACCACATTATTGTTCCGAAGTTTAAAGACAACCCTGCTGACATTCGACGGCAGCATGTACCTTACCGTATTGATCTCAATAAAACTGCCCTCATACGCAAACCCCCTGACAATGACCGCCTTCATTTCCTGGTCGGTCACATTGGAAAGTTTGGACACCTCCGCATCCAGATCGGCCAACTCGTGATCTTTGGCCACGATCGTCGCATTCAATTTTTTAATCAGTTCTATCGCCGCTTCCTTATTGGGCGGAAGAGCTTTCAGAATCTTGTGCCACCGGTCCTCCAGCATCGACAGCTCTTCCAGGATGCGTTCCCTTTTCTCCGCAAGCCTCGCCTGCATTTTTTCATAAAGCGCATTTTTACCGATTTCCAAAAACGTTTTTATGTGCGACTTATTTCCAAGATTGTAAGTATCCACGCCCATTACCGCACAGACCCTGCCTCCCAGAAGCATTCCCTTGCTGCCGGATACAATGACTTTTCCCATCGTATTGATGTTGCTGTTCATAATATAATTTGCCTTCACATTTCCTTCGGCATTGATATTGGCTGCCTCGAAAAAACTGCCGGAAACCTCTCCTTTCGCCTCGATAAAGCAGTCGTTTTTAGAGCAGCTCCCCTTCTTGATCATCACATTGCCCCCCGCAATGAGCTTTCCGGCCTCCACATTATATTCCACAATAATGTCCCCGGTCGCCGAAATATATCCTCCCGAATATACGCTGCCGATCACATATACGGAACCGTCCACTTCCAGTTTCCCCGTAACGGCCGTTACATCTTCCTTTACAATAATCATATTGCTGATAATGATCTTGCCGTTTACGTATTCGAACTTTCCGTTCATTTTGGAAAAATATGTTATCCCGTCCGGAGCAATCAGGAAGCCCTCTCCTTTTAAGGGTTTCTTTTCCGACCCTGGGTTGGCGTGAAGCACCTCCCCAAAAACATTTTCCCCGTCCACGCCCTTTTCTGCCGGATGATAAACGGCAATTTTTTCTCCCTCATCCACCATTTCAAAGGCTTCTATGTTCACATAATCAACGCCCCCATCCGGAAGTGGAGCCGGAATACGGGGCAGGTCAAGCCTGACAAAAAATTCAAACCAGCCATTCTTGCCATCCTCGGCGGGTGTCCCCTCGGCAATCAATACTTTTTCGTTCATCCGCCTTTTCGTTATCATATCGGCTATAGCTTCATGTTTGATCCCGACTACGATGCCTCTTTTTTTCAGCGCGCTGTAAACATCGTCCACAGTCATCATCGTTCCTGTTGTCCACGGGATATATCCGAAAGCTTTGTTTCCATTATCTTCTACAAAAATACTGAATTCCTTTTTCGACAAGGATTTCAAATCGATTCCCAGTTTCTCGGCGACTGCCGGGTTTGGCGTCTTTTCCTTTAACAAATTCTCTCTCTTTTCCTTCATATCCGTACCGGAAAAAATGAGTTTGGCATAAGACGATACATCCAATCCGGCCTCCAGCCCCAAACGGATCTCTTTCATCTGCCAATGGCTGAACAAATAATTGGTATAGGCAGATACTTTTAACTTTTTCTCCAGCCCCAGACGGATCTCTCTCATCTGCATCCAGTTATATTGGGAATTCGCATATACGGAAACATTTAACCCCTCGTAAAGCCCTATCCTGATTTCATAGATCTGCTGCACGTACATATCATCGGTCAGCCACGTATTGATAGGAAGCCCGTCCTCCAGCGCCAGACGGATCTGTTCCAGTTCATCATCGACAAACCCCCGGTCCAGATAGGCGGTAAGGTCGTTGGAAGAATAAATGGAAAGCCGGATCTGTTTCATCGTTTCATAACTGTAAGAAGGATCCGCATAGGAGGAAACATCGATTTTGTCCTTGATCCCCATCCTGATCTGCTCCATCTGGAGCCAGTTATACTCAGGATTGGAATAAATCGAAACATCCAGCCCCTCTTCCTTCCCAAGAAAGATCTCCTGGCTCTGTTCTTCCATATACTCCGCATTTTCCGCCATCATAAATTCCGGATTTTTTTGTAAACTCCAATTCTCATGCATATCAAACACTAGCCTTTCATATTTATACTATAGCCCATAATATTATACTATGAATAAACGAAAAAATCCATGGAAAAAGCGCAAAGTTTCTTAATTTTTCAAATCAAATTGGCCGCTCCCGTCAAACCTGCATTTTCGCTGTCATTTACCGCCTTTATATCCGTCACTCCCGTACCATATCTCCCAAAACATTCTTTTTCTATAAAAGAATGTATTTCTTCCAGCAAATATTCATTTTTGCTGAATAAACTTCCGCTCAGCAACACAAGATCCGGGCGAAAAATATTTGTAATATTGGTAATTCCCGCGCAAAGGCTCCTGATATAGCGATATATGACCTCTTCCGCCGTTTTATCTTTTTTCCTGGCCGCGCAGACAATCATATCCTCCGTAAGCTTTTCCTGATTCCCGGAACAAAGTTCCCACAGGAAAGAGGCTTTGTCCCGGGACATGGCTCCCTTCGCATCTTTTAGCAATGCCGGTATAGATGCATAAGTTTCCAGGCATCCCCGCCGCCCGCATGTACACACCGGCCCGTCCATCTGGATCGACATGTGTCCCAGTTCGCTCCCTCCGGGCATCCTTCCTTCAAAGATGTCGCCGTTCAGGATAATACTTCCCCCGATGCCGTTGCCGATCGTAAGAAGCACCGTATTGACATACTCTTTCGCTGCTCCCCTGACCATTTCGCCCAAAGCGATGCAATTCGCATTATTATTGATGTACACGGGAAGCGGAATGTACTTTTGAAGTTCCTTCGCAAAAGGAACGTTTTCCCATCCGATGTTGTTGGAATATATCACCCTGCCTTTTTTCCGATCCACTGTTCCCTGAAGTCCGGCGCCGATCCCGATACAATTATCCACTTTCAGGTCGTTCTTTTCCAGCATTTCCGCAATGGCCGCCCCGATCTTCCTGACCGTAAGCCGGTAATCTTCCTTAGACCCGATCTCCATTTTCCTTTTTTCAAAGCAAATATGATTCATATCTACCAGCCCGGCCTGAATCTGTCTGCTCGTCATATCCACCGCGATTCGTATGGGGTTTGCCTTTTCCCCGATCGTGGTTATCAGCGCTTCGCATTTCCCTTCCACCTGAAATTCCCCGGAACCCGCCGGCAGAAAAAGGCTGTCTCCCTTTTCAAAATTTACCGTTTCGCCGCCGCAGACAATCGTTCCATTCCCCTCCACGATCAAAAAATGAGCGAAAGAATCCTCCGACACCATGCCTCCCGCCTTTCTCAGCATCCTTCCGTCCAGATTCAGCTTATCGACGGTAAAATAATCGCATTTTACCAGATGCGGGGATACCGGTTTATTTCTTACCAGCGGAATACGGTTCGTCACGGCAAGCGCCTTTTCAATATGCAGATCCCTCTGTCTGCCCTCTCCGTCCACGCGCCCGTAATCGTATACCCTGTAGGTTACATTGGAGTTTTGCTGGATTTCCGCAATGACAATGTCCTTTCCGATCGCATGGATCGTTCCCGCTTCGATCAAAAGCACATCGCCCTTTTGCACCGAAACTTTATTTAAAATCTCCAGCAGCGTATTGTCCTCAATGCGCTGTTGGAATTCCTCCTTGGTAATCTCTCTTGCAAATCCATAATATAAAAACGCGCCTTCCTTGCAATCCACGATATACCACATTTCCGTTTTTCCGTACTGCCCTTCGTTTTTCAGCGCATAGCTGTTATCAGGATGAACCTGGATGGACAAATCATCCTTTGCGTCGATAAACTTGATCAGAATCGGAAATTCTTCGAATCTCCTGCAATTTTTCCCAAGCGCTTCTATCCCGCCGGACTCTATATATTCCGCAAGGGTGCCCCCGGCCCGGGAACCGTTTGCAATCACCGACGGCCCGTCAGGATGACAGGACAGCTCCCACGTCTCCGCCAGCTTTTTGCCTTCGTATTGTTTGTGAAAATCATGGATTAATTTATTCCCGCCCCACAAATATTCTTTGCATGCGGGCTTCAATTTTAAAACGGACATAGCGCTTCCCATCCCTTTCTTATTTGATTGCTTTCTATACATTATAGGGCATGGGATAGGAAAATCAAGGACTAGGGGGCCGAGGGCCGGGAGGATGGAGCCGGAGAAGGGAATGGGGGAGGAAAGAGCCGGTAGGTGGAAGGGGGCTGCGGGAGAAAGGACCGGACGGAAAGGGAAGGGGCTGGCAGGGCGGCGGTGTTTTTGCTGAGGCTTCCAATCAGATTTCACTAATGAAATGGGTAAGATATACGCAACCGAACGGGTCGGAAGCAACGGACATCCTGTCCTATGCTTCCTAAAACCGCCTCCATGCGGTTTTTCCCTAAGTTATCGTTCATTTCATAAGTGAAATGGCTGATTGTACGCAACAGCAAAAACACCACCGCCCTGCCAGCCCCTTCCCTTTCCGTTCGGTCCTTTCCCCCGCA
>ERZ779631.606-NODE-606-length-12363-cov-5.941664_pt1 | contig 12363 bp, 9 predicted proteins | sample MGYA00514193_ERZ779631 | MGnify/ENA primary metagenome ERZ779631 (study PRJEB29562, sample SAMEA4376710) | mouse gut metagenome | isolation source: Cecum | study: EMG produced TPA metagenomics assembly of the A DSS colitis mouse model was used to assess the...
CGGCTTGTCCAGCCCCATCTCCTCGTGAAGCTCCGGGACGGTTTCCGGCGTGGCGGCGTCTCCCAGTATGATCTCCGCCGGGTCGCCGGTCATCACGCTCAGCAGCAGGAAAATGATGAACGTCACACCCAGCAGAACCGGGATCAGCAGCAGCAATCGTTTGACAATATACTTGAACATATCACCCCTCCTGGAATGGCTTTCCTCACCCGCTTGTTCCTCCGCGGGCCGGCGGCGGTCCGCCGCCGGCCCGGACAGGTCAGGCCTTGTAGACGTTCTGGTAGCGCTGGGTGTTGTTGGCGTACAGGTCGAAGCCCTGCACGCAGGCCCGGGTGGCCACCTGCAGGTCCGGCACGCCCACCGGCACCCAGACGGCGTCGTCCGCCAGAATCTTCTGAATCTGCTCGTAGAGGGCGATCCGCTCCTGCCGGTCGCCGGAGCCGCAGGCGCTGATGATGAGCTCGTCCACCTGGGGATTCTGATAGCCGGAGTAGTTGCCCGCGGGGCCCACATTGTCGGAGCGGAACATCTTGGTGAAGTTGGCGTCGGGGTCTCCCACGGAGTTGTTCGTGGGGCAGACCGTCACGTCAAATTCCATTCCGTTCTGTTTCGTCAGCCAGGCGGCGTTGTCCATCTGGTCGATGTTCACCGTCACGCCCGCCTGGGCCCATTGGGCCTGAATGATCTCGGCGATTTTCACGTTCGCGCTGGCCTCACTGGTGATGAGGGTGCAGGTGAAGCCGTCGGGGTATCCCGCCTCCGCCAGAAGGGCCCTGGCCTTTTCCACATCCGTGGGATACCGGGTCACGTCCTCGGTATAGCCCATGACGGCGGGGGGCATCACCGTGCTCACGTCGGTGGCGAGGCCGTTCCAGACCACGGAGATGATATCCTTGGAGTTGGTCGCGTAACGCATGGCCTGGCGGACCCGCACGTCGTCAAAGAACTCGCTCTGCTGGTTCAGGATCACCGGATAGATCCGCATTCCGGGCTTTCCATAGACCGTGAACTGGTCCGGGGACTCCTCGAAGCGGGACAGGTCGTTCACGGGGACGTCGCCGATGACGTCCACGCCGCCGGTCTCCAGCTCCACCACCCGGCTGGCGGCCTCGGGAATGATGCGGAAGATCAGGTCCTTGGTCTTGGCCGGCTCGCCGTGATAGCCGTCAAAGCGGGTGAGCTCCACGGATTCGCCGGAGGTCCATTTCACAAAGCGGTAGGGGCCGGTGCCCACGGGACTGCGGATGAAGTCGTCCCCGGCGGCCTCCCAGGCGCTTTTGCAGACGATGGAGTTGGCGGAGTGGCTGAGGCAGGCGATGATGGGCGCGTAGGGGGACACGGTCCGGATCAGGACGGTGTAGTCGTCCTCGATCTCGAAGCCCTCCGGGTCGATCATGGCGGAGGCGTGTTTCACCTGGGGGCTGATGGCCGCGGCGTGGAGGGAGTACACCACGTCCTCGGCCTTCATCTCCTCCCCGTTGTGGAACTGGATGCCCTGCTTGAGGTGGAACCGGTAGGTCACGTCGTCCACCTGCTCATAGCTCTCCGCCAGCAGGGGGACATACTCCCCGTCGGGGGTCACGGTGATCAGCCCCTCGGCGATGTTGCAGATCGGGGTGTTGGAGACCAGGTTGTTCACCTGGGAGCCCACCAGTCCCGTGGGTTCGCTGGCCAGCGCAACGGTCAGGACGTCCTGCTCCCCGCCGCCGGAGCCGCCGCCGTCCGGATTGGAGCCGGCCTCCTTGCCGCCGCCCGCTCCGCCGCCGGAGCCGCCGCAGGCGCTCAGCAGCAGCGCCATGGCCAGGCACATGCAAAGGATCCACTTCTGATTTCTGCGCATAATTCATCCTCCATTTCTGTTCAGCTGTCGACTGTACTTCTTCTCATCCCGTCTCGCTTGTTCCGTTTTCCGCCTCCTTCAGCTCCTCTTTCCAAAGCGCGATCCGCTCCGGGTGCCGGGCGGTCTCCAGAGCGCACTGGGCCATCGCCTTTCCGGCGAACAGGGCCGCTTTCCGCCCGATGGAGCTCCCGGCGCAGGCCGTCACGCCCCAGTGGTGGCCCGGTATGCCCCTCACGACGCCCAGCCCGAACAGCCGGGCCGTGGGCACCATCTTGGTGAGGGGCCCCGCGTCCGTGGAGCCGGTCATGGGGACGGCCCGTCCGGCCGGCGGGACCAGCTTCCGGGGCAGGGGGTCGAAGCCCGGCGGGCAGGGGCCGCACACCCGCTCGTACAGCTCCCGGGCAAAGGCCTCCTCCTCCTCGGTGCAGCGCAGGGGCGGGACCGCCTGAGCCGCCTCGTAAAGAAACCGGTTGAAGCTGTGGACGATGCGGGTCTCCGTGGTGGAGGACAGCAGCGTGTCCCGCGTCTCCACCCCGGCCATCATCGCCGCCCCCCGGGCAATCGCCTTCACCCGGGCGATGACCTCCTCGTTATGGCGGGTGTCCCTCGCCCGGATCATGTAGTGCAGGGCGGCGTACGCGGGCACGATGTTGGGCTTGTCCCCGGCGCTGAGATAGCTGTAGTGTATCCGGACGTCCGGCGGCACGTGCTCCCGCAGGTACTGAACCCCCACGTTCATCAGCTCCGCCGCGTCCAGGGCGCTGCGCCCCATGTCCGGATTCTGGGCGGCGTGGGCGGCCTGGCCGAAAAACTCGAACCGGTAGCTGGCCAGGGCCTGGAGCTCGCCCTCGAAGGGCGTCAGGTCATGGCCCATGGGGTGCCACGCGAGGCAGCAGTCCAGCCCGTCAAAGGCCCCGTGCCGGAGGAGCTCGGCCTTCCCCTCCCCGGTCTCCTCCGCCGGGCAGGCGATGAAGCGGATGGTCCCCGGCAGGTTCTCCGCCTGAAGGGCCCTCCAGGCCGCGGCGGCGGCGGAGGCCCCCGCCGGGGTCATCAGGGAATGCCCGCAGCCGTGGCCGCAGCCGGGAATGGGCGCGGGCCGGGGAACGGCCTCCTGCCCCAGACCCGGGAGGGCATCGTACTCCCCGTAGATCCCGATGACCGGGAAGCCGCTTCCGGCGGTGGCCTCCACCGTGTTGGGGGGAAGCGCCTCGTCCCGGCAGTGGTAAGTTTTCACGGAAAAGCCCTGGGCCTCCAGGAAGGAGCCGGCCGCCCGGCAGGCGGTGAACTCCTCCATGGCGGGCTCCGGGTGGGCCCAGATGGTTCGGGCCAGCTCCTCCACCTCCCGGCCGTGGGCGTCATACCACGCCTGGATGGCGGGGTGCAGCGTCCGCTCTCCGCTCATCTCTCCCCCTCGCTCAGTCCGAGGGCCTCATAGTTCTCCTGGAACAGGAGGTCGTAGGTGGTTCCCTCCCCCGCCAGGATGCGCTTCAGCAGCACGTCCTCCCGGGCCTCCCGGGCGGCGGCGCCGGCATAGACCTCATCCGCCTCCTCCCGGGGGACCACCACCACCGCGTCGTTGTCCCCGAAGACAATGTCTCCCGGGCGGACCTCCACGCCGCAGACGGCGATGGGGTGGTTGATATAGCCGCCGTTGGCCTTTGTGGCGAATTTGACGTTCACCCCCCGGGAGAACACCGGGAGGCCCAGCTCCTGAAAGGTCATGGTGTCCCGCACGGAGCCGTTGGTGACCACGCCGGCGCAGCCCTTCACCTTCAGGGAGGCGGCCATCAGCCCGCCGAACATGCCGCCGGCCTCCGTGAAGCCGCCGCAGTCCACCACCACCACGTCGCCGGGCTGGACCAGATCGATGGCCTTGTGAAGCATCACGTTGTCGCCGGGTCTGGTCTGGACCGTGAGGGCCGTGCCGCACATCCGGATTCCCGGCCACACGGGGCGCATCTCACAGCTCATGGCGTTCTTTTTCATGATCTCGTAAATGGTGGCGCTCTCCCCGATCTCCGAGAAGCGCTTCACCAGGTCCGGGGCCGCTTTTTCCACGCGTCTGATTACCTGGGGCATGTGTATTACCTCCTCACTGTCCGCCGGTCAGGTCACTCGGCGGTATATCCCTCCAGAGCCTCCAGCACCTCCGGGTTCACCACGTTCCTCCGGACGATCCGTCCCTCCGCCAAGCGGCCGATCAACATGGCGGCGATCTCGTGGCCGGTCTCGATGGCCTCCCGCCCGAAGAAGCCGCTGTGGGGCGTCAGGATGACGTTGTCCATGTCCTTGAGGGGATTGTCCGGAAGCATCGGCTCCGTCTCCAGCACGTCCAGGGCCGCGCCGCCGATCTCCCCGGCCCGCAGGGCCTCGATCAGGTCCGGCTCGCGGACCAGACCTCCCCGGGCCACATTGACCAGGAGGGCGCCGGGCTTCATCTTCCGGAAGGCGTCCCGGTTGAAGACATGCCGGGTGGCGGGGATCAGCGGCGCGTGGATGGACCGCACGTCCGCCTCCCGCAGCCGCGTCTCGAAGTCCACCAGCTCGGCTCCCCTCTCCGCGGCCTCCTCCCGGCTGACGCAGGGGTCGCAGACAATGCAGCGGCTGTGAAAGCCCTGGATGAACACGTCCGCCAGGGGCCGGGCGGAGGCGCCGAAGCCGAAAAGCCCCACCGTCAGCCCGCTGAGCCGCCTGGGCACGGGGCCCTTCGCCTTGGGCCACTGCCCCGCCTTGATGCGCTGGTTGTAGTATGCCACATTTCGCAGGGAAGCCAGGATCAGGGCGCTGGCGTGCATCACCAGCTCCTCCACACAGAAGCCGGGGGAGTTGCAGATGAGCTTCCCGTACTCCACCGCCGCCTGGAGGTCCACCGAGTTCACGCCGATCCCATAGCGGATCACCGCCAGCCCCTTGTACCGCTCCAGGACCCGGCGGGTGATGGGGGGATTGCCGCAGCACAGCAGCACATCGAAATCCGAAGCCTGACTGATGATCTCCTCCTCGGTTTTGAGGTTGAAAAGGCAAAGCTGTCCGCCGAACGCGTCCACCGCCGCCTGCTCCCGCTCGAAGCGGGCGGCGTCCCCAAGGTATTTGCTGTCCAAAACCGCCACACGAAGCCTTCGCATCATTGCGCCTCCTGTTCCGTTTCCTTAGTTGTATGATGTCTCCATGATGTATGATGCCATATTGCACTATTTTACAAAAAAAGTCCATAGGTTTCCGAAAAAAATTTTTGAAAACCAAAAAAGGGCGGGGGAAGTCCCCCGCCCCCACGTCTTGTAATTCACGGGGGTTTATGCTACATTATATATAAGCGTGTCCCGCCGGCGGCGCCTCCGGGCGGGACTCCAAGAGAGGTGTGTGGATAGCAGTGACGGGGAAAAAGATGCTTTCTGAGCAGGTGGCCAATGATCTGGTGGAGATGATCACCATCGAAAAGCGGTTCCGCGTGGGCGACAAGCTGCCCAACGAGTACGAGCTGAGCGAGACGCTGGGCGTCAGCCGGACGACGCTGCGGGACGCCATCCGCTTTCTGGTCGCCCACAACATCCTGGAGGTGCGCCGGGGAAGGGGCACCTTCGTGGCGAAGAACCAGGACCTGTGCCGGGACGACGGGTACGGGGAGCTGGAGCACATACACCCCCAGGCGAAGGACGCCTACGAGCTCCGGCTGATGCTGGAGCCCACCATCGCCAGACTGGCCACGGAGCGGGCCACGGAGCGGGAGCTGGAAAAGATTCTGGAGTACGGGGAGGCGGCGGGGCAGAAGCTGCGGAAAAACCAGAACTACTATATAGAGGAGCAGCAGTTTCACAACGCCATCACCAAAGCCGCCCACAACGACTTTTTGACCCGGCTGATCCCCGTGATCAACCGGGGCGTCTGGAGCATCACCCAGACGGAGCACAGCACCAAGGAGAACATCCAGCAGTCCCTCCAGATCCGCGCCCTGCTGCTGGAGTGCCTGCGCCAGCGCAACGGCGCCGGGGCGGAGAGCGCCATGCGGCTGCACATCATACTGGGCATGATGAAGACGGGCATCCTGTCTCAGGAGGGCCTGCGGGGGTGAAGCGATGGAAGAGAGCTATGTCCTGCATCTGCAAAAGCAATACCAGAAGTTCTCGGACTTCTATCTCTGCTACTGCGGCCACGCCCGCTGCGAGCCCCTGCACAGCTACGGTCCCGCCGTGCGGCCCAACTACCTCCTCCACTACGTCCTGGACGGCAGCGGCACCTACCGGGTGGAGGACCGGGACTACCTGCTCCGCAAGGGGGACGGCTTCCTGATCGAGCCCAACAAGCAGACCTTCTATCAGGCCAGCGAGGAGGACCCCTGGACCTATCTCTGGATCGGCTTCGACGGGGCCAAGTGCGAGAGCTGCCTGCGGAGCCTGGGCCTGGGAAGCGAACGGCTGATCTTCCACTGCGAGGACGACGGGGAGCTTCTGAAGCTGGTGGAGTCCATGCTGGCCTACAACAAAACCGACACCGAGGCGGACTTCATGCTCCAGTCCCTGCTGTGCCGGTTCTTCGCGCATCTGGCCCGGGGCATCTCCTGGGAGCCGGAGCGGCACCTCTCCAAGCGGGAGCGGGAAAACCTGTACATCCATCAGGCCATGGAATACATCCGGAACAACTACGCCAACGGCATCACGGTGGCGGACATCGCGGGCTACGTGGCGCTGAACCGGAGCTATCTCTTCACCCTCTTCCGCCGGGTGCTGGGGGTCTCCCCTCAGGAGTACCTGACCCAGTTCCGCCTCACCCGGGCCAAGGAGCAGCTGACGCTGACCGACGCCTCCGTGGCCAACATCGCCACGAGCTGCGGCTATCAGGACCCCCAGGCCTTCTCCAAGGCCTTCAAGCAGCAGTTCGGCATCACGCCGGTGAAGTACCGGAAGTGGGACCGGGAGCGGGCCCGGCGCAGCCTGGAGCACCTGCCGGAATCGCCGGAGGAAGCGGCGGAGCGGGACAATCCATGAAACGGCACGAGAAACGAGAAAACGAAGCAGGGCCGCCCGAAGGGGCGGCCCTGCTCCACTTTATAGGGGGACGGAGGACCGTAACGGAAAGAGGTCCGCCGGGACTCAGGCTTTCAGTACGAAAATATGGGAATCAAAGTCGCAGATGGGGCGCTCATTGGCCTGGCACTCCCCCGCGCCGCTGTCGGTGGTCAGCAGGCCCAGGTTCATCAGCTCGTCGCCGTAGCGGGCCTCGCCGCCGTCCACGGTATAGCTCAGGTCCGGGTCCAGGCCCCGGAGCTTCACCCGGCGGCAGGGGCCGTTGGCCTCGCTCAGCGTCCGATACCAGCCCACCAGGGCGGTCTTTTTGTCCGGGCTCACCGCCATCCAGGAGGTGAAGTTCCCCTCGAAGGGAGAGCGGAGGCGGTAGAAGTCGCCGAACTGGAGAACCTCCCGGTACTCCTTCATGAAGGCGATCTGCTCACGGACCTGCTTCCGCTCCTCGGCGGTGAGCTTGTTCAGGTCCAGCTCATAGCCGAAGGTGCCGAAGTGGGCCACGTTGGCACGGGTCTCCAGGGGCGTAATCCGCTTCACCTGATGGTTGGGCACGGCGGAGACGTGGGCCCCGATGGAGCTGATGGGATAGCAGTAGGAGGTGCCGTACTGAATCTTCAGCCGCTCCACGGCGTCGGAGTCGTCGGAAACCCAGCCCTGGGGGGCGTAGTACAGCATGCCGGGGTCGAACCGCCCGCCGCCGGAGGCGCAGGACTCGAAGAGCACATGGGGGAAATTCGCGGTCAGCCGCTCGTAGAGGCTGTAAACCCCCAGAATGTAGCGGTGGAACAGCTCCCCCTGCCGGTCCGCCGGCAGGGCCTCGGAGAAGGGCTCCGAGATGCTGCGGTTCATGTCCCACTTGATATAGGAGATGTCGGCCTCACTGAGGAGCTTCGCCATCTGGTCATAGATGCAGTCCACCACCTGGGGCCGGGAGAAGTCCAGCACGTACTGGTTCCGGCCGTGGGAGTCCCGCCGGCCCGGCGTGTGGATGATCCAGTCCGGATGGGCCCGGTAGAGGTCGGAGTCCTTGTTGACCATCTCCGGCTCGAACCAGAGGCCGAATTTCATGCCCAGGTCGTTGATGCGCCGGGCCAGACTGGCAAGGCCGTCCGGGAGGCGGTCCCGGTTGGGGGTCCAGTCCCCCAGGCCGGCGAAGTCGCTGCACCGGGCGCCGAACCAGCCGTCGTCCAGGACGAAGAGCTCCACGCCGTCCCTGCGGGCCGCCTCGGCGATGGCCACCAGCTTGTCTTCGGTGAAGTCGAAGTAGGTGGCCTCCCAGTTGTTGATGAGGATGGGCCGGGGTTTGTCCCGCCACCGGCCCCGGGCCAGGCGGCTGCGGTAGAGCTGGTGGAAGGTCCGGCTCATGGCGTTGCAGCCCTCATGGGAGTAGACCATGACGGCCTCGGGGGTCTGGAAGGCCTCGCCGGGGGCCAGCTTCCAGTCGAAGCCGAAGGGATTGATGCCCAGGGTGACCCGGGTGACGTCCCAGGTGTCCACCTCCGCCTGGGCCAGGAAGTTGCCGGAGTAGATCAGGGAAAGGCCGATGACCTCGCCCTGGTCCTCGTCCGTGCCGGGGCGGCGGAGCATGACGAAGGGGTTGTGGTTGTGGGAGGAGTTGCCCCGGGCGGACTCCACGGACTGGATGCCCTGCTCCAGCCTCCGGACCTTCATCCAGCGCTCCCGGGACCAGGCCCCGGAGAAGTGGATGAACTCATAGTCGCTGTCGGGCAGGTCCAGGCAGAGGCTCATGGCGTGGGTGAGGTGGAGGTCCAGCCCCCCCTCGTTGACGATACGGGCGGAACGGCCCAGGGCCGGCCGGTCCGCGAACAGGGAGTAGTTCAGGTCAAGGGAAACGCCCAGCAGCTCGTCCCGGAGGTGGACGGTGAGGGTCTCGGCTTCACTGCCCGCCTCGCAGTAGGTGGCGGGCAGGCCCTCCAGGGCGGGCTTGCCGGGGGCCACGGAGTGGGACTGGACCACGAAGTCCGTGATCCGGCTGCCGTCGGGCTGGAGAATCTGCACGGCGGGGTGGCGGTAGTCGGTGGAGCCGTAGGAGGGGTACTCCTGCCGGGTGTGCTCCAGAGAGAAGAGCTTGTTTCCCTCGAAGACCCAGGAGCTCATGGGCCGGTGCTTCATCTCCAGCAGGTGGTCGAAGTCCTCCCGGTCCCGGATGGCCCGGCCGAAATAGAGCTGCCCCAGGGCCCCGTTGGGAAGCACCTTCATGATGTAGCTGATCTGTCCGTTGGTCAGGTGGAAGGTTTTCGCGCTCTCGTGGTAAATGACGCTCATGGGGTCGCCTCCTTGGTAATCACTTCTGGCCCTGCCTGGCGTGGAGGGCGTTGACGTCGCGGGTCAGCTGGTCCAGGCGCTCGCCCTTCAGCTTGTACTGGGTCTTGTAGATCAGGAAGCTGATGATGGCCAGGGCGATGGGCACGGCGAACATCAGGACCCGGATGCCCAGGATGGTGCCGGCGGACTGGGCGCCGGAGGTCTCGGGATTGTAGCCGATGATGTCCAGGCCCACGCCGGTGAGCGTGGCGGCCACGGCCGAGGCGGCCTTCATCAGGAAGGTCTGGGCGGAGCAGGTGACGGACTCGTTCCGCTTGCCGAATTTCAGCTCGCCGTAGTCGATGACGTCGGCGATGCAGCAGGTGGTGGTGCCCAGGGAGAGGCCGGAGCCGAAGAAGATGAAGGCGCAGGAGGCGATGACGCCGATGGAGCTGGAGGGGGCCACATAGCCCAGGGCCAGCAGGAGCACCAGACCGATGACCGGCAGGCCGCAGGCCAGGAAGTAGACCTTCTCACGCTCCATGTTCTTGGCGATCTTGGGGAAGAGGAACAGGCCGATCATCTCGGCGATGATGGCGTAGCCGAAGATGGAGTACAGGTAGGCGTTGCCGCAGGCCTCCTTGAAGTAGTAGACGGCGAAGGCCTTCAGGAGCTGGGTGCAGAGGTTGAAGGTCAGCAGCAGGCCGATGAAGGCCACCAGCTGGTCGTTCTTGATGATGATGGCGAAGGCCTCCTTCAGGCTGGTTTTCTCCGCCTTGCCCTCGCCGATGGTGGGCTTTTCCTTGACCACGGCGCAGGTGATGCCGATGCAGACGATGAACAGAACCACGATGGCCACGGCGACGTATGTAAAGCCCGTGACGGAGATGTTCAGGATCTCGCCGTTTTCCTGGGTCTGGGTCACGGTGTGGTCTCCCGCCATCTCATTGAAGTAGTTGATGAACTTCAGGCCGAAGGTGCAGACGATGAAGCCGCCGATGGAGGCGAAAATGCGGGGAACGACGGAGATGGACTCCCGCTCCCGGGGGTCGCTGGAGAGGTTCGGCAGCCAGGACCAGTAGGGCACGTCCATGATGGTGTAGGTCATGCCGTAGAGGATGTACATGACGGACACGTAGACCATCAGGGTTCCCTTGTCGGTGATGCCGCAGGTGGTGAACAGCAGGATGAAGAACACGGAGTTGATCAGGGTTCCGATGATAAGCCAGATACGGAATTTTCCGTATTTCGTGTGGGTGTTGTCCACGATCATCCCCATCATGGGGTCGTTGATGGCGTCCCAGATCCGGGCGGCGCCCAGCAGGATGCCGGCAAACGTGGCGCCGAGACCCAGGGTGTCCGTCAGGTAGAGCATCAGGAACGCGCCGACGAGGTTGCAGATGGCGTCCTTGCCGATGGCGCCGATGCCGAAGGCGTATTTCTGGCTGGCGGGAAGCCGTTTGGTCTGGGTGTCCGGGGTTGTCATTGTGGGTTCCTCCTTCATTCTCGTTCATACTTTGTGATGCGACGGGGCCCTCCGTCCTTCTATTGTTGATTCTACCAGGAGGACAGGGAAAATGTGATGGATAAATGTTGGAAAGAACAGTGCATATGTTATTTTCAACGATTGTGCGTCAAAAGAAGCCACTCGGTTTTGTATAAGATAACGATATTTATTCCCTATGTTTACATGAAAAAAGCCGAATTATGGAGAAAATTTCTTGTTTTTTCCAATCGGTGAAGACAGGAAAATGTTATCTCCAGGTTCAGTGAAAACAGATGAAATGTTAAATAGATTCCGGTTTCCTCCGCTTTCGCGCCCTGTGCGCCGTTTGCGGAGCGTCATTGGTTATAATAACGGAAAATCAGTTATATTTTTGTGCAAGAAGCATAAATTCCCGGTGCGCGGACAGGAAACTTTGCCCAGTTTGAATCTTGCCAAACAGCGGGCGGGCCGCTATACTGATGCCAATCTCCGGGGGATGCGAAACCGGGGAGGTCCTCAACAACAGTGATACGGGAGACCGGGTTCTCCCACGAATCAGGAGGTTATCAATATGTTTCAGAAGATTTTCGATGAAGCCGGCGCCCTCTGCTATGGCAGCCTGATGCTCACGTCCAATATGAACAAGACCGCGGTGGAGCACAACTTCGACCACCTGCGCCGGCAGGAGGCCGCCCGCAGGAACCGGAGCACCGCCAACTGCGGCATGTTCTTCCGGAAGAGCCGGGCTTACCGCCACGCCTGAGGGGCGGCGCGGAACAAGACAGCGGGAGGGAAACGTTCGTTTCCCTCCCGCTGTCTCGTTTCTCCTCTCAGCCGGCCGCGACGCCCACAACCAGAAACGCCAGGGTCAGCAGGAAGAAATATAAAATCAGCTTCCACACATACTTGACCCACTTGTCATAGGGTACATGTCCCAAAGCCAGGGCCCCCATGACCACCGCCGCCGTGGGAGTGATGATGTTCACCAGGCCTGAGGCGGACTGAAAGGCCGTCACCACCAGGTCGCCCCCCACCCCGGCGAAGCGCCCCAGGGGGGCCATGACAGGGACGGAGAGGGTGGCCAGGCCCGAGGAGGAGGGGATCAGCACCGTCAGGGGAAGATAGATCAGATACACCAGCAGCACGAAGCTCACCGGCCCCGTACCGGAGAGGGCCCGCTCTCCCCAGTGGAGGATGGTGCCCGTGATCTGCCCGTCGTTCATCAGCACGGTGATTCCCCGACTGATGCCGATGATGAGGGCCACGCCCAGAAGGTCCGCGCAGCCCGCCACATAGGTCTCGGCGATGGCCTCCTCCCCCATGCGGTCAATGAGGCCGATGATGACGCCGCTGACCAGGAACAGGGCGGAGAGCTCCGGGAACCACCAGCCCAGGACCGGCAGGGGGAGACCCATCTCATCAAAGGGTATGACGCCGTAGATCATGATGAGGAAGGTCAGGGTGAAGATGGCCATAATGACCTTCCGCTTGGGGGTGAACTCGACGGTCTTCTCCATGTTGGCCTGAATCTTTCCCGCTCCCACGCCCACCACGGACCGGGAAGGGTCCCGCTTCACCCGGGCGGCGTAGGCCATCACGAACCAAATCGCCGCTCCCTCAAAGACGATCCACTGGACCGCCCGAAGGAGAATCCCTTCCCCCAGGGACACCCCGGCGAAGCCCGCCGCGATGCCCGTGGCGAAGGGGTTGACGGTGGAGCTGATGATGCCCGCCCCGGCTCCCAGGAGGATGAC
>ERZ779631.608-NODE-608-length-12285-cov-6.183074_pt1 | contig 12285 bp, 8 predicted proteins | sample MGYA00514193_ERZ779631 | MGnify/ENA primary metagenome ERZ779631 (study PRJEB29562, sample SAMEA4376710) | mouse gut metagenome | isolation source: Cecum | study: EMG produced TPA metagenomics assembly of the A DSS colitis mouse model was used to assess the...
GGGTGAGCGGCAGAGGCTTCAGAATATCTTTTTCTGGTACTTCGATGGGGACGGGATCTATCCATTTGATACTGAGGAGGAGGCCCTGAAGTACATCTGGGACTTGCCCGACCTGGCCCGGACGGTGCAGGAGCATGACAATGATGGGCTTTTCAGGACGTACGAGGCCTATTATCACGCCCTGGACGAGCTCCAGGCGGAGATCCGCCACCTGGATGGGTACGGCGAATACCTGGCGGAGATTCAATCCGAGGCGGAGATCCGATCCCATGTCAGCATCTTCAGCAAACCGGGAGGCTTCTCTGTCCATAATCTGGCCAAGACAGCGAAGGACTTTAAAAAGATTCTGGATGTTGAGGTACAGTTCGGCAACAGCCGGGGGATCGAGCGTTGGCTCGGTTTTGAGCTGGGAGACTATTTCCACCTGATTGCCATCATCGTCATTGTCCTGTCCTTTTTGGAAGAACGCAAGCGGGGCCTGTGGCCCACCATCCGCGCCGCCTGGGGCGGACGGGGCAGGATGGGATTGACGCGGATCGCGATACTGCTCACGGGGTCGGCGGCGGCGACGCTGCTGTACTCCGCCCTGCCGTTCCTCCTCTCCATGGCCCTTCATGGAGGCTGGGGCGATTTGACGCATTCCCTCCAATCGGTGGAGAGCTTTGGCACCTGTCCCCTCCGGGCCAGCATTCTGGAGTGGCTGGTTCAATTCTTCGTGGTCAAGACCCTGGCGGGGGCACTTGTCGGCCTGCTTTTGTGGTGTGTGCTGGGGTCCATTGCTAACCCCCAGTTCTCCAGCTCCGTTCTGGGGGTGACGCTGGCGGCGGAGTATGCACTGTATACGCTCCTGCCCATTCAGAGCGGCTTGAACGGCTTGAAGTATTTCAATATTTTTGCGTATGTGCATACGTCAGCACTGTATACCCAGTACCTGAATGTGAACCTCTTTGGCTCCGCGATGGGCATACGGCAGATCGCCCTGTGGGGGCTTGTGATCTTCGGGGTGCTGTTCGCGGTTTGGGCGGTTCTGCTCCAGGGCTTCCGCCGGCCCGAGGGGAACCGGGATTTCCTGAGCCAAATCTCCCTCCCCGTAAGCAAGGCTTTGGATGTTCTTCGGACACGGCTCACTATGGGGGGATGGGAAGGATATAAGACGCTGGTCTACCAGTACGGTGTTTTCCTGCTGGTTTTGGTGTATTTGATCACCGGGCACCTGACATTTTTATATGCTTCCTCTGAGTCCATAGATCAATGGTATTTTGACTACATCAGCGACATGCAGGGGCCTATTGACAACACCACCGACAGTTATCTGGCCCGTGCCCGCAAGGACGCGGAACACAGCAGTGATGCGGCACAGCTCATCGCGGCCCTGAACCGGGTAGAGACGCGGGTTGCGTGCCTCCGCGATCGGGCGGAGCGGGGCGGATATGAGCCTTGGATCGTCAATGACTTTTTCTATGATGTGGGGTATGGACCGCAGTGCCTAAATACGCAGCGGTTTAACGCAGCTGTGGCCATACTGTTTACCGCCCTGCTGACGGCTCATCTCTGGGCATTTGAGCGTCAGGCAGGCGTAGTGGCTGTGACACGCTCTATACCCGGAGGGCGGGGCCGGCTCCTGCGGCGCAAGGCAGCGGCAGCTGCGCTGTTGGGCGGCTTTGTCTGGGGCTGTGTCTATATGCGGGAGCTGCAAAACTTCCTTGGCTGGGTTCCTGATCCGGATACCCTTGCGGCGGCTGTGTGGAACATTGACGCGCTTGCAAAATTCCCGGTCAATGTAACTCTGGGCCAGTATCTTGCGATCCTCTATGTACTGCGGCTGGTCATGCTTGTCGGTGTGGCAGAGACGGCTCTGACGATTGGGCTTTTTTGTCCCAATGTGCGCACGTCTTATTTTGTCAGCACGGCAGTGTTAGGAATCCCTGCACTGCTTCCGGCCCTGGGGGTGGAAAGCTTCAAATGGGTATCGCCACTGGTTCCGGTGGCATCAGCAGAGCTTATGTGGGGGATGGGGAGCGGCAGTTTCCTGTACCTTTTGCCGTGGGTTATATGGCTGCTTATTGTCTTGGCTTTGCTGTTTGTGTGCCACAAGAAATGGGTGCGGTGATAAGGCACCTGCTAACCGCTCAATAGCCGCCTGCATAAAGTCCATGGTTCTTTGTGTTTTCCCTGTGGGCTGCGGTGCACCCTTGAAGGACTGAAGTGCGGCGTTAGTGCGTTTGCGGGCATTTCTGGGAAAAGGCTGTTCACGGGAATGAGAACACCCAAAAGATTTAGAAAATCTGAAACCAGGTTACGGATTTTCTACCGCGATATTCTCCACCAATGACCGCCCATCTGAATTGAACTCCGCAGCCCAAAAACGCAGAACCTCGTGTTCGCCCCTGTGAGGGCTTGTGTGGCACTCCTGCAGGGTAAGTGGCATCCCCATACACCTCCGAGGGAGTGAAACGCGGTGTTGGCCCCTTTGTGGGCGATTGTGACGGGGAGCGGTTTTCTTCCCTAAAGCGGAAGCGTCACAGCAGGCAAAAACGCCGAGAGGCTGGGCAAGTGTACCCAGCCTCCCGGCGTTTTGCCCTGACGGTGCCTGATTCCACCTCAGCAAAATGCCCAGGGCAAAGCAGTGCGTTCGATTTTCGTGCAGGATAAATTAAGTCCGCTTCTGCCCGCAGTGCGGACAGAAGCGATGTGCGCGGAAAAGTGTGGTGAGCAGTAAGTGCGGGCAACGCAGAAACGCCCCGTTGGGGCGGAAGCCCACCCTTTTGGTGGGGCAAGCATCGCGTCCGGCTATACGCCGCCCGCACTCGCCGGGGCTATGCCCCGGCACCCCCTGCCCCTAAAGGGGAGAAAAAGTGCAGTACAGAAAGAGGCGCGCCACGCAAAATCTGCGCCGCAGTAAACAAGGAAGGAACTCGCTGGACCAAAACCATCCGCGTTAAAAATGCCGTTGTGAGAGGCTGCGATGAGAGACTGCGGATTGCACCGCTGTCTACAAAGAGAAGGGCCGTCAACCCAATCGAAAATAAATATATGTCTGAACTGATAACTCTCGCTGTTTGAGGTGGATATTCCCGCCGGAGTGTGGTATGGTGTGTCGCTACGAAGGAGGGATTCACCATGTACGACTACATGAGGGCATTGGAAGATCGGTTCAACTCCAAACCAAGTCAAGCGCAGCGACAGCAGCTCATAGCCATGCGTCAGGAAGTTTCTGCCCTGCTGGATAAGCAAGGGAAAAAGAGGCTCCTCCGATTAGTAGATGCCCACACTATGGCGCAGGAGGAAATGGCTCTGACGAGCTTCATCGCAGGCTTCCGTCTGGCCTGGGGAATTGCAACGGAACTCAGTACCGACAGCAGCTATTCCTACAATCAGAAACAGGCCGCCCGTTTCCAGGAAGGTGCTGATCCAGATGGCTAAGAAGCGTGCCAACGGCGAAGGCAATATTCGCAAGCGCAAGGACGGCCGCTGGGAGGGCCGCTACACAGCAGGCCGCGACCCAGAAACGGGAAAGGCCATCTACAAAAACGTCCTGGCAAAAACCCAGAAAGAATGCAAAGAAAAACTGTCTGCGGCATTGGAGCTGGCGGGAAAAATCGATGCCAGCAAAACGGGCCAATTTACGGTAGGCCAGTGGGCCGAAACCTGGTTCGAAAACTATGCCAAGCCCTCTATCCGCGAGACCACCGCCGCCTATTACAAGAACTACATCGACAAGCACATCGTGCCCAACATCGGCAAAATCAAACTCAGCAAGCTCACCACACTGGATATCCAGAAGTTCTACAACAAAGCCAAGACCAAGGGCCGAGTCAAACGCTATGAAGGGATGAAAGATCTCAGTTTGAGCAACAAAACCATCCGCGGCCTTCACGCCATGCTCCGCCAGTGCCTTGATCAAGCGGTGCAGGAGCGGCTGATCCCCTACAACCCCGCCGCAGGGTGTAAGCTCCCGCCCAAGGAAAAGAAGGAGATGCACACCCTTCCAGCAGACAAGATCAGTGCCTACCTCGCCGCCGCTGATGAGCATGGCGTCCTCCCCATGTTCTACCTGGAGTTGACCACAGGCATCCGGCGGGGTGAGCTGGTGGCCCTCCTCTGGGATGACCTTGATCCAGAAAACCAGACACTGAGCATCTCCAAATCCGCCGGACGCATCAACGGAGAGGTGAAGGTAACTCAGCCCAAGACCGCCAACTCGGTGCGGACGATCTTCCTGCCAAAGGAAACGGTGGATCTGCTCATCCAGGAACACGCCAAACATCCCACCAACCCCATCATGTTCCCCTCCCCAGTGACGGGCAAGCTCTATGGGCCAGACTGTATCGGACGGCTGCACAAAAACCTGCTGAAAAAGGCCGGAATCACCGAAAACATCCCCTTCCACGGATTGCGTCACCCAAATGTCAAGCCCAAGACAAAAAGTTTTTAAATTTTCTTAAAGTAGTTTGATTCCAGAAACAGACCGACTGTTACTCCACTCTAAAATCTTACATTTCCAAAACACTTTCTGGCAATTGACTTAACAGATGTAGCCAATATTAGTCTGCCCGTTGCTTTACAGCAGAACAGGGGACAATAAATAGCGCCCCCGATTCGGCGGCATCGGGGGCACTTATTTCCTATTACTTCTTGCTATGAGGTGTGGTTACCTCCTCCTATGTTGTCTTGCTTTATGTGTGGTTAATATTAAAGACATCATTGTAGGTTGTCCGCGAAAGGGTAATGTTTTCCGGATAGACCTTCCATGCGCTGACAACGCGGGCCGTCGAAATGCCCCAGCTCTCATAGGAGCTCCCGTTATAAAGCTGGCAGTTTGTGAACTGCGCACCGCGCATATAAGAGCCGTCCTTCCGATTCTCCGCCCCGCTGTTCACCGGGACAAGGGAGGCAAATCGGAAATAGCGGCATCTGGCCCGCCCGCCGCTAAACGTGAAATTTCCGCTACCTACCGGCAGTTTTTTTTCAAAGATCGTCCCTACTGTATTTCCTGAGGCATCCAGGAATCTGATATAGAGATAAACTGTGGTACTGTCCGTCACATTAGCACAAATGATGGCATTGGTGGCTGCAGACGGGGCCGCATACTCCGGATAACTCGCGCCCAACTTTCCCACGGTATCCCAATAGTAAGGCCGCCAGCCCGTTCCGGTGTTTTGAAGGCCAAGATCCACACCACCCATGGAGCCGTACAGCCCCACACACAGATATCCATTGCGCCGGCCCGCGTTGTTAAACTCTGTGGGCAGCTTCACATTGACGAACAGCCCCTGATACGCCGTGCCGTAGTCGGAAAACGCATAATAATGCGCGCCCTTGTTTTGCTCAGGCGTAAAAATTGGCGTCCCTTTTACCGAGGTGTAGTAGGAGCCATTGGCGGGGATTCGCGTGGGCGTTTCCGGTTGGGCAACTATCATCCCGCCGTCCTTTAGCGTCTCCTCCATGGCCTTCAGCCGCTCCTGGCAATGGGGATCGGTAGGTGTTTCCTGCTGGGTAATTACAACCCCGCCGTCTTCCTTGATGGACTGCGCATTCTTCATACGCTCCTCATCACGCTCTGCCGCAGTCAGGAACCTGACGGGCCCATCCACGGTGTTCACTTTGTAATCCAACGCCGCGCCGTTCGCGGCGGACGCCGGTGCTGCCAGCCCAACGCACAGGAACAAGGCCATCGTCAGACTTAAAAATCGCTTCTTCATAATCGTAACCTGACTTTCTTTTTAAGATTATTCAGTGGTGAACTGTGTATTTCTCAATGTTGGCTGGAGTATGCCGTTCTTCCCGCGCACAGATTCCTGTGTGGGTTTGTTTCCGTAGCAAGGGTACAGTGAGGCAGACAACAGCCATCAGACACAAGATGGAAACAGCCCATAAGTCAAGGCATACTGGTTCCTCCGACCAGAGGCGGCATAAAGGGCTTTAGCCACCGACCGGAGACCGCGCCCTCTGCTGCTATTGCCGAATGGAGAACCCACATCGTCGTGGCTGGTAAATTTATTGCTGAATATATACAGGTGCAGTCTTGAAACTATGTGTGGTTAATATTAAAGACATCATTGTAGGTTGTCCACGAAAGGGTGATGTTTTCCGGATAGACCTTCCACGCACTGACAACGCGGGCTGTTGAGATGCCCCAGCTCTCATAGGCGCTGCCATTATAGAGGTTACAGTTGGTGAACTGCGCCCCCCGCATATAAGATCCGTCCTTCCGATTCTCTGCCACACCGATATTTGGCACAAGGGAGGCAAACCGGTAATAGCGGCATCTGGCCTGCCCGCCGCTAAACGTGAAGTTCCCACTGCCCACCTGCAGTTGCTTTTCAAAGATCGTACCCACCGTATTCCCCGAAGCGTTTACGAACCTGACGTAAAAGTAGACTGTGTTCGCGTTCGCCACATTGGCGCAGATGACGGCGTTTGTGGCAGTAGACGGGGCAGTGTACTCCGCATAGTTTGCGCCCAGCCCCCCCACTGTATCCCAATAGCAAGGCATCCAGCCCGTCCCGTCATTTCGAAGCCCCAGATCCACGCCGCCAAGCGATCCATACAACCCTACGGCCAGAAATCCGGTGCGCCGGCCCGCGCTGTTAAACTCCGTGGGCAGCTTCACATTGACAAACAGTCCCTGATACGCCGTTCCATAGTCGGAAAACGCATAATAATGCGCGCCCTTGTTTTGCTCAGGCGTAAAAATTGGCGTCCCTTTCACTGAGGTGTAGTAGGAGCCATTGGCGGGGATTCGTGTGGGCGTTTCCGGCTGGGCAGCTGCCATCCCGCCGCCCTTCAGCGTCTCCTCCATGGCCTTCAGCCGCTCCTGGCAATGGGGATCGGTGGGTGTCTCCTGCTGGGTGATTACTGTCCCGCCGTCTTCCTTGATGGACTGTGCAATCTTCATACGCTCCTCATCACGCTCCGCCGCGGTCAGAAACCTGATGGGCCCATCTTTGGTGTTCACCTTGTAATCCAACGCTGCGCCATTCGCGGCGGATGCCGGGGCTGCCAGCCCAGCACACAGGAACAAGGCCATTACCAGGCTAAAAAATCGCTTCTTCATAATCGTAACCTCACTTTCTTTATTTAGGATCGTTCAGTGGTGAACTGTGTATTTCTACCTCAGCCGTTTACCGCCTCCGCCGCGACGTTGGCTGGAGGATACCTTTCTTCCAACGCACAGATTCCTGTGGAGGTTTGTATCATTATCTTGAAAGCGGATGCCTCCTTTTTGCCAATTAGTTCAGCTTGACCACCACCTTGTCGCCGATGACGCGCACGCTGCCGTCCCGGGGGTAGCAGGGCATGGCCTGCACCTCCTCCGTGGCGGCCAGGGTGGTGGCCGTCTCGCTGTCGCCGGTAAAGACCGGGCCGGTGAAGCCGTTGTAGTAGCGCAGGAAGTGGCGGTAGGTAAAGAAGGTGCGCAGGTCGCCCAGGTTGAAGATCCCCACCAGACGGGCGGAGTCCAGCTCCGGGGTGGGGTCAAGGGCGTTCTCCCGGAGGGTGCTGCCCACCAGCACCACAGCCATCTCCGGCTGGTAGCCCTCGCAGGACTCCACCCGCTCCAGCAGCCGGTTGGAGTAAGCCTCGCACTGGCGCATGGCCATGTCGGCCTTCAAATAGGCGTTGTTGTCGGTGACGGCGTAGGAGTAGCCCGTCAGGGCCAGGGTCAGCAGGAGCACCCAGCTGGCGGCCGCGTGAAACAGCCGCCCGTTTCCCTCCACCAGAAGGGGGGCGGCGTACTCCGCCAGGGCGATGGGGGCGATGAGGATATAAACCAGCCCGTAGAGCATATGAATGTGGACGTAGCCGTTGGGCACCATGACATAGATCAGCGCCCCCGCCAGGGGGTAGGCCGCCGTCAGCGCCAGGGCCAGTGCCGTCCGGGCCGCGCCCAGCTTCCGCCGCGCCAGCACCAGCGCCCCAAGGACGGCGGAGCACAGCCCGGTGAGAAGGAAGGCGTACTTCAAAAAGCCAAAGTGGCAGTTCCAGTCATTTTGCAGGAAGAAATAGTAGTATTTGCGGTAGGCGGCCCAGACCAGCTTGGGAAGCTCTGTAAGGGACAGCTTGCCCATGTCGGAGATGCCCTCGTAATCGGTCAGGCCGGTGTTCCAGGTGGTGAGCTTGACGATGATCATATAGGCAATCAGTGCCGCGGCCAGGGTTCCGGCCAGACGCAGGCCCCGCAGGAACAGCTCCTTGAAGGAGCGGCCGCCGTCCAGCGTCTCCAGCAGCAGGGCCCCCACCATCAGCACCGCCGCCACCGGGAAATAGCTCTGGTAAATGCCCATGGACAGGGTGAGGGCCAGGACGCCCAGGGTGCTTCCCCACCAGCCCCAGCGCACCGCCGTCCAGGCCGCGGCGGCGGCCAGCATCATGCTGAAAAAGTAGGCGTCCGCCGAGAACATATAGCCGAAGGTGGCGGTGGACGCCGGGAAGGCGGCGATGAGCGCCGAGGTGAGGACGCAGCCCAGGGGGCGGCGTATGCGCAGCAGGGCCACGGTGAAGCAGGCGATCCCCGCCATGCACAGCACGCTGAGCACCCCGATGAGCCAGGGGATGCTGAAGTTCCCGTCCAGACGCAGGATGGGGGGCAGCAGCCAGCGGCCGGAGGCGGTGCCGTAGTCGGCGTAAAACATCTGGTTCAGGTCGTCGTGGTTGGTGAACTTGTTGGTGAACATATACATATGGGTCACAAAGCCCAGCACCAGCGCGGAGCAGAAGGTCACACGGATATAGTGGGGCACCCGGGCCCACAGCTCCCCCAGGCAGGTGCCGGGATCCTTCAGCTCTCCGGCGGAAAATGGCTTGATCATTTGCTCAGCTCTCCTCTCTGCGCGGTTCGCCGCAGGTCCGGGCCACCAGATAGCGGGGGCGGCCCTTGATCTCGATAAACAGCTCCGCGATGTAGTAGCCGATGATGCCCAAACTGATCATCAGGATGCTGCCGATGAGGAGAAGCAGGATGATGACAGTGGTGAAGCCGTCGGCGGCGTGGCCCATGGCCCAGCGGATCAGGGTCTGCGCACCCATCACCAGGGACAGGATCAGGGTGACCACCCCCAGCACCGTGACCATCTGCATGGGCGCGGAGGAGTAGGAGGCGATGTTGGAAAAGGCATACCGGAACAGGGACAGGGTGGACCAGTGGGAGGAGCCCTCCGCCCGGTCAGCCACGCTGAACTCCACGTTGACGGAGCGGAAGCCCACCCAGCCCGCCAGGGCCCGGAAAAAGGTCTTACGCTCCCCCAGGGCCAGCAGGGCGTCCACCACCCGGCGGTCCATGAGCTTGAAGTCGGAGGAGCTGGCCATGTCGATGCGGACGGCCTTGCTCATCATGCGGTAGAAGGTGTTGGCGGCGAAGGTGTGCAGGCCGGACTCCTTTCCCCGGTGGGCCTTGACGCCGTTCACCACCTCCCAGCCCTGCTGCCAGAGGGCGTACATCTCGGGCAGCTTCTCCGGGGGGTGCTGGAGGTCGCAGTCAATGACGGCGCAGCAGTCCCCGCAGGCGGACTCCAGTCCGGCGAAGATAGCGGCCTCCTTTCCAAAATTCCGGGAAAAGCTGACACCCCGCACACACTCATCGGCCTGGGCAGCACAGCCGATCTCCTCCCAGGTGCGGTCGGCGGAGCCGTCGTCCACGAACACCAGCTCATAGGAAATGTCTGCCCCGCGCAGGACTTCCCCAATGCGCTGGGCGGCGAGGCCGATGAGCTTTTCCTCGTTATAGGCGGGAATTACTACAGACAGCATAGGCTACACCCCCTTTTTGGTTTTGAAAAATGAAACAATGCTCTCGGCAAAATCCAGCCGCGTTGCGGTAAAAATTTCTTTTGAATCGTGCTTGCCAACTTAATCCATCCTTCCTTAACTATAGAAACGATATCAACCACAGAAGTGCAACACTTTTTAATGATTAATTTTTCAATCCGTTTGTCACACTCAGCCTGTTCCGCTTCACATTGACAAACAGTTCCTTTTATGCCGTTCCGTAATCGGGAAACGCATAATAATGTGCCCCCAGATTCTGCTCTTGGGTAAAGATAAGCGTTTCCTTTACCGAGGCGTAGTAGGAACTCGCAATCAGGATCCTTGTTGGCTTCTTCGGCTGAAACTACACCATCCTGCTGCCCCTCAGCGTCTCATTCATGGTCTGCCGTCAGCCGCTCCTGGCAATGAGGACAGTTGGTGCCTCCTATTGGATGATCACAGCTCTGCCGTCTCTCTCGATGAACTGCGCAACGCTTCTTGATGACTAATTTATAAACCCGCTTTCGCTTCAAACTGTTACACGCCGAGGGGATATATGGTTTTGATCTTAGAAATTCTGCCCCATGCCAAAGCCCCTTATCTTCCATATGATTTTCACCTGATTGTTCGGATAAACATACACCCGGTCAATCAGCGTGTTAGCCAACCCAGCCGTCAGACCATCGGCCCCAGCTACCTCCCGCGCCAGCTCAGCCCTGGCGCGTTTTGCTTTTTCATCCATCTCCATCTGCGAGGTCTGCGCCCTCAAATTGGAGCGGATCTCCCGCAATCGGTCAAGCTCGCTGTCAACAGCGGCCTTTTCGCTTTTGTAGCCCTCTATGGTGATTTGCTTCAAAATGAACTGCTCATACAACGCCCGTTTTTGATCCAGACAGCGGTTGATCTGCTTGTCATATTCGGCCTGTTCCGCAAGCCGAATATCCAGCATCCCGGCGTTGGAGAGGTCAGCCATATTCAAAATGACCTGTGCCTGTTTGGTGAGAATTTCGTACAGTGCCTTTTCCAGCTCCGCTTCCATAACCGTCATGCCATGGCAGGGGGCAGATTGATCCACCTTGCTGTGCCGACACAGGAAGTAGTGGTTTTTGTTCGCTGTCCGGGGCATAGCATGGCGGCAGCAGCCACAGAACACTTTGTCCCGCAAGGGGTAGGTATTGGTGTTCTTCTTAGGTGCCTTGAACCTGGGCCGCTGGGCCTGCACTTGATCGAATAATTCCTTGCTGATGATAGCCGGATGATGGTCGGGAATCTTGACCCACTGGCTTTCATCCTTCATCCGTACCCGGTGTCCGCCCACCTCCGTCACTTCCCGCTTGCCTATGATGTAAGTGCCAGTGTACCGTTGATCATCCAGAATTTTTATCACGGTGGATGTCGGCCATACTCCATTGCACCGAGAGACATCGTGATTGGCGGTGCCCTGCGCCGCTTTATACTCGCCGGGAGTGCAGATGCCCCGCTCAAACAACACCTTACCGATTTCACCAGGGCCATAACCTTCCCGCGCCAATTCAAAGATCAACCGGACATTTGGGGCAGTTTCCTCATTTGGCTCCATGCGGCCATTTGCGCCCTTCCGGTAGCCGTAGGGACAGGTCTTGCTCTGGTACTCGCCTCGGCGGAACTTCACATACTTGGCACTCTTGTACTTGATGGACAGATCCCGGCTGTAAAACTCGCTGACCAGATACTTGAACGCCGCGTTGATGCCGCCGGTGTCCCCATGGAGCTTGTCACTGTCAAAATCATCGGTGATGGAAATGAAGCGCACACCGTACAGCGGGAAAACCATTTCCATAAATCCGTCGAAACTTTTTAGGGCAAACTTCCCCGTCACTCCCTACTACAACGGGAATGTACGGTTTGCCAAAAATAGGCGCAAAAAAACGCCACGGATTTTCAAAAAATCTGTGGCGTTGCCGCTTGGTCGATATTCAATTTTCGTTTCCATAATGTGAGGGGAGCGACAGCACTTTAGTCTGTCGCTTCCTTGATTACCCATCAGCGGAAACAGGCGGGGCTGTCAACGGCGGCGCGTATGCGCCGTTCATCTTGACCGTTGACTGCTCCGGCTGGTTGCGCTACTTTCTACGGGATTATAGACACATTCAAATCTTTCACGCTGATTAGTGTTTGCGTCTTGCAGGGTGTTTCTTTAGATATTGCCTTCGATTAAAAATAAAATAGTTCTTCAAATTTTTTATCTAAAGCAATACACAGAACCAACGCTAATTTAGCTGTAGGGTTGAACTGTCCTGTTTCAATAGAGCTGATTGTATTACGTGACACACCAACCATCTCTGCCAGTTGGTTTTGCGATAGCTTCCGTTCTGTTCGTGCTTTCTTGAGATTGTTTTTTAATATGAGCTTACCCACGCTGTCCACCTGATTCCCCAGCCCGCCGCTGAGCGCGCCGGGGACCAGATTGGGGGTGAGGTATTCTCCGGAATTGGGCAGGTAGCTGGTGGGGGTGCCGAACCCGGGCGGGATCACCACCACGGCCTACGCCGGGGGCAGCGA
>ERZ779631.612-NODE-612-length-12227-cov-8.582320_pt1 | contig 12227 bp, 8 predicted proteins | sample MGYA00514193_ERZ779631 | MGnify/ENA primary metagenome ERZ779631 (study PRJEB29562, sample SAMEA4376710) | mouse gut metagenome | isolation source: Cecum | study: EMG produced TPA metagenomics assembly of the A DSS colitis mouse model was used to assess the...
TGGTGATGGACGGGGCGATGAAGCCGATGACGATCAGGGGCACGCAGAACATGATCAGCTGGTTCAGGACGTACTTCAGGGTGACCACGATGGTCATGACGCTCTCAGGCAGGAACAGTCCGAGAATGATGCCCACGGCGATGCCGATCAGCAGCTTCAGGGGGAGGCTCATGCCCTTTTTCTCAGCAGCCATAATAAATTCCTCTCTTTCCGTGTTTGAAAAACACAACCATATTTCCGCTCTCCGCGATCAGGGTCCCGCTTTCAGCATACGCGGGCGGAGGCCGGCGCATACGTGAAAGCCGCGTCAGGCCTTGGGGGGCTGGCCGGTCATGATGCGGATGATCTCCCGGTCCGTCTCCCGCATGCCCAGCCGGCCCAGCCGGCCGATGTTGGCGATGGTGTTTTCCACGCCCTTGGAGACGATGCCCTCTCCGCCCCGGAACTGCTGCTCGCTGCGGTACATGTTCCAGCCCAGCAGGCCCGCGTCCACGGCGGCGGCGATCTTGGCCGCGCAGGAGGGCTTGGCCCCGTCGCAGATCATGCCGGAGATGGTGGCCAGGGCGTTCACCAGGGTGTGGGCCACGGCCTCGAAGTCCCCGCCGTTCAGCCACGCGATGGCGGCGCCGGCGCCGCACCCGGCGCTGACCGCCCCGCAGTAGGCGCTGAGCCGCCCGATGCCGGTCTTCATGTGGATGGTCAGCAAATCGCTGAGGGTGACGGCCCGGAGGGTCTTCTCCTCGTCCGCCCCCAGGTGCCGGGCGTACTCGATGACGGGGACCGAGGCGGTGATGCCCTGGTTTCCGCTGCCGGAGACGATGATGACCGGCATCTCGCAGCCGCTCATCCGGGCGTCGGACCCGGCGGCGGCCATGGCCCGGGCGCGGATCTTGATGTCGTCCCCGTAGTGCTCCCGGAGGACCTTGCCGATGTTGGCCCCCCAGGGGTTTTTCATGCCCTCTTGGGCGATGGCGTAGTTGTAGTCGATCTGCCGCTGGACGATTTCCCGCACATCCTCGATGTCGCAGGTGTCCGCGAAGTCCACGATGGCCTCCACGGACATGCAGCTCCGGTCCGTCAGGCCCCCGGCGGCGTCCTGGGCCACCACGGCGCCGGCCTCCAGCAGCTTCTCCCCGTTTTTCTCAATCAGGACGATGTTGGTGTGGTAGTCCGCGATGCGAAGACGCACGGAGTCCTCCCCGGCGGTGAGGGTGACGATGATGTCGAAAACCACGTCCCCCGGGGCCGGGGCCACCCGGACCTCGTGGGACGCCAGATAGTCCTTGATCTCCGCCTTCTGTTTGTCCGTCACCTGGGAGATGACCTCCAGGATCTTCCCCGCGTCTCCCGCCACCGCGCCGGCGGCGGCGGACGCCTCGATCCCCTTCAGCCCTCCGGTGTTGGGGACCACCACGCTCTTGACGTTTTTGATGATGTTCCCGCTGGCCTCCACCAGGATTTTGTCCGGCAGACGGCCCAGAACCTCCCGGGCCTTGGCCGCGCCGTAGGCGATGGCGATGGGCTCTGTGCAGCCCATGGCGGGTACCAGCTCCTCCCGCAAAATCTGAACGAAATGGTGGTAGCGCTGGTCTGCCTGATTCACGATGCTCCTCCTCCTCTCATGTTTGGCCTCCACGGGCGCCGCCCGTGGAGGCCTGTGCTGTTTTACCGAAACAGCCATGGCTGAGTATAGCATTTTTTGGGAAATTTGTCAAGACACGGAAGCGGTGGGCCGCGGAAAAGCGGCCGCCCGAAGGGACAGCCGCTTTTCCGCAGGTATTCATTCCGAAGGGAGCTCCGGAGCGGCCTCCGCCGCCACGTCGGAGGGGCGGGGCACGTCGATGTCCGTCTCGCCCGACACCTCCTCGAGGGTCTTCTGCCTCGGGACTTCCTCCTCGTCCTCCCACAGGGAGTCGTACTCCTCCTCGCTCTGCCTGGCCAGCAGCGCCGCCTGCTTCGCGGCCATGTAGAGCTTCATGTCGTAGTCCATCAGCTTCTGCAGGTCCTTGGCCGGGACCCTGGCCCCGGAGGCGACGCGGCGGTAGACCTCCATGATCTTGCCCAGGTCCTCCGCCATTTTGGCCTGTACCTCCGCCTGGTGCCGGTTGCACTCGTCCCCGAAGACCTTGGTCTCCATGGCGGTGATGCCCATCAGGGCCTTGTCCACCGCGTCATATTGGGCGTCCAGCAGGGAGAGCTCCCTGGAGAGCTCCACCCGGTCGAAGGTGGACGTCAGGGGGTGCCGCTCCTGCTCCTTCAGGACCTTGTCCAGGGCCTCCCGCTTCTCCCAGATCGCGTGCCGGTGGGCGGCATAGGACTGCTTCGCGTCCCGGATCTTCATGGGCGTCGCCTCCTTCCGAAAATGGCCGTGCTTACTTCTTCACGATGTCCGCCGTGTCCATGGCGATCATCAGCTCCTCGTTGGTGGGGATCAGCAGGACCTTGACCTTGGAATCCGCGGCGGAGATGACGGCCTCCTTGCCCCGGACGCCGTTGGCCTCCTCATCCAGTTTTACGCCCATGTACTCCAGGCCCTGGCAGACCATGGAGCGGATGCCCTTGTCGTTCTCGCCCACGCCGGCGGTGAAGATGACCGCGTCCGCTCCGCCCATGGCGGCGGCGTAGGCGCCCACGTACTTCCGGACCTCATAGGCGAACTTCTCCCGGGCCAGGGCGGCCTTGGCGTCGCCCTTCCCGGCGGCGGACTCCAGATCCCGGAAGTCGGAGCTGACGCAGCTCAGGCCCTCCACGCCGGACTTTTTGTTCAGGGCGTTCAGCATCTCGTCGATGCCCATTCCCCGCTTGTTCATCTCATACTGGAGGATGCCCGCGTCCAGGTCGCCGGACCGGGTGCCCATGGGCACGCCCGCCAGGGGGGTGAAGCCCATGGAGGTGTCCACGCTCTTGCCGCCGTCCACGGCGGTGATGGAAGAGCCGTTGCCCAGGTGGCAGGAAATCAGCTTGATTTCCTCGGGCTTCTTGCCCAGCATCACGGCGGCCCGGCCGGCCACGTACTTGTGGCTGGTGCCGTGGAAGCCGTAGCGCCGGACCTTGTCCTCCTCGTACCAGGCGTAGGGCAGGGCGTACATGTAGGCCCTGGCGGGCATGGTCTGGTGGAAGGCGGTGTCGAACACGGCCACCATGGGCACGCCGGGCATGACCTTCCGGCAGGCCCGGATGCCCGTCAGGTTGGCGGGGTTGTGCAGGGGGGCCAGGGGGATGCAGTCCTCAATGGCCTTCAGCACCGCGTCGTCGATCAGCACGGATTTGTTGAAGGCCTCGCCGCCGTGGACCACCCGGTGTCCCACGGCCCCGATCTCGCTCATGGAGGCGATGACGCCGTTTTCCTTGTCCGCCAGGGCGTCCAGCACGGCCTGGATGGCCTCGGAGTGGGTGGGCATGGGGATGTCGACGGCGTCCAGGGTCCGCTTTCCCTCGGCCTTGTAGGTGAATTTGCCGTCAATGCCGATGCGCTCACACAGGCCCTTGGCCAGCAGAACGCCGCTCTCCGGGTCCAAAAGCTGATACTTCAGGGAAGAGCTGCCCGCGTTGATGACCAGAATGTTCATGATGACCGTCTCCTCTTCTTTGGGGGCGGGGACTTGCGCCGGCCCCGAATTTCATATAATATGGAACGGCAGGGGGGAACGAAAAACCCGGTTTCCCCGCTGTCCACCTCCATTATACCAGACTTTCCGGGAGTTACAACCGCTTTTTTACCAAACTGTCACTTTTTTGTCACCACTTCAAGGGGGAATTTCATGGCCGTCGCTGGTATCATAGCAGAATACAATCCCCTCCACCGTGGCCACGTCCACCTGCTGGAGGAGGCCCGCCGCCTCCTGGGACCGGAGGCGGGAATCATCTGCGTCATGAGCGGGAACTGCGTCCAGCGGGGGGACTTCGCCCTTCTGGGCAAGTCCGCCCGGGCCGCCGCCGCCGTGCGGAGCGGGGCGGACCTGGTGCTGGAGCTGCCGGTTCCCTGGGTCCTCAGCTCGGCGGAGGGCTTCGCCGCCGGGGCCGTGGGGATTTTGAGGGCCACAGGGGCCGTCACCCATCTGGTCTTCGGCAGCGAGGGGGGAGACGCCGCCCCCCTGGCCCGCTGCGCGGAGGCCCTGTGTTCCGACGCGTTTCCCCCCAGGCTCCGGGAGGAGCTGAAGCGGGGGGACAGCTTCCCCGCCGCCCGCCAGCGGGCTTTGAGGGGTCTGGTCCCGGAGGAGGACGCGGCGGCGCTTGGGCGGCCCAACGACACCCTGGGCGTGGAGTACTGCAAGGCCCTCCGGGGCGGCGGGATTCAGCCCGTGGCCGTCCCCCGCCGGGGGGCGGGACACGACGGTGAGGCCATGGAAGACGGCTTCGCCTCCGCCTCCGCCATCCGCGCCCTGCTCCGGCAGGGGGAGGAGGAGACCGCCCTGCGCCTCTGCGCCCCCGCCATGGCGGAGGCTTACCGCACGGAACGGGAGGCCGGACGGGCCCCCGCCGGAATCTGGAACTGTGAGCGGGCGGTTCTGGCCCGGCTGCGCTTTCTGGAGGAGGGGGATTTCGCCGCCCTGGACCCGGGAAACGAGGGCCTGTACCGCCGCTTCGCCCGGGCCGCCTGGTCCGCCGGGTCCCTGGCGGAGCTGCTGGAGACCGTGAAAACGAAGCGCTACCCCCTGGCCCGGCTGCGCCGGATGGTGTTCCGGGCCTATCTGGGTCTGCCCCCCGCGCCGCCGGAGGGGCCCGCCTGTCTGCGGGTTCTGGCGGCGAACGGTCGGGGGACCACCCTGCTGGCCGGGATGCGGAAGACCGCCGCCCTGCCGGTTCTGACCAAGCCCGCCGCCGTCCGCCGCCTTTCGGAAGAGGCCCGCCGCCTCTTTGCGCTGGAGGCCCGGGCGGACCGCCTCTGCGCCCTGGCCTGTCCCGACCCCTCCGCCGTTCCGGACGAGTGGCGGACGGGTCCGGTGATCCTGGAAGGGGAGGGGGGCTGAACGAAGGAGGAATCCCCATGAGTGCCATGATCGCCCTGTTCCTGGTGTTTACCGCTCTGGTGGGCTGCGCCGGAGAGACCGGCGTCAACCTGAAAAACGCCCCGCCGCCCGCCGAGTCCCTCGTCTTCTCGGTGGAGGTGGAGGAATACGAGGAGACCGTCCGGGACGAGGACGGCGCGGTGCTGGCGGAGTGCTCCTACGAGCTGCCGGTGATGCGGGTCTTGACGGCGGACGGCGGCGTTCTGGAAACCGCCGCCACGGCGGAGCAGGAGCGGGCCCTGGCGGTGACGGAGGCCTTCAACGCCCGCTTCGCCCCCTGGAAGTCCAACCCCCAGACCCTGGCCAGGAGCGCCAAAGAGGACCGGGCCTTCCGGAACGAGTCGGGGCTGGAGTCCATGGCCTACACCGACGACCTGTGGTGCGCCGTCTACCGGACGGAGACCCTGGTCAGCGTCTCCGGAACCTACAGCACCTGGACCGGCGGGGCCCACCCCAACAGCATCCTGATGAGCTGGAACTTCGACCTGGAGGCCGGGGAGTTCTTCGAGCCGGAGATCCTGGATGAGGGCGGGGACCTCCGGGAATACGTCCAACTGGTCCTGCTGTCCCAGTCCCTCGATTTGGCGGCGGAGAACGGCGCCTCCTCGACGACGGGGTTGTATTGGGAGGACTACGAGGACATTCTGGCGGACTGGACCAGCTACGCCGTCAGCTTTGACGAGGCGGGCATGACCGTGGGCTTCTCCCCCTACGAGCTGGCGTGCTACGCCGCCGGGCCCCAGGTGTTCCGCCTGACCTATGACCAGCTGCGGCCCCACCTGGGGGAGCACGGCAAGGCCCTCCTGGGTCTGGAGGACGCCGGATAAACGATAGACAAAAGAACAGCGGACCGTCCGAGAGGACGGCCCGCTTCTTTTGCGCGCTCAGGTGGTTTCCACGGCCTCCGCCTCGGGGGCCGGGGCCTCGGGGGCGGATGCGGGAAGCTCCTTGTCCTTCCGCTTGAAGAGGGACTTCCGGGGCTTCTTCGGGGGTGTTTCTCCCTTGTCCTTCCGGCGGAAGACGTGGCTCAGGTTGTCGATAACGGAGTAGTACACCGGGGTGAACACCAGGGTCACCACGGTGGAGATCACCATGCCCGCGATCATGGTCACGCCCATGTCGCTCATCATCTCGTTGGTCTCCCCGATTCCCATGGCCATGGGCACCATGGCCAGGATGGTGGTCAGGGTGGTCATCAGAATGGGCCGCACCCGCAGGGGGCAGGCGTGGAGGATGGCGGTTTCCCGGTCCTCGCCCCGGGCCCTTCGGATCTTGATGTACTCCACCAGGATGATGGAGGAGTTGACCACGGTGCCCGCCAGCATGATGATGGAGACCAAAGACAGCATGGAGAGGTCCCGCCCCGTCACGGGGAGGCCGAAGAGGGAACCGGTGAAGGCAACGGGGAGGATCAGCATGACCATGACGGGCATGAGGAAGCTCTCAAACTGCACCGCCAGGACGAAATACACCAGCAGCAGCGCCGCCGCCAGGGCAATGAGCAGATCGCCGAAGCTCTCCATCATGGTCTCATAGGAGCCGTCGGTCTCCACGGCGTAGCCCTGGGGGAAGGTGTAGTTGTTCAGAATCTCCCAGACGGCGGCGGTCATGGCGGCGGTGTCGCCGCTGACGGAGTCGCCGGAGATGGTCACCTGCCGGGTCTGGTTGGACCGGACGATGGTCTGGGGCGCTTGTTCGATGGCGACGTTCGCCACGGAGCCCAGGGGCACCGTGCCGCCCATGGCGGAGGGCACGCCCATGGATTTCAGCGCGTCCAGGCTTTTCGCCGCCGCGCCGCCGCCCCGGACCACCACGTCCAGCTCGCGCCCTGTGATGGTCACTTTCGTGGCGGTGGAGCCGGTAAGCTCCGACCGGACCGCCTGGCCGATGGAGGCGGCGGTAAGGCCGTACTGGGCGGCGGCCTCCCGGTTCACGGAGACCTTCACCTGGGGCACCTCGTCGGACAGGGAGCTCTTCACGTTCACCGCGTCGGGCAGGGCCTCGATTTGGGAAATGAGGTCGTCCGCCAGGAAGGCCAGGGTATCGTAGTCGTCTCCCTCGATGTTGACCGCGATGTCTCCGCCGCCGCCCATCATCATATCCGCGTCGGAGGCGGAGACGGTGATTTCACAGCCGGCAATATCCTGCACCGCCGCCCGGAGGGCGATGGCAATGTCGTTGCTGCCCCGGGCCCGCTGGGACTTGGAGCCGATATCCAGCATCATGGTAACGGACTCGTTGTAGGCAATGTAGAACATCTCCTCGACTTCCGGCACCTCCGCCTCCACAATGGCGGTGACCCGGTCGGCAATGACGGACGTCTCGTTCAGCTGGGAGCCGATGGGCATGCTGACGTTGACCGAGATCTGCCCCTGGTCCATGTCGGGGATGAGGACCATCTTCGTATTGACCAGGGTGATGCCGAAGAGGACCACCAGGGCAAAGGAGGCCGCCATGCCCAGGAAGAGATGATGGACAAAGAAGTCCAGGGTTTTCAGGTAAAAGGCGCCGATCTTCCCCATCAGCCGCTTCAAGGGGCCGGGCTGCTTCCCGGCCAGTTTTTCCTGACGGCGGCGGACCTTCTCCTCGTCCAGGGTGAAGTAGCAGAGGAGGGGCACCAGGGTCAGGGAGATGACCAGGGAGGCAAAGATCAAGGAGGCGATGGTCAGGCAGAAATCCTTGAACATCATCCCCGCCATGCCGCCGGTAAGGGCCAGGGGGACAAAGACCGCCTCGGTGGTGAGGGTGGAGGCCAGGACGGAGCTGGTGACCTCCTTGGTGCCCTCAATGCAGGCGTCCGCCCGGCTGCGGCCCTCGGCGGAAAAGCGGTAGATGTTTTCCAGCACCACGATGGAGTTATCCACAATCATGCCCACGCCCATAGCGATGCCGCCCAGGGACATCATGTTCAGCGTCAGGTTGAAGGCCCGCATGAGGACGAAGACCGTCAAAATGCAGATGGGCATGGACACGGCAATAGTCAGCGTGGCCCCGCCCCGGCGGAGGAACAGCAGCACCACAACGGCCGCCAGCAGCACGCCCTGGAGGATGTTCTGATAGGCGGCGTCCACCGTCTGGTTGATGTAGTCGCTGGCAAGGTAGGGGGCGGAATAGCGGAGGCTGGGGTTCTCCGTCTTCAGATTTTCCAGCCGCTTTACCACCTGCTCGGAGACGTAGACCTCGTTGGCGGCGGACTGCTTGGAGACTTGGAGGACCACACAGGCGGCCTCGCCGGACTTGGCCATGGCGTCCATGTCCTTGTCCTCCAGAGTGACGTCAGCCACTTCGGAAAGCCGCACCGCGCCGCCGGTGGGCAGGGAGAGGATCATGTTGCGCACGTCGTCCACGGTCTGGAACTTGGCGTCGGTGGAGACGGTGAGCTTTTTGGACCCGTTTTCCAGGCTCCCGCCGGGGTAGATCAGGTTCTGCCCCGCCAGGAACTGGGACACGTAGGAGGCGGAAAGGCCATAGCCCGCCGCCCGGGTGGGGTCCAGCTCCACGGCGATCTGCTGCTCTGTGCCGCCGTTCACCGTCACCTGGGCCACGCCGTTGATCCGCTCCAGGGCGGGGACCACCAGGTCCTCCGCCAGGGTCTGGAGCTGGCTCAGGTCCTCGCCCACCAGGGCGATCATGGCCGTGGGCATCAGGGCGCTGAGGTTCATGTTGATGATCACCGGGTCCATGGCGTCCTCCGGGAGGCTCACCATGTCGAACTGCTCCCGGAGCTTCGTGGCGGCGATGTCCAGGTCCGTGCCGTCCACGTAAGTAATTTGAATCTGGCTCACGCCGTCGGAGGAGGTGGAGGAAATCGTGTCCACGCCGGGGACGGACATGATGGCTCCCTCCAGGGGCCGGGTGACCAGCTCCTCAATGTCGCTGGGGCTGGCCCCGGTGTAGTAGCAGGCCACCACGGCCATGGGCATCTCCATCTCCGGCATCAGGGCCATCTGGAGCTGGGTGGCGAACATCAATCCGAAGACGCAGATCAAGATGCTGGCAAGGATAGTTGCCACCTTGTGCTGGATGCTTGCTCTGGCGATACTCATGTCAGGCCTCCCCGGAGACGATGCGCACCGGGTCGCCGTCGTTCAGGTAGGCCTGCCCCACGGTGACCAGCTGCTGCCCGGCGGAAAGGCCAGTGAGAACCTCCGTCACGCCGTTGCCGGTGAGGCCGGTGGAGACCTCCACGTATTTGGCGGCGCCGTCCTCCACCACGAAGACGTACTGGGTCTCGCCCCGGGTCAGCACCGCCTCGGTGGGCACCACGATGGTGTCCTCGGACACGTCGGTGTGGAAGGTGACGTCGGCAAACATGCCCGCCAGCAGCCCGTCGGTGTCGGAGGGCAGGGTGAGGGTGACGGTATAGAGCCGGGTCTGCATGTTGGCCGCCCGCTCCACGGAGCGGATGGTGGCCTCAAAGGTCTGGTTCGCGGCGCTGACGCTGACGTCGGCGGTGTCCCCCGCGGAGAGCTTGGGCACCAGGGCCTCGGAGACCTGAACCACGGCCTTCATCTGCTCCGCCCCGTCGATGACCGCCAGAGGGGCCGTGTTGGAGATGAAGCTCCCCTCCGCGGCGTTCATGGTCACCAGGGTGCCGCTGCCGGGGGCGATGACGTTGCCTCGGGCGTCCACGTTTTCCAGCACGGTGTCCAGCTGCTCCACGTTGCTGAGGGCGCTCTGCATCCCGGCCTCCAGCTGGGAGAGGGTGGAGTTCCGCTGGGCCACGGCGGTCTGGAGCTGGAGCTCCGCCTGATCGATCTCCAGCTGGGAGGCCGCGCCGATCTCGAAGAGCTCCTTCAGGTCCCGGACGTTCTTCTCCGCCAGGGCAATCTGCTTTTCAAAGACCGCCGCCTGATCGTTGTAGCTCTGGGCGGAGGAACGGTAGTTGATGCTGGCGGCGCTGCGGGAGGCCAGGGTGCTGGCGAGGTCCAGGGTGCACAGCATGTCGCCGGCCTTCACCTCGTCTCCCGCCTCGGCGTAGACGGCGGTACACTTGGCGCTGACCGCCACCATGATGGTGGACTGGTCCTCCGCCGCCAGCTGGCCGGAGACGGTGTTTTCCGTGTAGATGGTGTCCGCCCCGATCTCCTGCACCTGGACGGCCACGCCGGGGCTGGCGGGCTCCTCCTCCGGCGCCTCCGTCCCGCCGCAGGCGGACAGGGACAGCGCCAGCGCGGCGGCAAGCCCCGCCGCCAGAATTCTGTTCTTTGTCATGTACTTCCTCCAAATCATCGTCGCTGGTCTTTATGTTCCGGTCTGGCCGGAGCTCATCACGCCGTAGTTCACGGCCCAGTAGTAGGTCCGGTAGGCGGTGAACAGGTTCCGCCGGGCGGTCTCCACGGCGTCCTTGGCCTCCGTCAGGTCGTCCTCCGCGTCCAGAAGGGCGTTGCGGGAGATGGACCCCTGGCGGTATTTCAGCTCCATGGAGGCGTAGCTGCTCTCCTGGAAAGACAGGGAGGTCTGGGCGGAGCGGAGCACCTGCTGGTAGTCCTTCACGGAGTCGAAGGCGTTGCGGAAGTTCATCTCGAAGCTCTGCACCGACGTTTTGTACTCGTACAGCGCCGCCTCGTAGGTGTGCCGGGCGCTGCGGACGTTGGACGTGTTCTGCCCGTAGCTGGCCCGGGTGTCGTCGTAGGAGTCCCCGGCCTCGTCCAGCTTTTTCTTGGCGGCGAAGAGGTCATAGCTCCGGGTCTTGGCCTCCTCCAGGTCCGGCTTGTACTCCATGGAGTCCACCAGCCCCTGGCTCAGCGCCGGCAGGGGGCCCAGGACCAGGGAGCCGGTGAGGCCGGCCCCGATCATGGACTGCATCTGCAGCTTGCACCGCCGGAGGTTCATCTCCAGGGTGCTGAGGTTGCTCTGGAGGGTGGCTCTGCCGCTCTTCACCTGCTCCAGGGTCAGGGCGGAGATCTGCCCCAGCTCATAGCGGAGCTCCATCTCCTCCAGCTGGCGGTCCAGGGCGGTCATGTTCCGCTGGAGGGTGGCCTTGGTCTGCTCCAGCTCCAGGATGGCGAAGTACAGCGACTCGGCCCCCACCACGGTGAGCTCCTGGGCGTTTTTCAGCTGCCGCCGGGCGGCGGCGGAGTCCTCCTGGAGCTTGCCGGAGGCCAGGTCCGACACGGAGTTGTTCAGGCTGGCGTAGGAGCTGGCCAGATTGGAGATGATATAGCCCTGCATGGCGCTTTCCATGGGGCTGATGGCGGGGGTCTGGGCGTACATCATCTGCATGGCCTCCAGGCTCTGCATCTGGGCGTTCAGGCTCTGGTAGAGGTCCGTGTAGTCCGTGGCGTCGATGGAGGCGATGGACTCCTGGAGCATCCTGGCCGTCAGGCTTCCCTCCAGCACCTTGTCCCGCAGGTCCTCGAAGGCCAGATACCGGAAGTCGTCCTCGCCGGTGAAGACCAGCTCGTCGTCCATGCCGCTTTCCCGGGCGGTGGTCAGGGGCTCTCCGTCGGGGCGCACCACGATGGTGTTTCCGCCGTCCCCGGCGGCGGGGGGCGCCTCCTCGGGGGCCTCCTGGGGCGCCTCCCCTTCCGCGGGGGCCTCATCCTTCCCGGGCGCTTCGTCCTCCGCGGAAGTCCCGTCCTCCCCGGAGGCCTGATTCTCCCCGGAGGCCCCGGCCTCTTCCGCCGGGGGGTCCGTGTCTGTCTGAGCCAGAGCGGGTATGGCGCACAGCGAAAGGGCCAGCGCCAACGCCAGCAGCGGCGCGATCCATTGTTTCCTCATGTAGTCCTCCTTATATCTGTGTGTCCGGCTTCTGTTTTACACCTTCCACCTGGGGGAAGGTCAAGGAAAATTTTACGCGAGGCTGCCGTGCCTGACGATTTCCAGCTTCGCCGCCAGCTCCCGGCGGTGAAGCGCCCGGTCCTCCGGGCAGAGCATGGCGTCCATGAAGGCGCTGCCCAGGGCGGCCATCAGCAGGCAGAAGACGATTCGGCAGTAGTCCTGGGTGGGCTCCCGGAGGCCGGAGAAGTCGATGACGTCCCAGAGGCCGTCCAGCAGCCGCTGGCCCGGCCGGGTGGGGAGGAGCTTCTGGATGTCCACCCCCTGGTTGTTCTTCACGAACAGCATGCACCGCTCCATCACCGGGTCCTGGGAGAGGTCCTGACCGGACATGCGGTCGAAGCAGTCCAGCTGGGCCTGGAAGATGTCCCCGCCGTTGTCCCTCAGCACCCGGCGGTACTCCTCCTTCACGTGGTTGCGCACCTCCTCCAGGAGGTA
>ERZ779631.616-NODE-616-length-12164-cov-9.256834_pt1 | contig 12164 bp, 10 predicted proteins | sample MGYA00514193_ERZ779631 | MGnify/ENA primary metagenome ERZ779631 (study PRJEB29562, sample SAMEA4376710) | mouse gut metagenome | isolation source: Cecum | study: EMG produced TPA metagenomics assembly of the A DSS colitis mouse model was used to assess the...
TCAGATGCCGTCAGGGAGCCCCTGGGTCTCAGTCTCGCCCTGAGGAGCGGCTGCGCCGCCGTTGGCGGCCCAGCCCAGCTCCAGGGCGGCCCAGTCCCGGTGTTCCTTCACCAGAGTCCAGGACTCCACAGCCGTCTCGTCGCGGGTGTAGTCATGCTCGTTGGTGGCTTCCTGTACCGCCTCGTAGTACCAGGCGTCCTCCGGATTGTCGGTCCACTTCTTCATATCGGGGAGCATGTGGTCCTTGTCGGGAGTCCGGTCCAGCATACGGTTGACAATGGTCATGACCTCCGCACGGGTGATATAGGCGTCCGGGTTGAAGGTGTTGCCGTTTCCGTTGACCCATCCGGCTTTGGCGGCCAGACGGATCTCCTTGGCGGCCCAGTGGTCCGCCGTGTCGGCGAAGTCGCCCTTGCCGTCGTCCACATAGCTGCTGTCCAGGAACCGCGCCGCGATCACCGCGAACTCCGCCCGGGTGATGTTGGCGTTGGGATCGAAGACGCTGCCGTCGCCGCGGCCCTTCAGGGCCCCGGCCCTGGCGCAGGTGGAGATGGCGTTGTTGTACCAGTCGCCTTCCTTCACGTCAGAGAAGGAGTTGACCGTAGACCAGTTGGCCTGGCGGTAATCGTCCGTCATGAGACGGAAGAAGATGGTAGCCACCTCCGCGCGGCTGATGTTGTTCAGCGGGCGGACGGTGCCGTCCTCGTAGCCGATGACGTAGGCGAAGTGGTCCGCGTCGTTCAGGCCCACGGCTCCCGCCAGAGGCACTTCCTGATCGATGATGGTGGTGCCGGGATCAAGAGGCGTCTGGGTGTCGGGAATGGTGGTGGTACCGCCGCCGGTGCTGCCGCCGGTAGGCCGGTCGTCATCATCATCGCCGTCGGGGATTGCCCGCCAGCGGGCGGTGATGGTGATATTGCCGTCCTCCCCGATCACCGGAGTGCCCCAGCTGCGGAAGGTGTAGCCGCTGCGGTAGGGATCGCGGGGATACAACCGGGCGGGAACGTCCGTGGTATCCCAGGGGATCTCATCGTTGTGCAGGACGCGGTTCGTACCGTAACCGGAGAGCCAGGTGACTGTGCGGGTGGCCGGATGGCCAAGGACCCATTGGATTGTGATGTTCCCGTTGGCATCCGTCACCGGAGAGCCCCAATGGCCGTCCTGGTCACGGTTTGCGGGATACTGGCTGCTGTAGCCTGAGTTTACATCAATAGTGATACGCTTGATAAGCTGACCGTCCGCGTCAATCCAGGTAACCGTTATCTGCCGGACATAGCGAGCGGTGATGGTATAGTTGCCATCCTCGTCTTTGACAGGAGCGCTCCAGTAGTCGAACCGGTATCCATTGTGTCCGGGAGCAGCAGGGTACGCTCCCTGCTCAGGAAGGGCGGTGACATTGTTCAGGGTTTCAATAATACGGTTGTCATAACCGTCCACAAAGGTTACCGTAAATGGTGTTTCCACCGGTTTGACAGGATCTTTCCGGTAGACAACCACATCTTCCTTATTTCCGAGCTTGCCGGAAGGAGGCTCCACAATAACTGTGCTGGTGGTATAACCGTCAAACAAGGGAACATGGTGGGCTTTCAGAGTCTTTATAGTTTCCAGGTTAAACGCGATTATTTCGGGAGTGGAACCGGGAATTGCCTTGTTCTCCTCATCCACATACCGGATGGTCCAAGTGTAGGATGTGAGGGAATACTTGACGGTGATATTCGTATCCCCATCCGGCATAGTCCCCTTCACAGTGCCTGTTTCGGGCGTGTAACCCTCGATATCCGTGGGGGAAGTTACCTCGTACAGCTCGCCTGCTTTGAGTTTTGCCTCGTACCTGCCGTACAGTTCTTCGCCGCCCTCAACCTCGTACTGGATGGTCAGCGTATACTCTGCGGGCTGAACAAGATCCGCCCTGTAGATGACCTTTACCGTATGGTCCTCGCCGGTTCCCACACCTTCCACGACCTCCTGATCGGGCGTATAGCCCTTGATGCCTGGAGAAGTGATGGAGTATGCCTGTCCTTTGATGGTAGCGCGGGTCACGCTGGGGCTGGCTGTCGAGCCATCCTCATAGACATAGTCAACCGTCACGGTGGGGGAGGTTTCACAGACATCCTGTATGGTGATTCCGCAGTTGCTGCACTTAAACAAGGTAAAGACGACCCTCCCGTCGTCCGAGACAACTTTTCCAGTTTCAGCAAAGCGGTGTCCCTCGGTGGCGTTTGTACAAACATCGGTAGGAACCGTCTCCAAAGTGAAGTGGCAGACAGGGCAGTACTGCGCCGTTACCGTATTTCCATTTGCGTAATACAGTTCATACTTGCACCCTTCGGTTTCATTGTGCCCACATTTGATGCACGTCAGAGTGTGAGCGCCTGCCTGGTTGGATACGGCAGTACCATAATACTCGTGCTGGCCATCCGGGCACTCGGAACCGCCGCCGGGACCGATTTCCACGACATTCGACTTGGAGTTGCCGCAGATGCAGTAATCACGGTCTGGATCGCTTCCTTTCCGGTCAAAAACGCAGTCGGAAATAATGGTTTTTGCTGTACAGGATAAATCGTCTTCTCCCTTGCATATCCCGGTATGCTTTGTGCCGGTCCAGGTATATACATAGTCGTGTACATGGGGATTTTTCTCCTCCACAGGTTCCCAGTACCCGCACAGTATACACTTGGTTTTGTTCAGACCTTCCTCAAAGACTTTTTTTGTTTCGCATTCCTCCTCGTCCGTCATGCCGCAGGAGCAGTATTTGGTATGCCAGAATCTGTCGGGGTGTCCGCTGTACGTCTTATATTGCCAGACGTGTTCGTGCTGCTCGCCGCAGATGCACTTGTTGTTATCCCAGACATGCTTATGCTTGGGGTTGAGCGCACGGCATTCCGTACAGTGGTCGCTCTCGTCAAACTTCTGACATACATGCACGGCAGGTGCATTGGGGTCCGGTTCGCCGCACCAGCCGCATATGCCGTCTTTGTATTCGTGCTTGCAGGGTTTGGAGGAATCACCGGTGTCTGCCGTACTGCCGGGAGCAGCTGCTCCGCAGATGCAGGCGCCGTCTGTGTAGCTGTGGCTGGACTTGACCGAGTAAGGACATTTGGCGGCTGCGCAAAGGGCATAGTGACAGTCGGAATATGCTTCATACATTACCGGGCTGCCGCAACCGCATGTTTCAGCGGTATTTGCTGCCAATGCCGTAGCTGGCAGCGTACTCAGGCACATCATAAAGGCAAGGAACAGTGCAAGTCCGCGTTTGCGAATGGATTTAGAAATAATCATAAAATTCTTCCTTTCTTTGCATAGTTTGCATCGGATGCAAAGTATCCGGCGGCCGGACGAGCATATTGCAGCGGGAGGAGCCGTCCGTGGGCCGTTTGGCACGGGGCGCGGTAGTCCTCCTTGCAGGCAACGTAGCTTCCTGACTTTGCGTGACCGTTCTTTCGAACGGATTGCCAAAATTCTCCAGCAGCCGGGCTAACATAGCATCGATCTTCTCGGGCAGCTGATTCGATACCGTAGTCCCCTAGCTTTGCCGTCCCACGGTTTCCCGTGGTTTGCCAAAATGGATCTGCGCTGTGGTTGCGCGGACAAGGTGTCCGTTGCCCTGCCCCGGTGTGCCCTCCGGGGCCTTCTGTTCCATAGGCATCCTCCTCCTTTCGGATGGTATCGTTGAACTCCGCCTGGATATTTATGCCAACCCTTCCCCAGCCTGGGACAAGGGGGAGGGGGACATACTTCGTTGATTGGCGTCTGCGGCATACTCCCGCAGAAAGCGGTCGTGGAGATTTTCCTCCGCAGCCTTCCGGGCCTTTACCGCGTCCTGAAAGCCGGTGTAGCTGCCCAGATAGTAACGTTTTCCCTTGAAACAGATGGAGGCCCGCCAGCGCTGCTTTTTCGCCAGCCAGTCCACACCGGGGACGCCGCTGGTGTTGTTGCACCGCACGGTTTTGGCCCGGAGCATTTCCACGCAGGTGCCGTCCACATAGGTCAGGCTGGCCCGCCCCACGGCGGAGGGGGATTCCCCGAAGTGGGCCTTGTCGCAGCCGCAGGAGGTCCGGTGCCCGTCCCGCAGGCGCTTGGTGGAGGCCACCGTCTCCTGTCCGCAGTCGCACAGGCACCGCCACGCGGTCAGGCTTCCGATATTTTCCGCCGGAGCCAGCACGGTCAGCTTTCCGAACCGCTGGCCGGTCAGATCCAGCCTTTTTCGTGAATAGCCCAAAGCTTTTCGACCCCCTTTGTTGACAAAATTTTCATTTTGTCGCAGGGTTGCACATTTCCGGGCAACTTCATAGGAAATCTGCACAAAAAAAGACGCGAAAACCAAGGGCTGCGAAAAAATTTTTCTTGCAGTCCGTGGGTTTTCGCGTATTTTTCGTTGAATCGCTGATTTTTGAGAAACGGTCTTCCCTTATGAGATGGTTGTGCTATAATAATTCTGAGAGTTTTATGTATCTCTTAATGACAAAATGAAAATTTTGTCAACATGACGAAACTACGTCACAAGTCCCAGCTTCTCCAGCTGCCGCGCATGTTCCGCGCCGGTGGTCATGAGATAAATCCGTGTGGTGTTGATGGAGGAGTGCCCCAGGATATCCGCCAGCTTCACGATATCCCGGCAGACCTGATAAAAGGCCGTGGCAAACAGATGCCGGAGGTTGTGGGGAAAAACCTTCGAGCTTTCCACACCGGCCTTGGCGCACAGCGTTTTCATCTCCCGCCAGATCTGGCGGCGGGAGACCGGCTTTCCGCTTCTGGTGAGAAAAATCTCCCCGGAGGCGGCTTTCTGTTTCCGGGCGTATTTCAGCAGCTTCCGGCAGAGCTTTGCCGGGAGCAGGATAGTGCGGATTTTCCCTTTCAGACTGATCTCCGCCCGGCCCCGCCGGGCAGCCTCCACCGTGATGTACTGTACCTCCGAGACCCGGATGCCGGTGGCGCAGATGGTTTCCATCAGCAGCCCCAGCCGCTCCTGTCCCTGCTCCGCCGCCGTGTCCAGGAGCCTCTGATACTCCGCCCTCGTCAATTCCCGGCTCTGCTCCCGGAATGCCTTGCGCTGGACCCGGAGAAACCTGATCTTGCAGTCCTCCCGCCCCAGAAACCGCAGCAGGGCATTGACGGCGGACAGCATGGAATTGATGGTTGCCGGAGCATACCCCTCCCGGAGGAGGTGGTCCCGCCACCGGGCGGCGGTTTCCCGGGTCAGCTCCCGCCGCCCCAGCCAGGCGGAGAATTTCCCGGCGTCATGGAGGTACTTGCCGATGGTACCGGGGGACCGGTCTTCCAGGTTCAGGCGGAGCAGAAACGCGTTCAGTTCGCGCTTGGATATGGTCATATGAGCGCCTCCTTTATGTTGTACCCATATTTTTACATAAAACCAGAAAAAGTTGCATATTATTTGGAAACTTTTCCGGATATTCGCTGCTTTTATAGAGGCACTTCGGACGGCGGGACATTTCCGGAGGACGGACCGCATGTCGGGATGTTCTGGAAGAAAATAGCGGAGATTTTGAAAAAGCCTCTGTTCAAAGCGGCGGGTTTACAGTATAATGGGGCTATCATACTGAGGGGGGAAAGTTTATGGATTTTCAATCTTTCTGTTCTGTGCCTGCTCCGCTGGTGGAGACAGTCCGGGGGCCGGTACGCGGATGCCGTGAGGGGGATGTGGAGGTTTTCAAGGGGATTCCCTATGGCAGGGCCGGAAGGTTTCGCGCGCCGGAGCCGGTTCCCGCCTGGAAGGAGCCTTTGGATGCCACCAGCTACGGCTGTGTCTGCCCGCTGCTGAGTATGGAGAAGCCTGGCGGCGAGCTGCTGGTACCCCATCGCTACTGGGTCCAGAATGAGGACTGCCTGAATCTGAATGTGTGGACTCCCGGCAGTCGGGGGAAGCGCCCGGTGCTGGTCTGGCTCCACGGCGGCGGCTATTTCGCCGGGTCCTCCATTGAGCAGATGGCCTATGAGGGCGGGAATATGGCCCGTCTGGGGGATTGTGTGGTGGTTTCCATCAACCACCGGCTGAACATCCTGGGGTACTTTGATCTGTCGGAATTCGGCGCGGCGTATGAGAACTCCGGCAACGCGGGCGGGGACGATATTGTGCTGGCGCTGCGCTGGGTGAGGGAGAACATCGCGGCCTTTGGCGGCGACCCGGACAATGTGACTGTATTTGGCCAGTCCGGCGGCGGCGCGAAGGTGACCACGCTCCTCCAGACTCCGGCAGCGGACGGCCTGTACCACCGGGGCGTCGTCATGAGCGGCGTAATCGGTCCCCTGCTGGCGGACACCACCGGAAGTGCCCGGGAGTGTGCCGAAGCGATGATGGCCGAGCTGAATGTGTCCGGCGTGGACGGATTGGAACGGGTATCCTACGCCCAGCTGGCGGCGGCCTATAATAAGGTCAGCCCAGCTCTGAAAGCCCAGGGGAAACCCGTGGGCTGTACGCCGTCTCCCAACCGGTTTTATCTGGGGGACCCGCTGGTCAGCGCGGCGGGCTTCCGGGAGGAGACTGTCAATATCCCGCTGATGGTGGGAACGGTCTACGCGGAATTTCTGGGCTTTATGAACAGTACCTCCGTCACGGTGGAGGAGCTGTTCAGCCCGGAGGAGAGGGAAGAGCTGCTGCCCCTGTTCCGCGCCGCCTATCCCGGCCGGCCAGACGGGGATCTGCTGGCGCTGGACACAATCTTCCGGTCCCCCACTATCCGGTATATCAAGGCCCGGGCAGCCCGGGGAGGACGGGTGTTCAGCTACCTTTTCCAGCAGGACTTTCCCATTAACGGCGGGAGCAAGGCGTGGCACTGCGCGGATATCCCCTTCTTCTTCCACAACAGGGAGCTGGTTCCCGTCTGCTGCTTCCCGGGGGCGGCGGCGCTGGAAGAGCGGATGTTCCGGGCGCTGCTGTCCTTTGCCCGCACAGGGCGGCCTCAGGCGGACGGAGAGGACGGGTGGTCCGAGAGTACCCCGGAGAAGGAGTACACCTATCTCTTCGGCCCTGACTGCCGTCAGGAGGTCAACTTTGACCACCGGCTCATCCGGGCCTGGGAACCGCTGTCTGCGGAGATGATGGAACGCATGACCCGGAGCGGCGCACAGATTCAGCACTGACGGCCCGCCGGAGCGGGGGGCACTACATAAATGGGAAGAGAGGAGACCGGTATGGGCCATATCTATACATCGGTGGATCAATTGATCGGGGGGACTCCCTTGCTGGAGCTGTCCCGTCTGGAGCGGGAGGAGGGCCTGGAGGCCCGGATTCTGGCCAAGCTGGAGTGCTTCAACCCTGCGGGCAGCACCAAGGACCGTGCCGCCAGGGCTATGCTTGACGATGCCGAAGCCCGGGGACTGCTGCGCCCCGGCTCGGTGGTGATTGAGCCCACCTCCGGGAATACAGGCATCGGTCTGGCCTCTGTGGCGGCAGCCAGGGGCTACCGGGTCATCATCGTCATGCCGGAGACCATGAGCATGGAACGGAGGCTGCTGATGAAGGCATACGGCGCGGAGCTGGTGCTGACCGAGGGAGCAGAGGGCATGAAAGGCGCCATTGCCCGGGCGGAGGAGCTTGCGGCGGAGATCCCCGGCAGCTTCATTCCCGGACAGTTTGTCAACCCCGCCAATCCCGCCGCCCACCGGGCCTCTACCGGTCCGGAGATCTGGGAGGACACCGGCGGCAAAGTGGATATCTTTGTGGCGGGCGTAGGTACCGGCGGAACCATCACCGGCGTGGGGCAGTACCTGAAGGAGAAAAATCCGGCGGTAAAGATTGTGGCGGTAGAGCCCCAGGATTCACCGGTTCTCGGCGGGGGATGCCCCGGCCCCCACGGGATTCAGGGGATTGGCGCGGGCTTTGTTCCGGTGGTGCTGGATACCGGCGTTTATGATGAGATCATCCCTGTGTCCGGCGCGGACGCCTTTGCCGCCGGCCGGCAGGTGGGCAGGCTGGAGGGCGTACTGGTGGGCATCTCCTCCGGCGCGGCGGTGTGGGCCGCCCTGACCCTGGCCCGGCGGTCTGAGAATCGGGGGAAGACCATTGTGGCCCTGCTCCCCGACGGGGGGGACAGGTATCTCTCCACGCCCATGTTTGCGGAATAATGCAATCACGCGGCAGGGCGGTAAAAGAGACCCTGCCCAATGAATTGCTTTCATTGGCGATTTGTATAAAGCGCCTGTGGAGGTTGTCAAAAGCCGGAAGCCGGTGTATAATGACGAACAGCGCCCGCCGGAGAAACCGGACGGGCGGGAAGGAGAAAACGATATGCCCATTACCTTTGCCATCTGCGGCTGTGGCAGCCGGGGTTTGGAGGCCTACGCCTCCTATCAGAAGGTCCATCCGGAGGAGATGCAGATTGTGGCGGGAGCGGACTGCCGTCCGGGCCGTCTGCAGCTGCTGCGGGAGTGGTACGGCGTACCGGAGGACAAGTGTTTTGCCTCCGATGAGGAGATGCTGGCCCAGCCGAAGCTGGCGGACGTGATGCTCATTGCCACCCAGGACCGGCAGCATGTGCCCACCGCCCTGAAAGCCTTGGACAAGGGTTACCACATTCTGCTGGAGAAGCCCATTTCTCCGGATCTGGGGGAGTGCCTCCGGCTGCAGCGGAAAGCCCAGGAGACCGGGCGGACCGTGGTGGTCTGCCATGTTCTGCGTTACACGCCCTTCTACTCATCCATCAAGGACCTGCTGGACAGCGGTGAGCTGGGCAGGCTGGAGACCATCGACGCAGTAGAGCATGTGGCCTACTGGCACCAGGCCCACAGCTTTGTCCGGGGCAACTGGCGGCGGACGGATGAGACCAGCCCTATGATTCTGGCCAAAAGCTGTCATGATATGGATATTCTCCGCTGGCTGGCCGGGGACCGGTGCATAAAGATCCAGAGCTTCGGCTCTCTGGACCATTTCCGCCGGGAGAACGCTCCGGAAGGCGCCGCGGAGCGCTGCCTGGACGGCTGTGCCTGCAAGGATAGCTGCATTTATGACGCGGAGAAAATCTACATTACCGGAAGCCGCTGCGGCGTCCGGCACGGCATGACCGGGTGGCCTAACAATGTGGTGACTGCCGGTCCCCCCACGGAGGAGTCTCTGCGGGAAGCTCTGCGCACAGGCCCCTATGGCCGGTGTGTGTACTGCTGCGACAATGACGTGGTGGACCACCAGACAGTAAATATGACCTTTGCCAATGGTGTATGTGCTACCTTCACCATGACCGCCTTTACGGAGACCTGCCGCCGGACCATCAAACTTACCGGCACCTTGGGGGAGCTGGAGGGGGACATGGAAGCCAATACCATCCGGCTGCGCCGGTTTGGCCAGCCGGAGCAGGTCATTGACCTTGCCGCCGGCAAGAGCGAGTTCGCGGGGCACGGCGGCGGCGACGCCGGGCTGGCCGGGCAGTTCTGCCGGCTGATCGCCTCCGGCGGCGGCGATGCCCTGACGGGTATTGATGTCTCGGTGGAAAGTCACGTAATGGCCCTGGCCGCCGAGGACTCCCGCCTGCGGGGCGGGGAAACGGTTGACCTGGCGGAATTCACAGCCAGGGCGCAGGCCTGACAGCAGAAACGGCGGGGCCGGAGCATGATGCTCCGGCCCCGCCGGGATTTATTCCGCGTTCTCCCAGCGCCGCAGCACCGGCTGGAGCTGACGCCCCTGCAGGGCGGCGTCCACCGTCTCCCCGATGCGGGTAAAGTCCGCCATCAGGGAGCAGGGTTTGCGGTCTGGATCGTCCTGACCAAAGGGTACAAAAAAATAATTTCTTCTTACCAACAGCTCCCCGATGTTCCGGGCGGCCGCGCTGAGTCCATCGTTGGTGGCGACCGCGACGATTACCGGTCGGTCGTTGCGCAGATGGGCCTTGGCCGCCATGGTCACCGGCGTATCCGTGATGCCTGCGGCCAGCTTCCCCAGGGTATTGCCGGTACAGGGGGCGATGACCAGGGCGTCCAGCAGCTTCTTCGGGCCAATGGGCTCCGCATCGCGGATGCTCCCGATGGCCGTATGTCCGGTCAGGCGCTCCACCTCGGTCAGGAAGGCTTCCGCCGTCCCGAAGCGGGTATCTGTCGTCTGACATGCCTGGGAGACGATGGGGAGGACCGTCTCATACTCCCGGCACAGCTCTGCAAGCTCTTTAAGAACCTCCTGATGGGTGCAGAAGGAGCCGCATAGCGCAAATCCTAAGCGCTCATGTCTCACATGAGTTCACCTCGTTCTTCCAATATGTGATACACACTGTCCCGAATGGCGGCGGCGGCGGTGCGGGGCGCAACCTTCCCGGGAAGGCCCTGGGCGGGAATAACCTGGCGGGAGAGCCGCTTGGCCGCCTCCAGGTCCACACCGCCAGGAGCGGAGGCAAGGTCGATAATTACGCAGTTCTTCCGTGTCTCCCGCAGCCGCGTTCCATCCAGAATGAGGGCGGGCGCTGTGTTGAAGATCAGATCAAAGCGTTCCAGCTGTCCGGTGAGCGCCCCGGTCTGTACGCCGCGGCAGCCCCAGGCCTCGATCCAGGCCAGGTCTCCGTACTTTCGGGCGGAGACCGTTACCTCGGCCCCCAGGGACAGCAGACGGTCCGCCAGCAGCCGCCCGATCCGCCCATAGCCGATGATGAGACACCGGCTGCCGTGGAGCGTGCGGTCCGTGGACTCCATGGCCAGCTGCAGCGCTCCCTCCGCCGTGGGGACTGCGTTGGCCACCTGGGTTTCTTCCCGGTCATAGTAGTCCAGCAGCGTGAGCCCATAATCCGTCATGAGGCGGCGGCTCAGATCGCCGGTCATGCCGCCCAGCAGCAGCTGGTCATACCGCAGACGGACCCACAGCCGCTCTGCTTCCAGCTTTGTGTCTGTCAGCGGCAGGTGGAGCATCCCCTCCCGGCATACTGGAATAGGCAGCAGAAGCAAATTTCCTTCCAGGGCCTGATCCAGCGGCACGCCGTTGATTGCGCCGCCCTGCTCCAGCCCCCAGGTTACCACGTTTCTCCCGTCCTCCAGCAGCATCCGGGCCAGGTGGACCTGCCGCAGATCACCGCCCAGGATGGAGATCATTGGTTTCATACACATCCCCCCTCTGCGTCAGTCTATGCGCACAGGAGCAAAAGGGACACCCCCGGAAGCGGAAAGCTTCCGGGGGTGTCTGTATTGTAAAAAAGACAACCACAGGCTATGCCTGTGGAATAAAAAAGGCTATGCCTATGAGTAGAAATGATAAACCTCCAACGATACAATAGGAGATGGTTTGCCGACCACATCTGAAAAGTATCGAAGGAGGAATATCAATGTTTAAGAAAAAAGAGGAAACAGACAGCTTGGCGCATACACGGTGGAACTGTAAGTATCACATAGTTTTTGCACCAAAATACCGCCGACAGATAATATATGGGCAGATAAAAGCAGACGTAGGGAGTATTATACGAAAATTGTGCGAAGATGTATGTTGTAAAGGGTAAGGTTCTCACCTTGCCAAATACAACATAGCTGCGGCTCATTTGTGGCAAAATGGCATAAGCAGTTGTGAGAAAGGCGGTGATACCGCAAACTTTGTCGTTTCCTTCAACTGCATCCATATCAACCACGAATGGAGGACACATCATGGAATTGACCTACACAAAAGTCGGAGACTACTACATCCCGGACCTGATTCTGGACGATCAGCCGGACAAACCCCTGGGGCGGTATGGCCGGATGCGCCAGAAGTTCTTGGAGGAACACCACCCCGGAACCTATGACCGGCTGCTGCTCTCCGGGAAACTCTGGACACACTTGGCTGACACCAACGCTGCCTGCAATGAGCGGATGGATCGGCTTATCCCCGTCATGGCACAGCGCGAGGGCGTGACAGAGGCGCTGAAAGCGGCGGATCAGATGGAATGGGTAAGGCGTATGAACAGCATCCGCAACCGGGCGGAGGAAATCATCCTGCATGAATTGGTCTATGCCCTGTAAGAAGCGGGGGAGCGTGGTGACTGCCACACTCCCCCGTATTTTTTTGTGTTATTCCTTCCCCCTGCTCTTGTAAACATTATAGCGGTTCTTGCATTGGGGGCTGCAAAACTCGGCGTTGGGGCGGCTGGCGGCGAAAATCTTGTTGCAGTGCTTACAGGCTTTCAGCGTACTGTCCGTATCTGTCAGCATAAAGCTGAACATCATTTGCAGGCACAGCAGCAGGGAATGAAAATCCCATATGATCGTCG
>ERZ779631.618-NODE-618-length-12138-cov-7.464868_pt1 | contig 12138 bp, 15 predicted proteins | sample MGYA00514193_ERZ779631 | MGnify/ENA primary metagenome ERZ779631 (study PRJEB29562, sample SAMEA4376710) | mouse gut metagenome | isolation source: Cecum | study: EMG produced TPA metagenomics assembly of the A DSS colitis mouse model was used to assess the...
CGCACGCTCAAAATCGATCAGGCAGCCCTCCAGTTTTACTGCCGGAGCATCCATTTTATAGCAGCGGCGCAGGACGGCATGGACACGCAGCAGGAGTTCTTCAGGCAGGAAGGGCTTTGCGATATAATCGTCTGCGCCCAGCCCCAGCCCGGCCAGCTTATCTGCGGCTTCATCCCTGGCTGTCAGGAATATGACCGGCATATCCGAAAAATCCCGTATCTGCCGCATCAGAAAGAAACCGTCTCCGTCAGGCAACATAACATCCAGGACTGCAAGATCAGGTTTTTCGGCTTTGGCGGCAGCTATCCCTTCCGATACGGAAGAAGCAGTAATAATATTTTCAAATCCTTCTTCTTTTAAGATGACAGACACCAGTTCAAGAAGCTCCGGCTCGTCATCCACCAGCAGTAACTTTTTTGTATATAAAAATGAATGATCCATAGTGTGATCGCCTCCATGCATAGTATACCATATTCCCTCTGCCAAAAGTACGAATCCCCCAAAAAGTAAGGTAAAAGTAAGGACACGGGAAAGTTAAAGTCAGATTAGGAGTGTATCATGGAATTGTTGAAAGGAGATGTCACCTATGGATTACATGATAACAACTAAGCATTTGACAAAGAAGTACAAAAATTTTGTTTCCGTCAATCATGTTTCCCTTCATATCCGCAAGGGCAGTATTTATGGCTTTCTCGGGCCGAATGGGGCGGGAAAGTCCACTACCATGAAAATGCTGCTTGGGCTGACCGCACCTACAGAGGGGAGTTTTTCCATTGACGGAAAGCATTTTCCTGAAGACCGGATGGATATTTTGAAGGAGATCGGTTCTTTTATTGAAGCCCCGTCTTTCTATGCAAACCTCACAGGCAGGGAGAATCTGGATGTGATACGCCGTATCCTGGGACTTCCGAAGGAGAGCGTGGAGGATGCGCTGGAACTGGTAGGGCTTACGGAATTTGGAGACAGGCTGGCAAAGAAATATTCTCTGGGGATGAAACAGCGTTTAGGGCTTGCCGGGGCGCTTCTTGGGAGGCCGCCTGTCCTAATCCTGGATGAGCCTACCAACGGCCTTGACCCTTCCGGCATCCATGAGATCCGGGAGCTGGTGAAGTCACTGCCCGGCCTTTATGACTGCACGATTCTGATCTCATCCCACATGCTGTCAGAGATCGAGCTGATGGCGGATGATATTGGAATCCTCAATCATGGGAGGCTCCTGTTTGAGGGAAGCCTTGATGAACTCAGACAGACGGCAGTAAAAACCGGCTTTGCTGCAAACAATCTGGAGGATGTATTCCTCTCCATGGTGGATCAGGATAATAAAGCAATGAGGGCATTGCCTGACAGAAAGCAGAGGGCAAAGTTATGAGGACATTCCTGATTGAGCTTCGGAAAGAAAAACGGGCGGGTGTGATTCCTGTTCTGCCGGCAGTTGGTATCTTAGGGGCATTCTACGCATTTGCAAATTTTATTATTAGGAAAGATACCCTGCTGAATCTGCCGCTTCCGCCTATGGACGTTCTGCTGACACAGCTTTATGGTATGATTGTGGTTCTGAACATGTTCGGGATTGTGGTTGCCGCCTGCATGGTCTACCACATGGAATTCAAAGGGAATGCAGTTAAAAAGATGTATATGCTGCCCATAAGCGTACCGGGAATGTACCTTTGTAAGTTCCTGATTTTATCGGCAATGCTTTTTGCGGCGGTAGCATTAGAGAATCTGGCGCTTGCGTTTATTGGTATGAAAGACCTGCCGCAGGGAGCATTTGAAATGGGAACCCTGCTTCAATTTGCAGGGTATTCGTATCTTACTTCCATGCCGGTACTGTCATTTATGGTTTTGGTTTCCTCACGTTCGGAAAATATGTGGGTGCCGCTGGGGATTGGCGTAGCCGGGTTTTTGAGTAGCATGGCACTGGCAAATATAAATTTTGATCTGCTGCTGATCCATCCCTTTGTTATTATGCTGAAGCCTGCGGTTGCCATGAGTGCAGAGCCGGATATAACGGCTGCCGTCGCTGCTGCGGCTGCATCGCTGCTGTTTCTCGGCGTGGGGCTGTGGATGGCAAAGAATCTGCGTTATGAATAAGACAATGTCTGGAGGAATTTAATATGAGCTTTTTGGAACTTCTGAGAATTGAATTTACGAAAGTAAAGAGATCAAAGATGATACCGCTTATTTTTGCTGCCCCACTGTTAGTAGTTTCCTCCGGGGTTGCAAATTTAAGCCGGTATTTTACACCGGAATATACAAATGCGTGGCCTGCCATGTTCATTCAAAGCGCACTGGTCTACTCTTATTATTTACTGCCGCTGTCCATGATCGTGGTCTGCGTGATGATTGCAGGGCGGGAAACAGGGAATAACGGTATCTTAAAGATGCTGGCCCTGCCGGTCAGCCGGTATGCGCTCTCCATGGCAAAATTCTGTGTGCTGGTATTTTATCTGTTTATGGAGATGGCTGTGTTCTTTGCGGTATTCGTGATTGCCGGGACAGTTGCCACTGGCGCAATGGGCGTGACGGAAACACTGCCTATCCTTTATCTGATGAAATGGTGCGCCGGTCTGTTTCTGACCATGCTGCCATGCCTGGGGGCTATGTGGGCAGTCACAGTCTTGTTTGAAAAGCCGCTTTTGTCTGTGGGGCTGAACCTGCTCCTTGTGATTCCCGGCGTGCTGGTTTCCAATACACCTGTCTGGATTGCCTGGCCGTACTGTTACAGCGGTTATCTGGTATCCTGTTCGCTACATGATTTTACGGCGGGAGATAACATACGGACATTTTCACTGTTCCCGTTCCTGCCGGCTGCGATATTGGTTTTGGCATTGGTACTTACGATTGCTGTAATACAATTTGGAAAAAAGGAAATGAGGTAAATCGGTTATGGAAAATAAAAAACGGAAAACTTTAAGTATGGCGGCGCTGATCGTCAGTATTCTCCCAACGGCAACGCTTGTTCCTGTGTTCCTTAAAATCACATTGCCTGAAGGGGTGAATACAGTCTGGGCAGGTATCAATGTTGCCAGTGCCGTGGCAGGTTTCGTCCTTTCCGGTATCTGTGTCAGGAGTGATGAAAGCCGCAGCCCTGTGAATATTGCGTCAACGCTCATCAGCGCTTTTTGGTGCCTGTTGATAATGGGCATGGTAGTTTTGGCATTATTTTTAACTTTTATGCGGTAGTGAGATTAAGGAGCATTTCAAGAGTTATCAGCAGGAATAGTCTTAGGATTTTTCAAAATGTATCTACTCGATGGAATGGGAGTTTTCTTTGCCATTTCACCAATCATAGCATTGGTGGCACGAATGAAGAAAGGGTATTGGCTTGCATTAGTATTTGCTGAAATATATTCTTTTGCCGGATTATTTACAAGCATGTCAAATATCTGGAAGGCCGTTTATCCCATAACGGCGGTATTTAACCTTTCCAGTTATTATCAGGCTACTGCGCTGGAAATGATTGGTGGATGCGTGGTTCTGGTGCTGTGTGTAGGACTTTCCGGAGTTGTGTTAAAAGGATTAAGACAAAATTCATAGAGAGAAAATGGCGGCGTTATAAATCATGCCGCCAATGCAATAGAAACTTACATACCAGATTTTCAATATCAGTAAAGATATTAGTATTTAGTCTTAGGAAAAATCAAGGTGGTTTCGTAGCCTTTTTGTTCCTCACTTAAAATTTGCATGATGCCGTTATGAGCCTCGACAATCTGCCGCACCAATAGAACACCTAATCCATGCCGGAGGTGTAGAGTTCTATCGGTGCTTTCCAGATAATGTGTTTTAGAATTAAGTGCTTTCAGCTTTTCAGCGGATACGCCAACTCCATTGTCTGATACAACGATGGCTATTTCTTTTTCGCTGCATGTTACCGAGATGGTAATTTTACAGCCATTTGCATTATGATTGATACTGTTCTGGATCAAATTTGTAATAGCCCGTTTAATAAGAACTTCGTCACCACGAATAAATTCCGTTTCACATTGTGGCTCAGATTCAAATTCAAATACATATTTTTTATCAAGATTGCTGTCCAGAAATTCACATATGACCTGCCGTGCCAGCTCTACCGGATAAATGTTGCTAATGCGAAGCGGCTGCATATCATATTCCAGCTTTGAAGTTAAATTCAAATCTTCGATCAGTCTTTTTATCTTTTCAGCCTGCTGACGGATTTCGGTCATTTTTTCCTGAACGTCAGAGTCCAGCCCGTGATTTTTTTCGAGGCTGCTGGAATATCCGAGAACCATTGACAGTGGGGTGCGTATATCATGGGAAATACCACTGATCCAGTTTGCCCTTGCCGTATCCCGGCGCTTTAGTGTTTTAGATACATGGTTAAGCTTTGCGTTGATTTCGGACAATTCTCCCTGTTCTGCCAACTGCGTTTTTTGACCGGCAGCAATTTCCTCAATGCCAATAAGAATAGGTTTGATAGCCTTTTCTGTTTTTCGGTTGTTAAAGATAAAAAGCAGCAATACAATTCCGATATTTAGAAAAAATACAGCGATGAACCCTATCGCATCAATTTTTATACTTACAATGGTTTTATATGCAGATAATTTCCAGTAACTGTCTTTAGGATAACCAAGGACTAGCAGACCATCGTTTCGGGCAGATACGAAAACAGGATAGTCCTCTAAATACCACCTTGCCATTTTTGCAATGTCTCCATAGGTGTATTGAACAGGAATGTTTGCCGGAAGTTTATAATTCCAGATGACATTACCCGTCGCATTATCTATCAGCATACACCATGCATGGTCTTGATCTAATAAAGCTATGATATCATCTGGCAGAGTATATTGCCCGTCCGTCTGCTGTAATTCATCAGATATACAGGGTAACAGGTGGGTAGGACTTTGATTTCCGTGACTGACAGATACCATGATAAGACTTACAAATAAAAAAATATTCACTAAAATGAAAAAGCAAAACAGCTTAACACTGGAATGGACATACCGTTTGAAAAATTTTTGTATATTCATAGGATTACCCTGTTCCTTTCAAAATCAGCTTGTAACCGATTCCCTTGACCGTGACAAGAGATACCGGCGAAGATGGTTCAGTTTCGATTTTCTCCCGGATATGCCGGATATGGGACATTAGTGTTTTTTCATATCCGACATATATGTCTCCGCAGACTGTCTGGCATAAAGAACCGAGCGTTACAATGCGTCCTGCATTGCTGAATAGTTTTTGAAGTATCTCCACTTCTTTTGCGGTAAGGGAGACTGGATCGCAGCCTTCTTTGTATACCTGTGCCTGTCCTAAGTCCACTTTGCAGGCTTCTAATAAAAAACTTGTATCCTCATTTTCTTTATATACCCGACGTAAAATCGCGGTGACACGCCATACAAATTCCTGTGCCAAAAAGGGTTTTACTATATAATCGTCCGCACCCACTTCAAATCCTTTAGCTTTATCATCAAACTCACCTTTTGCCGTTAAAAACAGAATAGGTATATTGGTTTGTTCTCGGATCACTTTTGCAAGCATGAAACCATCCATATCAGGCAGCATGACATCCAGGACTGCCAGATCGGGGCGGGTGTCCAGCCTCTCCAAAGCACGAAGTGATGTATCTGCGGTCAGTATATTTGTAAACCCATTTTCTTTCAAAATGGATTGGCACATCAATAGGATTGCAGGCTCATCATCAACTAATAAGATTGATTTGTCCTTAATTGTACCCATATTTCCACTCCTTTCCACGACATTATATCATATTTTCAACTATGGTACGAATTGTGGTTTCAAAATCAAGGTAAAATCAAGGTTAACTCCAACGTAACGCAAAGTGGAAGGTATATGATGTAATCAGCTTAGGAAAGGAGCAGACAAAAAATGGTTGTATCAACAGAAAATTTGTCAAAAGAGTATGACGGTATTTATCGGGTTAATGATCTGGATATCCAAATTAACGAAGGGGATATTTATGGCTTTCTCGGTCCTAATGGTGCGGGCAAATCGACAACAATGAAGATGCTGCTTGGTCTTGTCAAGCCCAGCAAAGGAAGTATTGAGATTATGGGAAAGTCATTCAACGAGAAAAACCGGCAGGAGATTCTGAAAAGCGTTGGCTCCCTGATTGAATCCCCGTCCTATTATGGTCATCTGACTGGCAGGGAAAATATGGAAATAATACGCAGGCTGCTGGGCTTGCCCCGGAAAAATATCGAGGAGGCAGTTCATATTGTCCGTATGGAAAAACAAATGGATAAGAAGGTCAAAAACTATTCACTTGGAATGAAGCAGCGGCTTGGAATTGCGATGGCACTGGCTCGCCGTCCTAAATTGCTTGTTTTGGATGAACCTACTAATGGTCTTGACCCGGCAGGTATTGAGGAAATGCGGGAATTGGTCAAAACACTGCCAACGAAGTATGGGATGACCGTTATGATTTCCAGCCATATCCTGAGTGAAGTAGATCAAATGGCAACTGTGGTCGGCATCATCAATCATGGTGAGCTGATCTTTCAAGAAAATATGTCTGTTTTGGATGCACAGCGGCAGCCGTATATCATTCTGAGAACCAGTGATAATAACTTGGCTTGTCAGATACTCAGAAATATGAATCCGTTAAGAACCGGGGACGGTTTGCAGTTAGGGGCTTTGTCCGATGAACAGACGGGTAAGGTGGTTCAAAACCTGTGTGCCAACGATATTGCTGTTTACCGAGTTGAGGAACACAGGGAGAGCCTTGAGGACATTTTCCTCAATCTGACCGGGAAGGAGATGACCCTTTGATGAAATATCTATGGCTTGAATTGTATAAGCTGAAACATCGAAAGGTGTTTCTGACCTTTTTGGTGATCTTGGGCGTAGAATTGCTATTTGTTTTTTCTAACTATGGCAATAATAATAATTTTCTAAACATGATTTCTGATCCCGCTGCACCGGCATGGGAAGATCTGATTATCGGTCCAGCCGCTATAAATGGATTATTCTTTCCTATTTTGGCGGCGGTCATTGCCAGCCGTATTTGCGATATGGAGCATAAGGGAAACACATGGAAGTTATTAGAGTGTAATAATCAGAACCGCAGATCTATCTGGTTCTGCAAATTTACAATAGTATCCACGCTTATGATGCTGGCAATCTTCATTCAGGCATTTATCATTATTGCTTATGGTAATTCTGTGGGAATTGTCCAGCCGCTGCCTGTAAGAACGTTATTAGGTTTTGTGCTTGGAACTGCGATGATAACATTTGTAGTCGTTACAATTCAGGTTTTCTTCTCCCTTGTATGTACAAACCAGCTTATCCCTATGTCTATCGGTATGATCGGCGCACTTATTGGGTTTATTTCCACATTGCTGCCGCCGGGTATCCGCAACATTTTGATTTGGGGTAACTATGCAGAACTGATGGTGTTGGGGCAGGACACATCTTCAGGAAATCTGCAATCTTCCGGGTTAGTAGTACGGAACATCAACTTTGTTCCGCTTGCAATTCTGTTTGTTGTTGGTCTTGTGGCGTATGTTGTGTTCCGGAAGAGATTTGAAAAATATGAGTATTAAAGGAGGAGTTTATAATGCTGATCAATGCAATTCGTGCGGAAAATTTGAAAAGCCGCCATTCAAATATGTGGGTAGCGGTTACAGTTCTCCCGCTTTTGACAGCGGCAATAGGCGCAATTATTTACGGGATAAATGCCTCTGTCAGCTTATACGATGGTGATATGTGGCAGCAACTATGGCTACAGACAGGTTTATTTTATGGGTATTTCTTTTTCCCTATTCTGATTGCCATTTGTGCTTCCTTTTTATGGCGGTTGGAACACATTAACCATAACTGGAACAGCTTAATGACAACGCCAATTCCCCGGTCTGTAATTTTTATCGCTAAGTTGGTCGTGTTAGCCAAGTCAATTTTTACGGCACAGGCACTTTTGATGATATTCATAATCATTGTGGGTAAAGTGGGATTCCGTTTTGAACAGCCTATTCCCATAGGTATGCTCTGGTGGCTCTTTATGGGGTGGTTTAGCGCTCTTGGCGTTGCGGCAGTACAGCTTTATCTTTCTATGAAAATAAGAAGTTTTGCTGTTCCGGTTGGACTTGCGGTATGTCTGTGTATTGCGGGATTGGTATGTTATATTACGGGTCTTGGCAGTATGTTCCCGTATTCACAGCTAATTCTTGGTTTGTCATCACAGGAGAAAACTTTACCGATTGACAGCTTAACAACGCTGGTTCCAATGGTGGTTTTCTATATCGTGTTTTTTATATTACTGGCTTCACGTTGCTTGAAGAAGATTGACATAGTAGCCGGTTAAGGAGGAGATCATGAAAGAAAAGATTTTAGAAAAAATATCCTTGGGGGTTAGCCTGCTTCCTTTGACTTTCTTTATCATCCGGCATTTGAGAATCGGAATGGAAGCTCCTTGGGTGTATATCTTTTTTGCGGCGTATGCCGTATTGATTATTGTTGGTTTTGTATTTGCTATCTGCTTGATAAAAAACAAAAAAACGAGAAATGCCATATCAAAGGCTGCTTTAGCAATAAGTTCAGTGTATCTCGCTTTTTTTTCTTTATTTATCTATTTGACGATAGCGGCAAGATTACATTGAGAGTGTGAAGACTGTTGTATTTAAGCGGCGCTGATCGTCAGTATTTTCCCAGCGTCAACGCTTGTTCCTGTGTTCTTTAAAATCACATTTCCTGAAGGGGTGAATACAGTCTGGGCAAGTGTCAATGTTGCCAGTGCCGTGGCAGGTTGTTTCATCCTTTCCGGTATCTGTGTCAGGAGTGATGAAAGCTGCAGCCCTGTGAATATTGCGTCAACGCTCATCAGCGCTTTTTGGTGCCTGTTGATAATGGGCATGGTAGTTTTGGCATTATTTTTAACTTTTATGCGGTAGTGAGATTAAGGAGCATTTCAAAAGACTTATAGTAAGATGCGATAATGACGGAATGCTTGTCTTTCGGGGAAAAAATCTGTACGTCGGAGAGGAGAGGTTTTTGTCTGGATTGCTCTATGATAAGATAAGTCTTACCAGTTTATTTTTACCTGTCGTTTTGGGGATATTTTCCACAACCCTGTTTTTTGATGAGCATAAGAACGACACGTTAAAGGCATTGCTGATCATACCGGTTTCAAAGACGCAGCTTTATTTTTCCAAAGTGGCCGTTGTAATTCTAATGTCGATCTTATCGGTTGCTGCTTTACACAAACAAAGTTATTGAAAGTGAGGAAAATTTTATGAGTGAATATGTGATTGAGACAAAACAGCTGACAAAGGTGTACGGCGATCAAACTGCTGTCAATGCTGTCAATCTCCATGTAAAGAGGGGCCAGATTTATGGTCTGCTTGGACGTAATGGGGCCGGGAAAACTACGATTATGAAAATGATCCTGGGATTGACGCCGATCACGTCCGGCGAAGCAGATATATTTGGTAAAAACATTAAGGGTCAGGAAAAGCGGGTATATCCCCGTATTGGCGCAATTATTGAAACACCGGGGTTTTATCCGAATCTGACAGGAACAGAAAATTTGGAAATTTTTGCGAGGCTCCGTGGCACAGCGGCACCCAATGCTGTAAAGAATGCCCTGGAGGTTGTCGGTCTGCCGTATAAGGATAAAAAGCTGTTTGGTAAGTATTCCCTTGGGATGAAGCAGCGCCTGGGCATTGCCAACGCTATTTTGCACGATCCGGAATTGCTGATTCTGGACGAGCCGACAAATGGCCTTGACCCTATTGGTATTGCTGAGGTCAGGGATTTTATTAAAGATTTGAGTGTTGAGCGTGGGAAAACGATCCTGATATCCAGTCACATTCTTTCGGAAATCCAGTTACTGGCAGATGATATCGGTATCATTGATCATGGAGTTCTTTTGGAAGAAAGCAGTATGAGCGAGTTAGAGAAGAAAAATAGTAAGTATATCTTCCTGCAGGTTTCGGACGTTTCCAAAGCAGCCCTGATTCTGGAACATCAATTTCAGTTGAAAAATTATTCTGTGCAGGACGATCATACCCTGCGTCTTTATGATACCTCTTTGGATATGGGGGCAGTCAATAAAGAACTTGTGATGCAGGATATAACTGTTATCAGTTCCGGGCTTTGCAATGATACACTGGTGGATTATTTTAAAAGGATTACAGGAGGTGAAGGGATTGGTTGATTTGGTTATTGAAGAATTTATTAAATTGAAGAGGAAAAAGATTACCATATGCACAGCTTTAGCTGCATGTATGTTTCCGATACCGGTTGCGCTTATAGTTATTGCTAACTCATATGATATGAAAAATATTTTTGCAATGATGGTTCAGTTAGGTGATTGCTTTATGATGCCGCTTATGTTGGGGATGTTTGCGATGATTTTTTTCTATATGGAGCAGGATTTCGACACTATGAAAAATATGCGCTTGATTCCTGTATCAATGGGGAAATGGCTGTGTGCCAAATTGATAGTTATTGCACTTGTATCTGTACTTTATTCCATTGTGTCAATTTTTGCGTCCTTTTTGATCGGTCTGGCAGTAAAGGATATTTCTGGGATATGGAGTAATTTTATCATTCATATGTTGATTGGATTTTTAATGTGTGCAGCCTTATTACCAATAATTGCTTTGATCATAAATCAGAAAAATAATTATATCGTAACAGGAATAGTTGTTTTTATATTTGTCATATTTAATTTTATTTTTATTATGTCTATTACAAAAATTCCGGTTTGGGCGCTTCCCTTTTTACCGATTGCGGCAGTATATAGATTTTTACTGCCATATACCGCAGTTAAAATGACAATTTATCTGGAAGAAATAGCTCTTTCTGGGTTGCAGTTTGTTGGAGTTATGTTTTGCTCGGTATTTATTTCGGTTATTTTCATAATTTATGGTTTTCATAAAAAGTATAGTAGGTGATAAAACGATGTATCTGTTGGCTGAATTTCAAAAAATAAAAAGAAATAATACGATTTTTATTGTAATTGTTGCTACATTCTTTATTAACTTGATGTCTGTATTTCAAACAAACTATGATGGTACGTTCTCATTAAGAGAATATGCAGATGTCTTGCTTTGGAACCATTCATGTTTTTTATATCCGGTTATGATTACTTTAATATGCGGATACTTAATTGATTTGGAATATAAAAACAATACATTAAAAAACATATATTTAGCAGCTATAAATTCACGGACATTGATTTGTGCAAAGCTGTTTGTTGGTTTTTGTTTTTTATTGATCATAGCAATATTAGAATTTATTTGCTCCACTATAGGGGTAATTTGCTGCCACATTGAGGTGTCTGGAGAATCGGTTGGGTATTTTTTTGTTCAACAGATTGTGTTTGCTGTTTGTAGCTTTATTTCTGTCTTGCCGATTATTATTTTTGGCGCTCAAAAAGAAAATGGATATTTATTTGGAAGTCTTGTTGCAGCTTTTTTAGAAATTTGTGGTATTTTTTTAGCTCCGAGGGGACTGTGCGGCTATTATGCAATTACCGCAGGACTTGAAATACTTAATTTTAATGGTGGAATGGTGGGAGGAACTTTATTTTCAGGAAATCAGGGAGAGGTAACGCTTCTTATAACTATTGGGCTGTCTGTTTTACTGCTTTATATATTATGCCCGAAAAACAGGGATTATATGATAGAAAAATAATTATAACATGTATTATTTTGACCGCAATGTACGGGTAGTTATTGCTGATTTTGTAAGAGCTGATAGGGGATATTGAACAAAAATTATTTTTGTATTTGCTATCTGCTTGATAAAAAACAAAAAAACGAGAAATGCAATATCAAAGGCTGCTTTAGCAATAAGTTCAGTGTATCTCGCTTTTTTTCTTTATTTATCTATTTGACGATAGCGGAAAGATTACATTGAGAGTGTGAAGACTGTTGTATTTAATGGGAGGAAAAAATGTATACAGTGAAAGGCTTTGTAGGGAGTGAAGAAAAACTCAGGACATATTTTGCAGGATGTGCGTTTGAAAAAAAGCCGAGAGTGTTATTTGTAACTGATGAGGTTTTGCCGGATCATATAACCTGCTTTGAATATCTGGATAGTATCAGGCAGACAAAGAGCCATAAAGAGCCGGATGATACCCTTGAGTGCGGTAGGAGGATCGGAAGTTGGCATAGGAGCAGAGTGTCATGTAATAAAAAAGATAGGAGCTTCCGT
>ERZ779631.620-NODE-620-length-12133-cov-4.769415_pt1 | contig 12133 bp, 11 predicted proteins | sample MGYA00514193_ERZ779631 | MGnify/ENA primary metagenome ERZ779631 (study PRJEB29562, sample SAMEA4376710) | mouse gut metagenome | isolation source: Cecum | study: EMG produced TPA metagenomics assembly of the A DSS colitis mouse model was used to assess the...
CAGTTTGTTGGTCTTGCAGAACTTCTCGGCCTTGCCGGGCACCAGGTCCGCGGCGGCCACCAGCTCCACGTCGGGCATCTCCTTATAGCATCTCGCGTGCTCCTCGGCGATCCAGCCGGTGCCGATGATGCCTACCTTCACCTTTACGCTGGCGTCGATTTCGGGCTCCTCGTCATAGATATGTTCAAAACGGTTCAAAATATTCTCTGCCATGATTCTTTCTCCTGTTTCTATTATTTGTGGTTTACAGAAAAGACCTCAGGTAACGGATGCTCATCGCCGCGCATTCCATGGGGGTGCGGCCCATGCTGGGCATGTCCTGCTCCACCACGAACCAGGCGCTTCCGGCATCGTCAGCGGCGGCGATGATGGAGGGAACGTCCTGGAGGCCGTAGCCCACCGGGCGGAACTCGAACTTGCCGGAGGGGTCTTCCTTCTTCTCGTCCGTGCCGATCAGGCCGTACATGTTCTCGGTCTTCTGGCCGGAGAAGTCCTTCAGGTGCACGATGGGGGCCCTGCCGCTGTACTTGCGGACGTACACGGGAGGCTTCTCGCCGCCTACGTTGACCCAGCACACGTCAAGCTCGGTCTGCAGCAGGTCGGAGGGGATTTCGGCGTAATAGGCATCCAGGATGTACCTGCCGTCGATCTTCTCGAACTCGAAGTCATGGTTGTGGTACAGAAGCTGCATGCCCCGGGCTTTGCAGCGCTGGCCCACGCTGCGGATGCGCGCGATGGCGGCGTCCAGCTCCTCCTTGGTCTTGGGGCCGGTGAGCCAGGGGATGGCGATGTGCTTCAAGCCTGCGGCGGCGTAGTCGTCCAGGACCGCATCGTCCTCCAGCTGATCCATGGGCACATGGGCGGAGACCAGCTCCAGGCCGATTTCATCCAGGATTTTTTTGGCTTCCACGGCGGTCATGCCATAGGTCCCGGCCAGTTCCACGCCGTCGTAGCCCATCTCCTTCACCTGGCGCATGGTGCCCGCGAAGTCCGCCTCCGCGGCGTCGCGGACGGAGTAGACCTGCAGTGCGATAAGACGTTCTTTCATTGTAGTGTTCTCCTTTCGGTTTTTTTGTGCGGAATCGATGCTTTTACTATTTACTATGTTAAAGGAATCGGGGTGGAAATGATAGTTGACTATTGCTGTTTTATGCATACGATTCTGCTATCTTGATTTCTCTGGCTGCCCCATATCCCCAGGTGTTGGCCCAGTAGGTGGTGAGTTTTCCCTTGTCCAGAAAGTTCAGGATGGACCAGGGATTATAGATATCACGCCAAATTCATCCAATGCGGCGAATACCTCTGCTTCTGTAAAGCCAAAGGAGTCGGCGTTTTTTTCCGAAGTTGTAGTTACTACTTCCAGGTTGTTCAGATCGGAAAAGATAGATTCCTTGCTCATGCGCGTGATTCCTGTCATGATGGCCCGCTCCAGGAAAGGGTTCGTCTTGAATGTGGAGTTGAAGAGAGCCCTGATGAAGCCCACTATCTCCGGCCAATATCCGTATACATAGGCTTCCTGCATGGGAGTGTCATATTCATCCAGGAGGATGATTACCTTTTTTCCATAATACCGGGAGAGATAGTCGGCCAGCGTCTTCAGGGAAGCGGCAGCCATATAATCCTCCATCTCTGCGGACACCTGTCTGTAGGAGGCCTGTTCGTTTTCGTTGAGGCATCCACTCTTTAGGAGGAAGTCATATTTATTGTACAGATTCGCTATAATCTGGCAGATCATCTTCCGCGCGTCGGAAAACAGCTGTGCCTTTACGTCGGCAAAACTCAGGGAGATGACAGGATAGGTGCCCTGTAGTCCCCGGTACTTGTAATCCCCTTCAGGGGATTTTGCCCCGTCAGGGGATTTTTTCTGCCAGATGGACAGCCCTTCGAACAGATGTCCCTTGTCCGCATAGTCCACGGAGAAGAAATGCTCCATCATGCTCATGTTCAGCGTCTTGCCGAAACGCCTGGGCCGGGTAATCAGTGTCACCGCGTCCTGATTCTCCCACCATTCCCTGATGAATCCTGTTTTATCGATGTAAAAGCAATTGCTTTGGATCACCTGTCCGAAATCCTGATGTCCGATACCGACAGTCCTTGCCATTACTACCTCCAATCCTGACGGAATGCAGCCCGCCCTGCCGCGCCGACGAAAACCTGTGTTTCTGATACTTCCATTCTACTATGCCATAGGGAAATCCACAACCCTGAAAACATTTGGTAAAGAAGGATTACAAAAGACGGTTTCCATGTTTACCATGTTCCTGTCCCCTTCCACAGGCCTGGTGAACAGGCTGCTGGCGTTCTTCGGCAGGAATCGGTGAACTTCATGGGAAGCGCGGTGCTGCTCCGCTCGATTTACATCATATCCGGCATCTGGCAGAGGACAGGCTTGAGCTCCATCATCTTCACTGCGGCGCTGGCGGGAATTAATGCCCAGCTCCATGAAGCGGCGGAGATGGACGGGGCGAACTGGCTGTAGCGGATTTTAAGCGACAAAAACCTGTAGACATTACAGGTGTTCCTACGGGAGATTCTGCTGATGAACCAGAACATCAACCTGGACATGGTGGAGGATGTGGAAGCCATTATAATGAAGCTGTAGATGGCCAATGTCATGAAGTGCGGCAACTTCATGATTACCAAGAACTGCTCCAATCCGGAGAAGCTCATGGAGATTCTGGACTGGCTCTTTGGCTTCGAGGGCACCCTGGCAGTCAACGCTGGCCGCCTGTGTAGACGCGCAGATGCTCATTGGAGATGTCCCTTTTTGCGGCTTTCACGCCATACCTGCACGGGCTTCTTGGGATGGAGCCGTCCATTTCCTTTTCCTTATGCAGTCAAGGACGAAGGTCTCATCGAATTAGGACACCTCGTCAAGGCAGACATGGCTTATTTCGGGGAGATGCTGCGGCACCATGAGCACCTTATGCCTCATATCCAAGACTGCCTGATGGACGGCCAATCTTTTGTGCGGTATAGTCAATGGAATTGCCGTGTACAGTGTTACGGATGACTTCGCTTCACAAATAGGAATACAGTGCAATTTGTATAAAATAATATTTGGCATACTTGCGTGTTTCGACTTATTCTCCATTGTAAATAAAAAGAAGACAAAAAAATAATAATAAATATTGATTTTATTATAAGTATGTTGTATAATAGATCTATCAATAATAGGGAGGTGAATCCGATGAGCAGTTTATTTTCAACCAGGTTACTATGAATATCTGTTTTCACAATAAGAAAGGATAAGGATTATGAGGAAAACGAAACTACAGTATCTGTTGATTGTGGTTCTTTGTTTAGGTATGTTTTTTAGTTCTACCGTTTATGCAAGTGCACTATCAAACGATGCGGAAATGGTTCAGAAGATTTCCCGGCTGGAATCGCTTATTGAAAAGTACAACTCTGACAAGACTTACGTTCAAATTGACTGGACTAAAGTAAGTGAAGAAAATCTTGCTTTTATGGAGGATTTTTCTGATGAAGATTTAGAGAATTACATTCATTCTCTTTATGTAGATGCTGAAAATGTTAAAACTACGGTAGTTGGAGTTTCTGCGGAGCCTGCCATTGCTCCCCATATACATGACCGTCCATGGACAACTTACGATAGATCTGCTGATGTTTTTGCTGGTATCCCAAACATTGGTGTTTGTTGGATTAGAATTTACTATCATGCAACTTTGAGCAAAGATTTATACTTTATGGACGGTGATGTTTATAATAGTAAACAAGTGGGGGTTGCTGTTGGGAGCTGGGATCACGTAACTGGTGGATTTGATATTTCCTATTATAAAACTTCCGCTGATGTGACTGCTACTGGCATATTAACTTACGGAATTCCAGATACTATTCTTTCAGTGTCTACGGAACAGACTTTTTTATACACTGACAGCTATCGTAATTACGAACAATGAGGATTGAAATGGTGACTTTCTTTAAAGTTGTATGCTCACCAAAGAATATTTTAAAAACGATACCATTAGCTTTGCTCCTCCTGTTTGTGACTGCGCTGTGGCCTGTAGGTATTGCGTGTTCTAACGGCTTCTGCACCTATAGATATGGTTTTTTCGCATGGTTGGAGTTGATTCGCATGGATGAGCAGCCAATGAAGAACCGGATTCTTTTTCATGTCATGCAGGGAGCAGACGGTTTTTTTGTCCCTTTACTAAACCTGGCGGCCAGCATGGCTGTCTGCCATTTTGCCGCATTGCTGATTTACAAATGCCGCACAGGCGCTGGAAAGGGTTCCTAAGCGAAATCAGGCGCTGGACAGGCGCTTCCCGGGCCTGAGGCAGAGATACCATCAGAAATACGGGTATCTATGAGCTGGCCGGCGACAGGAACGGCGAGCTCATGGGGCTTTTCCACAGTGTCTGCGAGAGGTATGGAATCCTCCGTGACGTTGATGCCTGCTTTCGAGATCTGCATGATTTTCCGGGAAAATATGAACAATTGACACTATTCTGAAGAATCCGGCAAGAGCGTTGTAAGGGGAGCTGCCTGTAAGGGCGGCTCCTCGATTTTTCCTAGAATCCCTGCTCTGTCCGCTCGATAATCTCGTCCTGGAGGGGCTTGTCCAGGTTGCAGAAGCAGTCGCTGCAGCCCGCCACCCGGACGATCGAATCCAGGTGCTCCTCCGGATCCCTCTGGGCCGTCGGCAGTGTCTCCCGCCCTGCCGCGTTGAACTGTATGTGACGGCCGTCCATGTCGAAATAGGTGCGGATCAGGTCTGCCATATGGAAATCCACAACCCCGGATTCCGCATTCGCGCTGCCCGAAATCTCTACCACAGGTCGACTCTTTTCCCTTGCCGCCCGCCCCTCATGTCCATATAATATTCCTATAGGCCGTCCGCGGAAACGGCCAGAAATATATACTACAGAGAGATAATAAAGGAGCGCCCATGGAAGAAAACCTGTTCGGACAATTCCTATACGAAAAAAGAAAGCAGCAGGGCCTGTCCCAGTATCAGTTGGGCAGCCTCCTGGGCGTGTCCGGCAAGGCTGTCTCGAAGTGGGAGAGGGGAGTGGCCAGGCCCAAGAGCCAGTTGCTGTACAAGCTCAGCGCCGTGCTGGGGGTGACGGCGGACGCGCTCCTGATCGGGGCCGAATATCCACGGGCCGGGAGCGCCGGATGCCTGTCGGAGCCATGGCGGGATCGGCTATGGGACGAGGCGTACCGGCATCTGAGGGAAAGATACGGCGACAGGCCTCCCATCGAGATCGTCAGCCGGTTTGAAAAAGCTGGTCCTTGCGAATACGGATATCGTCCAGTTCTTCCGCGTGATTTCCGCCATGGCGAAGAAGGCCGAGGAGAGCGGGATGCCCGTCTTCCTCCAGGGCAGCGCGGGGGCCTCCTTCCTGGCCTACCTGTTCGGCGCGTCCGACGTCAACCCCCTGCCGGCCCATTACCATTGCCCCAGGTGCAGGGCAGTGGAATTCGTCCCAGGCATGGCCGACGGCTGGATGCTGGCGCCGAAAGCATGCGCCCGCTGCGGCACGCCCCTTGTCCGGGACGGACACGACATGCCCTTCGAGGTTCTCCGCCATACCATAGGCAGGAACATGGGGTTCGAGCTCGTCCTATGCGAGGGCTTCTACGAGACCGCCAAAAGCATTCTCCTGAGCGGCCTGCCCGGCTACATGGTCACCGTCCTGGAGCCGCCGGCGGAATCCATGGCGAGGCCCGGCGTATCGAAGGTCAGGACCTTTGTGTGCTCCCCCATGGGCATGGGGCATGCGAACGGGACATGCGCCGTCAGATGCAGCCAGGTCGAGTACCAGGACAGGATATACGGAAAACCGTACATCTCGCTGCTGTCCTATGATGCCTATGAAAGATGCGCCGCGCTGGAGCGCAGGGTAGATGTGGCCCGCTCCGACATCGACATCCTGGACAGAGAAGCCGTGGAGCTGCTGCTGCGCGGCGAGACAGACGGAATCCCGGACTTCGGCCTGTATGACATGAAAGAGCTCCTGGCCAGGTTCCGGCCCGGGCATTTGGGCGATGCGATCGCCGTATACGGGATCGGGCTTCTGGCCTCCGCGCTTCCCCGGGAGGAGGCCTCCGCGTTCATCCGGGGGATAGCGTCTCTGTCGGAAGCAATCGTATACCGGGACGATGTGTTCCGGTATCTGGATTCCAGGCTGAAGGAGCACGGGTACTACGACTTCGGGCTGGCCTACGCCGTCATGGACAGGGCCAGAAGAGGAGCGTACCGCGGACAGGGAATGGATCCGCATACAAAGGCCATGCTCCGGGACATCGGCGTGGAGGAGCATTACATTTCCAGGCTGGAAAAGGTTCCCTATCTGTTCCCCAAATCCCAGGGAATCGTGAGCGTAAAGTATGCCCTGACTCTGCTGTGGATCAAGGTCCATCATCCGGAGGATTTCCGGCGGCTGCTGTAAGGATTTGGCACAGGATGGGAGGGAGCATATGAAGACAGAAAAATCTTCGGCCATGGAGCCGCTGCTGTTTACGGCAAAGATATTCATGGGAAAAGCGCCCGGAAAGGTTCTGGCGGAATGTGCCCTTTCCGCCCTGGGGAGCATTCTGACAGTGGTGAACTCGGTCTGGCTGCTGGAGACCCTGACGGCGATGATTCTGGAGGAAAGGCCGCTTTCTGACGGGATAAGGGTGCTTGGCATTGTGGTCGCAGCGGACATCCTGGCAAGCGTCCTCCAGAACTTCTACGACTGCCGCGTGAAGCCGGCCAGCGACCTGAGGATAAAGCGGTATCTGGAGAGAATCGTGATGGCACATGCAAAAAAGCTTCCGCTTTGCCACTACGAGAACAGCGAATTCTACACGACGGTCCGGCAGGTGCAGGGCGCTGTCCCGGACACGGTGTTCGCGGCGTATTCGGACTTTGTCCAGACCCTGGGCAACGCGGCTGCCCTGTTTGGCGCGGCCGCGGCTGCGGCAGCCATTTCCCCGGGCCTCCTTGCCTATATCGCCTTCACGGTCCCCATGATCGTGGTGAGCAGAAAGTACGGCGGCCTGCTTTCGGAGAAGAAGCTGGAGCTGGCGTTCTGGACGCGGAAGAAGCAGTACGCGCAGGAAGCCTGGATGACAAAGGAGCTGGCTGGGACGTTCCGGATCACGGAGGCGGGGAAAATCGCGGACAGGCATTATGAGGAAGGCTATGAGGGCAGCGGGAGGGTGCATGACAGATACCGCCTGTCCCTGTTCGGCTGGAGCCTGCTGGGGACGGAATGCTCCATCACCCTGATCATGGTTGCCTGTTATATCTACGGAATCTGGGCATCGGCGTCTGCGTCCGGCTTCTCTGCGTCCGGCTTTTCCGTCATGTTCGTGGCGGTGATGAACATGGTCTCCCGAATCAGGAAGATCTATAAATCCTACGAGAATTTCTGCGGATACGCCGTACAGTTGGGGGCTCTGCGGGAATTCCTTAAGCTGCCGCCGGAAGACGCGCGGCCGGAGGGCCTTCTCCCCGGCCCTTTCGAGACCCTGGAATTTCGGCATGTATGGTTCTCCTATGACGGCAGGCGCTGGGCGCTGCGGGATGTGTCCTTCCGGCTGGAGGCAAGCGAGAAGCTGTCCGTCCTGGGCTATAACGGCGCCGGGAAGTCCACTCTGGTCAAGCTTCTGCTGGGCCTCTACCCCGCGGACAGGGGAGAGATTCTGTATAACGGGGTAAACGTGAACCGGTACCGGCTGGAGGCATATCGGGAGAAATTCTCCGCGGCCTTTCAGGAGTACAGGCTGTTCTCCCTCTCTCTGGCGGAAAACATCCTGATGAGGGAATGCGCGGCGCAAGAGGAGCGGAAGCTTCGGGAGGAGCTGGTGCGGATGGGCAGGGAGGAGCTGGCCGCCAGCCTGGGGCGCATCCTTGGCAGGGAGTACGATGGGGAAGGCCTGGTGCTGTCCGGCGGGCAGCGGCAACAGATAGCGGTTTCCAGACTGCGTTTTGACGATTTTGAGATAGCCGTGCTGGACGAGCCCTCCGCCGCCCTGGACCCAATAGCCTCCCGCCGGATGCTGGAGGAACTTTTCCGCCTGACGGACGGCAGGAGCATGCTCCTCATATCCCACGACATGTCCGTGGCCAGGCGTGCGGACAGGATTCTGTTCATGGACGGGGGCAGGCTGGAGGCCTGGGGGACCCATGAGGAGCTGATGGGACGGAGCCGGAAATACGCGGCCTTCTACGGGAGCCGGGCGGAAAACGTTGGGAGGTGACGGGGGATGAAGGCATTCAGGATGCTGCTGTATCTGACAAAACGTTTTCCGTTATACGTAATATGCCATTTCACCGACGCGGTGCTGGCGGCGCTGCCGAACTTCGTGGGAAACGTGCTGCTGCTGAAATACCTGATGCGGGCCCTGCTGGATAAGGAGCCCGTGTCCGGGATGCTGGCCATCCTGGCCGCCGTGGCGCTGTTTTTGATCGCCGCCGATATCTACAGGGCATGGTTCGACAATCAGTACAGGCCCCGAGCGGAGGAGCGCATCCGGAGGGCGTTCTATATAGACATCCGGAACGCGGCCGCCAAATGTGAGCTGAGCGCCTACGACGATCCGGCATTCTATGACGACATGACCTACATAGACAGGAACATCCTGCGGGATTCCCTGGCGCTGCTCTCCCATGTCAGCGACATGGCGGCGGGCCTGATCGATATCCTGCTGATCATAAACCTGTTCTATGAGACAGGGCTTGAGATGCTGATTCTTTCGGGCAGCGCGGTGATGCTGACAATGGCGTTCGATGTGCCCATGGTCAGGCTGCGGAACCGGCGGAGGTACGCGGTGAGCGGCATGGAGAGGAAGCGAGGCTATTTCCGGGACTGCTTCCTGACCCGGGAGAACGTTCTGGAGCGCAGGATGACCAAGGTGGATTCGCTGCTGTGCGCCCGGTATGACGAGAGCGTGGGACAGCAGATCGCCTGCGAGAGGCGGTTCGGCGGGAAGCTCCTGGCGCTGAATACCCTGCGGGATCTCCTGCCGACCAATCTACTGATGCGTTTTGTCCTGATAGCCTGCCTCCTCTACAGAGGAATGAAAGCGCGGTCTCTTGCGGGGAGCGACTTCATCGCCGCATACAATGGGGTCAATGTCGTCATGAGCGAAATCATGCGGATCGTGAAGCTCTGGGGGGAGATGGCCGCCAGCCTCTATACGGTGGGAAAATACGAGCGGTTCCTGGCCTCGGTGCCGAAGGAGGAGGGGAGCGGATCGGAGAGGCAGGAGGGATACGGCAGGCATGACGGGCAGAAGTGGCATGACGGGCAGAAGCAGCATGACGGGCAGAAGCAGCATGACGGGCAGGAAGGGCATGACCGGGACATGGGAGAAGCCGGGGAGGATGGCAGGGAAGCGCACAGCATAGAATTCCGGCATGTGTCCTTCGCCTATCCCGGAACCGGGCGGAGGGTGCTGAAGGACATCAGCTTCCGCATCCGCTCCGGCGAAAAAGTCGCGATTGTCGGTAGGAACGGCTCGGGAAAGACCACGTTGATCCATCTGCTGATGGGGCTGTACTATCCCACGGAGGGCGAAATCCTGGTGGACGGGAAGGCGCTGCGCAGAGAGGACTATCCGCAGTACCGCCGCAGCTTCACGGCCTTCTTTCAGGGGATGAAGCCCCTGGAGGCCACGGTGGCCGAAAATGTGGCCCTGGATGTGGACTCGAATCCGGCGAAGGTGCGCCGGGCCCTGGAGAAGGCGGACTGCGGCCACCTGTTCCCGGAGCCGGAGCGGCAGATGATCGGAATCCGGTTCGACTCCGCCGGCCGGATTCTGTCCGGCGGGGAGGCCCAGAAGCTGATGCTGGCCCACTGCTACTACAGCGGGAGGCAGACGCTGGTGATGGACGAGCCGTCCTCGGCCCTCGACCCCATCGCGGAGAGGGAATTCAACAGGCGGATATCGGAACTGAGCGATGACAAAACCGTAATATTCGTTACCCATCGCCTCTCCACCGTGCACATGGCGCAGCGCATCTATGTGGTAGACAGAGGCAGGCTGGCCGGGCAGGGGAGCCATGAGAGGCTGCTGAAGGAAAACGGCCTCTACCGGGAGCTGTGGAACGCCCAGGCTATGCCGGGCGAATCTGCCGCAGACCGTCAGAATCTACAGCAATGCAGCGGATAAAGCTGTCTGGCCGATGGACTGCAATCAGGAGGGCAGCCGGTCGATCAGGTTCAGGGACTTGATTCCGTCGATATTTTCGGACCTGGAAGGGCTGTCCCTGCATATTTTGCCATTTCGCATAAAATAAAAGACATTCCCTGCCGAATGATGTATAATGGGACTTGCGCAGTGGCTTTCTGTAGAATGTGCCATTGGGAACGGCCTTGCTGCCGCGCAGAAAGAGGAAGCTGAGTTCATCGAAAAACAGAATGAGGAGGCGGCATTCATGCGCATAGTGCTCTGCGACGACGATGAGAGGATTCTGGGCCAGCTGAAGGGGTGGCTATGGGAATATTTCCGGGAGAACGGCCTGAGCCAGCCGGATTATGTCTCCTACGCCGACGGGGACAGCCTCCTGGCAGCCGAGGACAGGCCGGATGCCGGGCGGGCGGACATGGCCTTCCTGGACGTGGAGATGCCCGGGACCAGCGGCATCCATGTGGGGGCCAGGCTCCAGAGCCGCAATCCCTATATCAAGATATTCATCGTCACCTGCTACGCCGACTATCTGGACGAGGCCATGAAGTTCCATGTGTTCCGCTATCTCTCCAAGCCTCTGGACAGGGGGAGGCTCTTCCGCAACGTGAAGGACGCCCTGTACCAGATAGGCATAGACACCCGGCCTGTGCTGATAGAGACCAAAAAGGAGACCGTCACCCGGTACGCGGACGAGATCGTGATGGTGGAGGCCATGGGGCGCAGGGTGACGGTACAGACCGTGGACAGGCTCTACGAGTCCGTCCAGAGGATGGGGGAGTGGGAGAAGCTTTTAGACATCGGGTGCTTCGCCAGGCCCCACCGGAGCTTCATCGTGAACATGAAGTACGTCAGTTCCTTTTCCGATACCCTGATATCCCTTTCCGCCCCGGACGGCGGACAGTACAGCGCCTATCTGGCCAGGCGCAGGTACAAGGGCTTCAGGGATGCCTATATGCTGTATGTGGAGACCATGCGCTGATGAGAGAGACGGTTTGTTTGCTGCTTGGATTTGCCCTGCTGGCCTTTGGCAGCAGGCTCTTGTACCGGTTCTATCTGAAGATATGCGTCCGCCTGACCAAGACGGATTCCGCTCCTCCCCAGGACTGCGGGCCCCTGGCCCTGGTGCTGACGGGAGTGTCCCTGTTCACCATATTCCTTTTGTTAGTCATGGCTTACATGGGGGCGTTCCTGGACCTCCCGCCCAGCACAGGCTCCGTGCTGCTGGCAGGAGCTCTTCTGCTGGCGTTCGACGACCTGCTGATCTTCGCCGGGTGGCAGTACGGCAGGCGAAAGGAGCAGGCGAACCTGACGGACCAACTGGCCCTCCAGAAGCGCCGGACGGAGGTGGGCTATTACAGGGCGCTGGAGGAGCAGTACGACAGGCAGCGGGTGCTCATCCACGACATCCGCAAGCACCTGGAGACCCTGCGGGATCTGGCGGAGGAGGGGCTGGAGGAGGAAGTGGCGCGGTATGTGCGGGAGCTGGAGGCCTCCCCGGCCCTGCAGAACAAGGTGCGCATCTGCGGCAACCGGATCCTGGACGTGATTCTGCGCCGGTACGGGGAGATCTGCCAGGAAAAGGGGATCGCTTTCCTGGTGGACGTGCGGGACAAGTCCGTGGACTTCCTGGAGCCCGGCGACATGACCGCGCTTTTCGGCAACCTCCTGGAAAATGCGGTGGAGGCCGCGCAGGATCTACAGGGCGCGAAGGAACCATATCTGGAGCTGATGGTGGATGCCAGGCCGGGGAGCCTACTGGTAATAACGCTGGTGAACTCCTGCAGGGAGGCCCCCAGGAGCGACGGCCGGGGCGGCTTCCTGACCCGCAAGGCCCCCGGGGCCGGGCACGGCACAGGCATGAAGAGCATCAGGGACACGGTGGAAAAATACGGGGGCACCATGCGGCAGTATTACGAGGAGTAGGGTAAGCTGTTCCACACGGTGATACTGCTGAAATGATGCTCCCCAAAAGCTATCAAAAAGCTGC
>ERZ779631.621-NODE-621-length-12094-cov-5.009137_pt1 | contig 12094 bp, 10 predicted proteins | sample MGYA00514193_ERZ779631 | MGnify/ENA primary metagenome ERZ779631 (study PRJEB29562, sample SAMEA4376710) | mouse gut metagenome | isolation source: Cecum | study: EMG produced TPA metagenomics assembly of the A DSS colitis mouse model was used to assess the...
AGGCAAGCTATGTACAATCGCTGTGCGAATTGTTTGTACAAGCCCATTTGCGCACTCCGTTTTCTTTCCCGGCAACCCTTTATCAGTTGTACTGTTGTTTCGTTCATTTGTTTATATAAACGAGAGAAAACGTCCGACCGTTGCATCTCTGTCACAAAATTAGAAAAAAAAAAGAAAGGCATCATCACGATGCCTCTCTCCCTGAACTAAATGATAAAAATAAAAGTTATGTGGGAAGGTTTAATTTGTCACTTGAAAATTCTCGGCTCCCAACATCGGCGCTTTACCGGCAGGGGTACCTGATTTGTATTTAAGTTCAATCGTATCATCACCTTCATACGATTTATACTTCACCTTCATCGTCACTGTATCACCGTTTGTAGGCGGCAGACTATTCAGTCTGAATGAGGCCAGGCCCCATCCTTGTCCACCCGACAAGTTGTTGTATGCATTATGACGGAACTCCAGTTCATATGTATCCGTATTGTTCATCTTCACCAGATTGAGAAAATGTTTGGTCGATCCGTCGAAATAAGATTCGAACTGGAAGTTAATATAACCATCCTCAATCCATACGGACTTCATCCATAACGGATCATTGCCGTAATATTCATCATTTTTCTCGCCCAGATCGCCAACGATCGATTTAGTCAATACACTGTCGATTCTGTTTACACGGACTGCATAATCATATCCTTCTGCCATGTGGCTGGTCGAATCTCCCAATAATGTAAAGTTTATAAAAGCACGTCTTTCTTTATCTACCCCGAAATAAGGAGTAACGCCGGATGCCGGCCAGAAAGTCGTTGAATCATCCCATTGCAGGTAATAGGCGTCATTCCCTAATGGTTTGATCGTAGCTATTCCAAAACTGTATTTATTAGAAGAATTACTGTCATCATCTAAACAAGAATACATGGTAAAGGTCGCCAGAATGGTTCCCAGAACCAGTATAAAAGTTTTCAACGTCCTCATCACATTCATATCACAATTGTTTATTTTCCCATTCTAAAAGGTTAGATGGAAGAATAACGGAAAATGCTGCAAAAGAAAATGATAAAAGATGTTAATGCTTCAGTGATTGGTAAATAAGTTCGGCTGTACGTTGTGAAGCACCGGGTTTTCCGAGCATCTGAATGATCTCGTCGTAACCGTCGAGCATCTGTTGACGGTAAGCTGTATCGTGAAGTATTTTGCCCAGCTCATCGTGTATCTGCTGATAAGAGAAGCGGGCGCCGAACAATTCCTGTACGACTTCGCGTCCGGCAATCAGATTCACTAGCGAGATATATTTGGTATGGAAGAAATTGCGGAAGATAAAACTGGCCAACGGTCCGGCCACGACATAGTAACAGACTACCTGCGGAACGCGGAATAGCGACGTTTCAAGCGTTGCCGTACCCGAGGTGACCAGGGCGGCCCGGCTGTGTTGTAGCAGGTCGTATGTCTTGCCGAAGATGATTTTGGCAGGATGGTTTCCTATATATTGTTTGTAATATTCCGGTTCCAGTCCGGGAGCTCCGGCTATAACCGGCTGATAGTCCGGGTAGGCAGCTGCCACTTCGAGCATGGTCGGAAGGTTATCTTTGATTTCCTGCCGGCGGCTTCCTGCAAGGAGGGCCAGGATGGGTTTATCCGGCAGTCCTTCATCGGCCATAAACGTATCGGGGCGGGTGGCTTGCTTTTCTTTATATTGGGCAACCGAGTCGACAGATGGATTTCCTACATAATCGACCGAGTAATCCAGTTTGCGGAAAAACTCGGTTTCGAAAGGCAGGATGCAGAACATCCGGTCCACATAAAGGCGGAAGTCTTTGATGCGGTACTGTTTCCAGGCCCATATCTTGGGAGAAATATAATAGTAAACAGGCAGATGCAGCACTGTCTTTACGAATTTGGCTATTTTCAGGTTGAATCCCGGATAATCGATCAGTATCACCACGTCCGGCTGATATTTCCGGATATCTTCCTGACAGGTTTTCATATTATTCAGGATTGTTCGCAGGTTGAGCAATACGGGGATAAAACCCATAAAAGCCATCTCTTTGTAATGCTTTACCAATGTGCCGCCTACAGCTTGCATCAAATCTCCCCCGAAGAAACGGAAATCCGCCTCCGGGTCTTTTTCTTTTAATGCCGCCATCAGGTTCGACGCATGTAGGTCGCCCGAAGCTTCGCCTGCGATCAGAAAATATTTCATCCTTCCCAGTTTTTGTATTTCTCCATCCATTCGTAATCCGTCACATCCAGTTTGCAGGGCACCAGCGAAGCATATCCGCTGTCGAGTGCCAGCATATCGTTGTCCGGATGAATCGGTTTGGCATTCTCGAAAGAACCTGTCAGCCAGAATACCGGTTTGCCGGCTCCATTCTCCGAGCGTTTGTATTCCTTCACCCATTTTCCGGCAGCCTGACGGCAAATCTTCATGCTTTTGACTGTATCCACTTTCGGTACATTCAGATTCAGATAGGTTCCGGTAGGTAATCCTTCTTTCAGTACACGGCGTGCCACCATACGTCCCAGGCGGCAACATTCTGTAAAGTCGGCATCTGGATGATGGTCGAGCAACGAAACTCCCAACGAAGGAACTCCGAATACGCATCCTTCGGCAGCAGCTCCCATCGTACCGGAATAAAGAACGGCTATCGCCATATTGCCACCATGGTTGATACCCGAAACGAGCAGGTCGGGCTTACGTTCAAGCACTTCATTGATAGCCAGTTTTACACAGTCCACCGGCGTCCCTGTACATTCGTAGATTGTAAGTCCGTGTTCTCTCTTCACCAGATTATATCTGATTGGATTTTCAGAAGTAATCGCACTGCTCATGCCCGAACGTGGGCCGTCGGGAGCAAATACGACTAAATCGCCCAGGTCTCTCAGGCATTCAGTCAACTCTTTAATACCTTTGGCATTTACGCCATCATCATTTGTAATCAGTATCAACGGTCTATCATTCATCGCAACTTTTTTTAAATATCACTACAAATGTAACGATAATCTTTTGACGGAGGATGCTTTTAATTTTTTCTTAACGTTCGGAGAGAGTTACTTCCGGTCGGTACAATTTGAGTTTCTGGAGTTTATATTTGTTTTATTTAAAAGGGAGTCATTGACTGTGTTGGTTGCTTTAGAAAATTTATTCAGGGCACTATTACTTTAACCTTTAATGCCTGGTTAAAAAATGCTAATGTTATTACGTATAAGGCGTTTGTATCTATCTTTGCGAAAAAATTATAAAGAATCGCTTAATACTAAATATATAGAAAGAATCTTTTTTTTCTATGAAACGGGTAATTATTGTATTTCATTTAATACTATTTTATTTCAGTATTAGTTTGTCGGCACAAGACACGAATATACACCGGGACACATTATTTGCAAATATCAAGTTCCGGCAAGGATATTCGCAGCTAGACTCTACTTTCAATGATAATCAAATGCACTTGAATCAGCTGATTACATTATTGGACAGCACAGCGCTCGACTCATCTTTAGTCCTTAAGTCCATAACTATAAAAGGAAGTGCTTCGCCGGAAGGATCTACTCCTATGAACCGCCAACTGTCGGAAAAACGTGCCCAGAGCATGAAGGCATACATTGTCGATCATACGACCCTGAATGATTTCAACATCAAAGTCGACTCTTCGGACGTGGATTGGGAATTTCTAAGTGAGATGATTGCCTCTACCGACCTGCCTTGGCGTGACGAAGCAGTGAAGATTATCGCCAATACTCCTATCTGGGTTTTCAAAGATAAGAAAATTGTGGATGGAAGAAAGAAACAGCTTTGCATGTTGCAGGGAGGACATGCATGGGAATACATGTCGAAGAACTTTTTCCCCGCCCTGCGCGCCCGATTCCGAATCATGTGTGAATGGGAAATATCCCGTCCTGCCAACAACAGGGGTGATGAATGTAAAACAGATGAATGCGAAACGATAGTCAACCAACCTTCGACTGAAGAAAGATTAGCCGATGTCGGCAAGGATTCGGTAGCCACATCCCTGGTGCCCGACATGCGCAACACCGTCTCCACCGATTCCCTCGCCTTCACGGCAAAAAGCGAGAAAGACCGGAAGTTTGTAATGTTATTGAAAACAAATATGCTGTATGATGTTATGGCTATACCCAATATAGGTATAGAAATACCCATCACTCCCAAATGGTCGGCAAGCGCCAACTGGATGTATGCCTGGTGGAGCAACGACACCCGCCACCGCTTTTGGCGGATATACGGCGGTGATGTGGAACTGCGACGTTGGTTTTCGCCCCGGCGCGACACCCGTTCACTGCTATGCGGTCACCATTTAGGTTTGTATGGACAGATGCTGACTTACGACATCGAGTGGGGCGGACGCGGTTACTTGGGCGACCGCTGGAGCTGGGCTGTCGGGCTTTCCTATGGATATTCGCTGCCCCTGGGGAAACACTTCAACATCGACTTCACGCTAGGTGTAGGATACCTGGAGGGAGACTACATGAAATACCATCCGGAAGACGGCTGTTACTTCTGGGACTCTACTCATCGGCAAAAATGGTTCGGTCCCACTAAAGCCGAAGTTTCACTGATCTGGTTTATAGGCGGACGTAACCAACAGAAAGGAGGTGAACAATGATGCGTTCTGTAAAATACTTATGGGTAGTGCTGGCAGCATTGGCACTTCTCACCCAGTCGTGTGAGCATAAAGATCTTTGCTATCGTAACGAGCATCATACCGAACTCGAAATCAAGTTCGACTGGAGCAACGCTCCCGATGCACAACCCCGTACCATGGTGGTGCAGCTATTCCGTATGGACGGCAGCCACTACCAGCGTCGCGAGTTCTCTTCGCGCGAAGGCGGTAAAATTAGCATTGAGAGTGGTGAATACAAGGTATTGTTTCACAACGGAGAGATGGAATCTGTGACTGAACGCGGAAATTCTTTCGACAACTATCAGCTTGTCACCGATCCGCAGTCGCTTCTCGAACCCATGGGGCGCGGAGACCTCAGTACGCCTCCATTGCCCGAAGGTGCTGAAGAGCAGCCCGTGCGAAGTGTGCCGGCCTGCGTATGGGGTGGCAAGTGCGACTACCTGCAAGTGCAGGAGAATGTACCCGGGCAGATACTTACCCTGACTCCCGAAGCGGTTACCGTGGAATATACGGTAGAAGTGCGAAACGTGGAGAACATGACCGACCTGATTGATTTCAGCGCCGCCTTGAGCGGCATGTCCGAAGGGTGGAGCCCGGCTGCTGATCAGCAGCCGGATTCGTCGACTGACGAATCCGGAGAATCGGTGGTAATGCCCTTTGAATTGCAACGATATACTGACAAGAAAATGCTTATGGCGCATTTCGCGTCCTTCGGCCACTGCCCTAACGGAGAAGAAGGAAAGCACACGTTGACCATCTATACTTCCAATCAGAAATACTTTCACAACGATGTCACCGAGCAGCTGCACGCGGCTCCTGACCCTACCCACATCCATATCGTAATAGACGGCCTGAAGATTCCTTCGGGAGACGGAGGCATGAATCCTGATATTTCAGGATGGGACAACGTTGTGGAAACAGATATCGATATGAATTAAAAAAATAATAAACTTAAGGGAAACAAATTATGAACGGAAATGTAAAATTACTGGGAATGGTTGCTACAGCCTCCATTATGCTTGCCTCTTGTTCAAACGACGAGTTGAAGGAAGTTTACAAAGGCGAAGAAATTTCATTTACCACGCAGATAAAGACGCGTGCCACAGAGACAACGATTGATAATCTTGATGGATTCTATGTTTATGCAAAAGCAGATGGCTATGCACAGATGTTTATAAATGGACAAGAGGCAAAGAAGGATAAGAATAACAGTAACAGTTTTACGATTGCAGACGATAAGGGAGGCGGCTATTTATGGCCGACCGGAGTAAACAAGATAAACTTCTGGGCATATGGTCCCAACACTCTGAATAAAGACGTTTTCAAAGCCTCGATAAATGTTCAACAACAGAGCTTTACTGTAGAGTTGGCTTCATCCATGGAAAATGGAGGTGCAGACCAACAAGACTTTATAGTGGCACACAAAGAAGTAGAAAAGAACAAAGTTGCTGGAGGAAGTATACCTTTGGCGTTTTCTCATGCTTTATCGCAGATTCGCATCAATGCCAAATGTCCGGATAATGCAAATTATAATGTGTATATCAAAGGAGCATGGCTGATGAACGTACATGGAAAAGGCACATTGGGATTTAAAGCAGTTGACCACGAAAACGACGAAACAACAGCAGTTGATCACATGGATTGGCACTCCAGTACTCTCACCAATTATGGTGTCAAGTTAAAAGATAACGATACTCCACTTGATGCTCAACCTAGATCTTTAATAGGTTTTGATACGGATGGTAATAAGAATAACAGTTTGATGCTTATTCCGCAATCACAAAAAGGATGGAATTCATTAACCAATTCAAACGGAGCATACATCGTGCTACTTTGCCGTATCGAATCTATTCACAAGGGAGCTATTCATACTGACAATGGTAATACCTCTACTGATAATGGTCCGGTTTTTGAAGAGGGAGGCAAACATTACCACCAGATATTCCCTGTTTCCAACAAGTGGAATAAAGTCGAATATGGATATACATGCGTAGCTATTGATGCAGATTGGAAACCTAATTATAAATACATCTACAATCTTGTATTTTGTGGACAAGGTAGTGGAGCAGGTGTTTATCCTCCTGAATTGCCTAAGTTACCGGATGTTGATGGAGTAGAGGTTGTGCCAACTCCCGGTGATAAAGGACCTGGAGATCTGATACTCGACAAGCCGCTTTCTTTTTCTGTCAGCGTAGGAAATTGGGAGGATGGCAAAACCGGAAACGAGGATGGCGATACAAACATGGACTAATCAACAAATATCAAAAAAAAACGTGCTTATGCGACATTTTCGTATATTTCATTCATCCTTCGGACTTATGCTTGCAGGCGTTGCGGCTTGTGCCGTATTGTCCTGTACGGACGACACTTTCGATAAGTACGGACAACAAGGTGCTTCGGGCATGCTTGCGTTCGATGTGGTGGCACCGGGCAGTTGGGCCGACGGTTCTGCGGCCACTCGTGCAGCCGACAAAGACATAAGCATCCGGGAGATAACACAATCCGGAGGAGGGAAGCCCTTATATTTAGTTACTGAAATTGCGGAAGCTGCTGTGGATACAGCGGCTTCCAATGCTATAACCCGTGGCTCCACGATAACCGAAGGTACATTCAAAAAACAGTCCTTCGGACTTTCGGGGATATGCTATACCGGCGATTGGCCTGAAGGAGAAGAGGGAAATGAGTGGACCACCAACTTTGCCCACAACATACGGGTGAGCTATGAGGGTAATAAATGGAATTCGGAAAAAACTCTGCAATGGGTAGCTTCGGAAAATATCAAGTTCTTTGCCTACTCACCCTACTCTGCTGCCGTACCTTCTTCTTCCGGTGCTTCTGAAGAAGAAGCGGCCGATGCAACCAACAGCACTCCTTTCATTATCCATTCGGCAGAGGGGGCTACCGGTGTTCCCACGTTGACTTATACAGTTCCCCAGGACGTGACCAAGCAGATTGACCTGATGTATGCCATCGCAAATTGTACTGGAAACGGTACAGGAGATGTTCAGAATGGAGCAGTGCAATTGAACTTCAAGCATGCACTGACTGCCGTCACCATAAAAGCCGGCAAAAAGATGCTTCCTGGAACAGTTTCCAAAATAGAGATTTCCGGAGTGCATGGAAGCGGTATTTACCCGATAGGAGCGAATAAATGGACAACTACGGACAAAGCCGACCGTACTTTCAGCATAGAAAATGAAACAGCAATCAAGAATGAATCCGATACTGAATCTGGCACCGTGCTGAATCCGGACGATAAGGGATATACGTTTATGATGATTCCCCAAACGCTCACGAATGAAGCAAAGCTAACAATTTCATTTAAAGACGATCTTACAGGTCTGGATCGCACACTTACTGCCAAGCTAAAAGATTTTACGAACGACAGCCAATGGAAGGTAGGGAAACAATATACCTACTCCATCAATTCCACCGGAATCGTGGTAGAGCCGGTGATTGAATTGACAGTCAATCGAGATAATACGTTGTATCCTAATGGCGGTTTTTGGGGTACAGACACGCCGAATCCTAATGCTGAATCTCTATACACAGAAATGCAAGATGACGAAAAACTGGCATATCTTCCGGTCAGTGGTGTTCTGAATGATGTAAGTATTGCCGCATATATGCATGTGGTACAAGACAAAGCAGAATCAGAAGCTGCAAAAAATCAAATTCGGAAACTTGATTTTGAGATTGAGTACTCTATTGATGGTGGCTCTAGTTGGAAATCGGAAAAAGAATTTGGATGGCGATCGACAACCGTTCCCCAAAGCACAGCAGACGACACCGACTTGACGGCACCCGTAAGCGGAAGCATTGTTTTGCCTGCTCAACCCAAATTTACAGATATGCGGAATTTCTTGTATGGGAAGGGGACCACTATAGAAGGTGTGACGTCAGAAAAGACAATTTCTGAAGGTGGAAAAGGCTCGAAAGAGGTACCATACGATTTGGTTGCGAATAATGAAGTAAAAGAAAGTGCCAACTGCTATATTGTGAATGATCATGGCTATTATACATTTCCGGCTTACTATGGAAATACTTATGGCAAGGGTGGTGATAATTCGTCATACAAGTATAATACTTCTGAACCAATTCCAGAAGGATCAAAGAACTATGTACTTGAAAACTTCGTTGGACATGATGATAACCCTATTTCAAGTGGTCAAATTTCAGGAGTATCTGACGCAATACTGCTATGGCAAGACAGTCCGGACCTTGTTACAGAGGTGAAATACGACAATGATAAAGTCTCTTTCCGTGTACCCGAAGAGACCATCAACCAAGGTAATGCTGTGATTGCCGTGCGCAACAGTTCCGGGGATATTTTATGGAGCTGGCATATATGGGTTACCCATCGCAAGTGGGTTTCTTGTTTTTGTATACTATTGTCATACTAATATTTGAATGAAAAGGACAAGCCGTTTATCATAGCTCCTTGTAACCTCGGTTATTGCGAGCCACATGGAGAAGACGATAAAAGAGACATACTGATACGTTTTGTAGTTGATTCCAAACTGGTAGGTGATAGTGAAGTTAAACTAACAGTCAATGGAGCACCGCAACCTGAGACAGCAGAAACAAACAAGGGCACCATTACGTTTACTCAACCCAAGATTGCAGCATCCGTAGCTGGCGACAACACTTATTACCAATGGGGACGTAAGGACCCAATGCTCCCGGGTATTCACAATACTAATACTTACGGAGATCAAGAATTAGATATGGTAAACAAAATGTTCTATTCTAAAGAGTATCGTTTTACTTCAGGAGAAAGTGGCAGAAGTATTGGAGAAAGCATACAATATCCATATCGGTTCTTTATGTATAAGCGACCCCAAAATGATAGCGACAACAGCGGTATAGACAACTATAAACGGCGTCACTGGCATGATGGAAGCGATAAACCTTATCGCCTAAAAACCGTCATGAACTATTGGAATACGCAATTGATACAAAGTGGTATGTCTAGTTTTGATTATACAAATACAACAGATCCCAATTACAGTGCTGAACCTAATGATAAATATGTTATCAAAACAATATATGACCCTTCACCGGCAGGATTTAAAATTCCGCCTATTAAGGCTTTTGCTGATTTTTTTGATGATGTAAAACTCAAAGCAAGAGAGAATCCCAAGCCAGGACAGACCCAAACTGCAGGTGAGCCAAATGCAGTGGAAACATTAAATGGATGGCAGGTTACTGTTGGCGAAAAGGAGTTTTATTTCCCTGCTACCGGAGTACGGGATATGGGAGTGAAAGATCGTGAGGTGAGTTATGGCACTTTTCCTGCTTTCTCTTCAATAACATACATAGCAACATCCGGATTTCATAACAGCAATGGAACTTCTTCAAGTTGTTTAATATTCTCTATCGATAAAAGATCAAGTGTGGATTTTCCCAATTGTACCACTCCTATTCATGGGACCAACAACGCATACGGTTTCACCGTCCGCCCTATCCGCGACGGTCAGCAATAAAGCAGCCGTTTAGAGTCTCTCCTGAAAGGAGTACATATTTCTTTTATACTGCCATACCGGGCTTGTAGCAGGCAATCTTCTCCATCCAAAGAGAAGCGCCTCTTGCAAGCCGGGTATGGCAGTTCTTTTTTTCATCAGCCTTGCTCCAAGCATCTACTTATCGGGAGCTAAGTCGTCATTGTATCTTTGTCATATAAAGTTTTTCCGTTTTTTTCTTCATTTGTTCATATTGGTGTTATTGTGCTGATGATTAGTAGTTTGCAGATGAATAGAATGAAGGATATTATCCGATGGCATCATATAATTCAAATTTTCCATGTAATATAATAAATAAAGGCTAACTTTTTATACTCTCAACAAAAGAGCAAGTGCGTATGTTTTAGGTATTTATCTTATTATTCTTAGCTCAAAAGTCATATCTTATTTCTTGTTCGTCATCTGTCGGGCGCTTGTTCTACAGGTATCAAACAAGCGTCTGACAGATATCGAATAAGCGTTTGACAGATGACGGACAAGAACGGATACGGCACTTCCGGTCTAAAAGTATACCGGTCTCGCCTTACCTATACACCAATAAAGAGATAAGATATACTTGTGGATTTGCCGGTATTCAATGAGTATTCACCTTAATTTCAGTTGCGATTTATATCGGATCCTTCATTATATTCATCTTATATTGGTTGATTTATAACCTTTACATGCTATAGATGAAGGAATGAACATAAAAAACGGAAAAACTTTTATTGAAGAGGGGAACAGGTGCAACCGGTTGTTATTAACAGATAGTTTACCTGTGGTTTTTAAAACTTCGTTATCATTTCCAAAAAAGTATATGCATATTCCTCATTTGGAACAAGTTATTAAATATTCTGTTTATATTTGCAAGTTATCAACAGTTAGGGCGACTTTTCAACAAAACGAGCATTGTTTTGCTAAAACCTGATTTCGTTAGGTTTTTAATGTTTAGTTTTGCCTCCGAATTAATAGACGAAGTATGGGAAAGATTATCGCTTTAGCAAATCAGAAAGGTGGAGTTGGTAAGACAACGACCACGATTAATCTGGCTGCATCCCTCGCTGCACTCGAAAAGAAAGTGCTTGTTGTTGATGCGGACCCGCAGGCAAATGCCTCCTCCGGACTGGGTGTGGATATTCGCAGTGTCGAGTTGTCCATCTATGAATGCCTGGTAAATAGCGAGGATGCAAAAGGTGCCATTATCCCGACCGAGGTGGAAGGACTGGATATTATCCCGTCGCATATCGACCTGGTGGGTGCGGAGATTGAAATGCTGAACATGGAGAACCGGGAACAAATCCTGAAACAGATTCTCGTTCCCCTGAAGGATATGTACGATTTTATCCTGATTGACTGTTCTCCTTCTCTGGGGCTGATTACAGTAAATGCCCTTACGGCAGCCGATTCGGTCATGATCCCTGTACAATGTGAATATTTTGCATTGGAAGGTATCAGTAAACTGTTGAATACAATAAAAATTATTAAGTCAAAGCTGAATCCGGCTTTGGAAATCGAGGGATTCCTGCTGACGATGTACGATTCGCGCCTTCGCCTGGCCAACCAGATTTACGAAGAGGTGAAACGTCCGTTCCGCGATCTCGTTTTTACAACCGTTATTCAGCGTAATGTGAAGCTGAGTGAGGCCTCCAGCTATGGCAAACCGGTATTGCTTTACGATGCCGAATCGAAGGGAGCGCTCAATCATATGCAGCTGGCACAGGAGCTGATAGACAAAAACAAATAAGTAGAATTATGGCAGTAATGAAAAGATCGGCTCTTGGCCGTGGATTGGATGCTTTGATCACGATGGACGACCTGAAGACAGGCGGTTCGTCTTCTATCAGTGAGATAGAACTGAGCAAGATTCAGCCCAATCCGGATCAACCCCGTTCTATATTTGAGGAAGAAGCACTGGAGGAACTGGCTACTTCTATCCGCTCCCTGGGTGTTATCCAG
>ERZ779631.624-NODE-624-length-12052-cov-4.498791_pt1 | contig 12052 bp, 13 predicted proteins | sample MGYA00514193_ERZ779631 | MGnify/ENA primary metagenome ERZ779631 (study PRJEB29562, sample SAMEA4376710) | mouse gut metagenome | isolation source: Cecum | study: EMG produced TPA metagenomics assembly of the A DSS colitis mouse model was used to assess the...
AATCCCCAATCACCCCGGAGACATTGCTCCACAGATAGTAAAACAAATTCTCAGGCAGGCCGGGCTGTAAAGTCCGGCACTGCCCACAAATAAAGGAGGCTCCTATGAAATTAACTTATCCTGCTTGTTTTTATCCGGATCCGGAAAAAGAAGGTGCTTATGCTGTTGTGGTTCCTGATCTTCCCGGATGTGTGAGCGGAGGCGATACTCTTGCTGAGGCCATCCTCATGGGAACGGATGCCGCCTCCGGCTGGGTACTTGACGAACTCGAAGACGGGAACAGCCTTCCCCTTGCGAGCCCGCTGTCATCTATCGTACCTGATGCAGGCGGCTTTGTGAGCATGCTTGTTCTAGACATGGATTCCTACGCCGAAAAATATGGAGAAAAAGCGATAAGGAAAAATCTGACTATTCCTGCATGGCTCAACACCTTCGCTGAGAAAAATCATATTAATTTCTCGCAGGTGCTGCAGGACTCCCTCATCGCCATATACCAGCAGAAGCAGCATGCATGAGCATATACCCCGGGTCAGCAGAGATCCGGGGTATTCAGCTTCCTGCTGACCATGCTTCTGTCCATATTGACGAGCTGTGCTATCTCTTTCTGCGTCCTTCCGTCAATATAGTACATCCGAAATACCCGCCTTGTCAGGCTGTCCTCAATGCCCTCTATAAACTGTTCGATTTCATCACATTCTTTTTCCAGCTTGTCAAGCCTACCCGAATATCTTTCCCTCTTTCTGCTGTAGTCATTTGTCGCAGAGCCTGCCACGAAATTCTCTGAATTCCCTATAAGCTGATCTTTCAATTTACTTTTCAATTCCTTGATTTCTGCTCTGGCACTCCTATATGACTTCATCTTCTCCCTAGTCATTCTCCACCATACTCCTTATGACTGCTGCTCATTTCAGCAAGCGTCGGACTCTGTCATCCGACCATGTTCCGGGCGGCTGGTTATATGTTCCATACCCGATCATATCATCAACGCGGAAGGTGTCACGGGCTTTGAACTCTGCCGGAACACCCAGCGCATCACCTACAACTAAACCCATAACTGCATCATAAATCTTTCCCATTCTTCCTACCTTCCTTTCTTTTCTGTTTTTCAAGTTTCTTTGCTGCTTCCATAATCGCCTTTTGTGCTGAGCATCCACCTTCCCGGTTGATTAAGACGTTGTAAGCCTTGCAATAATGGATGAAAGGACATTCAATGGACACGCACGTTTTCAATGCTCATTCCCCTTTCTTTGAGATAGCAGCTTCGGCTTATTCTCTGGTGAAGAAAACGGTTATACCGATATCCTCCGAGTAAAAATATCTTTTATCCCCAGCTTTAAAAGTATATTCAATAGGCTTTCTTTTGTATGATCTAACAAATGTCCTATCCTTCTTTGTTTCCATTTCGCACATGATATGCGGATTGCCTTTATTGTCAACGACACAGCTTGTAATTCGTTTAAAAAGGACAGGCATTATTTCATTTCCCCATACCCAATATAAGGTTTTATTCTTTTTGATTTTGGGAACTATCAGCAGTTTCCCTTGTTCCTCCAAGCCTTCGTATTCTGCCAGTTTCGCAATCGCAAGTCTGGCATGGTGAGCGTCCATTTCGCACGGTTCTCTTTCAGCATATCCGCTCTCCGTATATCCCTTATGCTCACAATCTATGAACCAAACCATATCGCTTGTATCTGATTTTCTTGTTAATCTATCCATATTTCCCTTTCCCTCCACAATCCCCTAATGTAAGGAGTTTTTATACTCCCGGCTTCTCACACGGCTCGAACTCTATCACCCATACCCAAGGATTTGCGATCCAGCCGTATATACAAATGTCTTTCTTTTTGATTGTTGAATTCCACAATTCAGAAAATACCATCCTCTGCATATTCTCCCATCTCTTCCCATTTGCCGGATTGCTTTTGCCGTTATCGACTCCTTCTGCAGATACCCCCCATCCATCAATTTCCTGCAGCCTCTCCGCCCTCACGTCCGTGACCCTCAGCCAGATCCGGGCCGCCTGCCTTGGCATGTGGATGGACGGGCGCCATCTGATGCGCCGGGGCTCCGTATGGCCCGCCTTATAGACAAAGCATCCCTCCGACATGCTGCCGCCGTCACCGTATTCGATAGGATCCTCCCCGCACCGTCTTGATATCAGCTCCCCCATGTTGCACTTGATGCATGGGACGAAGCCCCATGTCTCACGGACATAGAGGATGTCGCCGGGCCTATATGGCGGCCGCTTCTCTATGTACGGGCGCAGTTTATGCCATGTGGAGCCGTCCGGGTTCTTCCCATGCGTTTCTCCCTCGACATCCTTCTGGATCTCAATCAGCCCAGCACCGTACTTGTCCCTTTTCATCTTTATTTCCGTATTGCCGTATTTATATCTCACCGCGCGCCTTGTGGCCGTCTTCCGGCCCTCCAAGATCGCCTCTGTCATCCCAGTGTTGAAAAGAATCGGCATCACCCTATCCATCCCACATCCTCCCTTTCCCCTGCTCCGCCCTGACGTTCCATGAGCCAGCCCAGCGCATTGATAAACTCCTGCTTTGTTATGCCGTTGTGGGTCTCCATGCCCAGCACCGTCTCTATTGCCATCCGCTTGTCACCTTCCTTCCTCTTGCTCAGATCGATGTTCTTAAATATGGCCACCGCCTCTCCAAGCCCCATCCTCCTCAGGCCCTCCTTCCCTTCCTGCAATGGCGTGGGCGCCGTGGACCGCCCGCACCGTCTAGCGTACTCCAGATGGTACGGCGGCCGCCTCCCTATTGTGGCCGCCTGCCTGCCCCTATGGCTCTTGTCGGCTATGCAGTCCTCATAGGCCTGCTGCCGGAGCTCCTCCCTTTCCAGCGCCGACCTTGTGGCCATCCTTCCTGCGTTCATCCTACGTCCTCTCGATATCTGCTATCGCCTTAAACACTGGATAAAACTGCTGCGGGACTACTGCGTTTCCGAGCGCCCTTATACGGTCGACCCGGTGTGGGACCTTTGCTGCGAGCCTCGGTATGTCCGGCTCTGTATCCCAGCAATGGTCAAGGATGAAATCTAAACTTCCGTCCACCCAGCCGGGAAGCCCATCAGCCATTCCACCCATTCCGGGTTCAGCTGGCCGCCGCTGCCTTGACTCATGCTCTTCCTCTCCGGCCCTGAAATCACCCCGTTCTCCTCCAGCCTCTTCAGCTCCCGGAAGCTCCCCGTTCCCCCGCACATCCCGGCTCCAGTTGTCGGTGTCGGAAACATGGCTGTCTGGTCGTTCAGGTTCCGACTCCTGCGCTCTTTGTCCCTCCATCGGCTTGCCTGCCCCGTCCGAAAATCCCTCGCCTGCGGGGTGGCGAACATTTTCACCGCCGCTGGCAGATCCGGGCTCCTCCGTCTCCTCTCTGACGGGCAATCCCCTCTCAGTGAAGCTTTCGGCGTCGGCCACAGTTTCACCTGACCGCTCAGGTTCGGCTCCCCCCTGCTGTTCACATACATCTCCCGGTTCGCCGCGTCTGACGCCACCGGGGTTCTCCAGATTTTCGGCTCTGCGTCCGACAATGGCGACCCTATACCGTCTGTGTCTGGCTCCGACAGCGCAAGCTGGTATAAGAAATGCCCTTGTCCGATATCCATAGGCTTCCAGTTCAGATAGAATGTCGGGGAGTGCCATCCGTATGATCCCAGCAACATTCTCTCCAACGATCCAAGCGGGCCGCAGTTCTTTGACAACCCTAGCCATCTCTGGCCAGAGGTAGCGGTCGTCCTCCTTGCCTCGCTGCTTCCCGGCGACGGAAAAAGGCTGGCACGGGAATCCCCCAGAGATAACGTCAACTGTCCTTCTACCTGTCCTCTCATAAAAGCTCTCCTCCGTTAATGTCCTGATATCTTTCCATCTCGGCACGTCCGGCCAGTGCTTTTCCAGCACCTTGGCGGGGTACTCCGCCCACTCGCACTGCCCCACCGTCCTGATCCCCGCCCACTCGGCGGCAAGGTCCAGCCCCCCGATGCCGGCGAACAAGCTCAGGTGCGTCAGCTCCCTATCGTACCGTATCATGATCCCACCTCCATATCCCCCAGTGTCATCTGCACATAGTATTCGTAATTCATCCAGACGGTTTCCTGACGGGGCCTCCCGCCCTCTGCATGGCTGGCAAAGCTCTCCTTCCGCCAGCCATGCAGGTAATCGTTGTACATCTCCGACTCGTACCCTGATATCATGATCTGTGCCCGGCTCTGCAGGATGGCCCGGAGCAGCTCCTCATGGTCTGCGTCCGTCATCTCGTGCTTGTACTGCTTTCTGGCACGGGTTTCCAGCAGGTACGGCGGATCTATGTGCATAAATACGTTCGGACTGTCAAACCGCTTTATCACCTCCGGCGCCGGCCTGCACTCTATCTGCACCTTCCGCAGGCGCTCCGCAGCCTCAACGATCCATTCCGGCAGCCTATACCAGTTCCAGAGGGAGTACATCCTCTCCCTGCCCACTGCGTCATACTTCCATCCTGCCTTGTACCCGTCATTCCGGGATCCGTGAGCCTGCCACATCCGCACCAGAAATCCTGCTGCCCGCTGGTATCTTCCTGCACATGAGTTGTCCGGGCTGAACTGCCTATCGTATACCTCCCGGGAAAACGGAGTGGTCATCACCAGTCTGGCCAGCCGCCCTGAGTCCTGCTGGATGCAGCGGAAGAGGTTCACCACGTCCCCGTCCAGGTCGTTCACCGTCTCAATGGCGGACGGTGCTTTGGTAAACAGCACCGCCCCGCTGCCGAAATATGGCTCCACATAACTGTGATGTGGCGGGATAAGCTCCACCAACTGTCTGGCTATGTTCCATTTGCTCCCCGGATATCTAAGCACATTGTTCGCTCCCATCAGGATCTCCTCCCCCCCACTTGTCAGCCTTCTGGGCCGAACAGCTCCAGCTGCCCCACGACATTTGCCTTCCTCCTCTTCTCTTCATTCTTCCTCGCTTCTTTATAGGCATTGTATCTTCTGCGGTACTCATAGCTTTTCCCGAAGATGTTCCATGCGGCTTTCACCACGTTCGGCTCATACGGCCTGATCTTCTCCAGATCCTGCACCGCCCTGTATGAGATCGGGCATCCGCAGCACCCTGTCCTTGCAAGGCCGTAGACTTCATAGGCATCGGAATATCTGATCCCGAACTGCTCTTTGTACCATGCCTTGTCCTTGTCTGTGACATAGTAGAGGGGCCTGAGCCTATACTGCCCGTCGCCGGTCTCTGTAAAGCATAGCGCGGTATTGTCTTTCCGCGGGACAGACCTCATGCCGCCCTCGTCCCGGCGCTCACCCGTGATTATCATCTCATAATCTTTCTGTGCTTCATGCGCAACCTGCTTCTTGCAGTAATCACAGCATTTTGCGCTGATCTGGAAATCCGGTGGGCATTCCCTTATGAAATCCAGCATGTATTTTGAGGAGTTTATTACCAGCTGGATATCAGGCCGCGGCTCCCCTGCTGTATTGCAGCAGCACAGGAAATTGATTATGGCCTCACATCTGGGAAACCTCCCGCCCAGCTCACGCCTCTTTTCCGCCTTGTCCCCTGCCTGCGCATATTCGTCAGCTATTGACAGCGGTATCCCTTTTTTCTGCCATCCTTCAAGCCCTGCGGACATTATCTTTGACACAAACGGAATGCCATGTTCCCTGACCGCCTGCACGATCCCGACCTTCGGCCTGACTTCCTCAATCTCCACACCATATTTCTCTGCAGTCTCTTTTACATGGTCTTTTGTGGCCTTCATCTCCAGCCCGGTGTTGAAGAACACGTACTTGACCGGCGGAAGCGACGGTGCAATCTTCCGCGCCGTCTCAATCAGGTCGATCATGATGTCGCTGTCTGCTCCTCCAGAATAAGAACATATGGCTTTCGGATGCTGCCTGAGATGCGTCATAATAATGCCTATTATCGCCTGAAATTTTTCTGGTGCATCAAAATCTGCATAATCCGGTCTGTCCGTATATACCCTGCTTCTGTATTGCCCTTTCATCTCTTTCATCAAGGAACCCGACGCGCCTTGTTCCCGGGAAGGTTCCGGCTCCTTTCTGAGATTCTATTTATTTGTTCTAGTCTTGCCCAGCGCTTCCGCAGCACTTAATCATAAGGCCGGATGGTTCGACAGTCCGCAGATGCCGCACTCTTCGTCAGGCCACCTCAGCTTCATTTCTTGTCCTCATTTTGCACTCCCGCTTGTCTGTCGGAAGAAACTCTGGAAGGCATCCAGAAGATCCCTGCACAGCCTCTCGGAGGTGCGTCCCTCAGCCCGGTATCTTGCCACCAGCCGTTCGCCCCCACTGATGAAGCCCTCCCATTCGCTGTTTCCCATTTTCCGAAAGCCATACCTCGCCGCCAGCCTCCACACATCAACCACTATCCTATACGCCTCATCCTTCATTGCAGCTCCTCTATCCTGACATATATCCCCGGAATCTCCGCCCAGAACTTCTCCACGATCTCGGATGCCACCAGTGCGTCATCCCTCCAGAAGCATGCGGCAGTCATGCAGTCCTTCAGGAGCTTCTGGAGGTTGTCCGTGTCGGGCCTCGTGGTACGGTATTCACCATTCTTGTGACGCCCTTTCGGGAAGCACCATTTCACGACCAGGCGTACCCCCCGCTCGTACTGTGTTGCCGGCCTATGCTTTGTCAGGTATCCTGTCAGTTTCAGCCTTGCAGCGTTCACTTCTGGCGGATCATAAAATACCGGTTTCCCTTTTATCACCGCCACCTGCTTCTCCTGATGCGTGCAGGTGGGCGGATCCATCGCCATGAAGAATTCAGTCACCATTCCGCTTCGCTCCTTTAACGTGCCAGATTTTTCTTTCCCCTGCTCAAGGTTTGGTGCCCCTCGTGTGCGGGGTGGGTGGTCGTCGTGCGAAAGCTACCGCACGACTACCTACCCCCGCATGAGGGGGGTGCGCATAACCCTATACGTAGTATAGGTGTTGCGCACCCCTTTTTGCGCACCCCTGCGCACATGCGCATGACCTAGTCATGCACACCCCTGCGCACCCTCTTTATATACGTTTTACCGTCATCTCCTATATATTTTTCAAAGTCTTCCTTCAGGTCTTGCTTCTTGCGTTTCCCGTCCCCGAGCCATGCCAGCAGCTCCTTTGAGTTCGTCTCCAGCTTGTCCGCCAGCTCCTGCGCAGACACCTCCCGGCCCTCCAACTCGATGTTCGCGAACTCTATCTCAAATTCATTCAGCTTTTTCAGCCGCTTGTCTTCCGCCTGCTTTTTTCTGTTCTCCGCTGCTTTCTGCCATAGCGGCTTCTCCGCCTCCGGATGGATGTCCTGCAGGCTCCCTACGTCGTCAAGCCTATGCACCGGATAGTCGAACCAGACGTCCACCGGCCGGAACTTGGGGAACTCCCGCAGGGTCCCGTCGATCCGCCACGCTGTCAGCGCCCTGACCTTATCCGCAGCGCTGAAGCATTCGGCGCTCAGATCCGCATACCGGGCGGCAGGGAGCCTCCTTCTGCAGTAGTCCAGCATCTGCACACTGCTCTGCATATCGTCAAGGGAGACATCTTCCTCCCATCCGGCGAGGCACTTGTCCAGATGCCTCCTGCAGGCGGCGCAGACCGCCCTATTCTCCTCCTGCATCATCAGCGCCTCCGTAGTCTCCAGCTCGATCAGGTCGAGCAGCGCGTCGGGATCCCGCGCGAACACGCCCGACCCGCTGGCACGGTCCATGGAGCGCTTGGCCCCCTGACTGCCCTTGCTGTGGTGGTGGCAGTAGATCACCGCGCAGCCCAGCTCCGTGCACACCTTGTCGAACTGGTTGCAGAACGCCGCCATCTGGTCCGCGCTGTTCTCGTCCCCAGTGATGACCTTGTAGATCGGGTCTATAATCACGGCCTCATAGTTCTTCTTGGCCGCCCTGCGTATGAGCTTGGGCGAGAGCTTGTCCATGGGGACGGAGCTGCCCCTGAGGTTCCATACGTCGATGTTCCCGAGGCCCGCAGGGGCCCACCCGAGGGCCGCGTACACGTCCCTGAAGCGGTGCAGGCAGCTGGCCCGGTCGAGCTCGAGGTTGACGTACAGCACCCGCCCCTTCGCGCACTGCCATCCGAGCCACCTTCCGCCCTCCGCTATGGCGATGCACAGTTCGATCTGCAGGAACGACTTCCCCGCCTTGGAGGGGCCTGCGATCAGCATCTTGTGCCCCTTCCGCAGAACTCCCTCGATCAGGCACGGGGCGAGCTCCGGGAGGCTGTCCCATACGCCCGACAGGCTCTCCGGCTCCGGAAGGTCGTCGGTGCTGCTCTCGATCCATTCGCGCCATTCGTCCCACGACGGCTTCCCGATGTTGGTGTCCACGAGGAACTGCTTCTTCCCACTGCGCATCACCCCGGGCATCCTCGACAGCCTCGACGGGTTCCTGTTCTGCGTGTCGATCCTGAACCCGTTCTTCTCGCATACCTTGTAGAGATAGTTTACGCGGCTCTGGTATTCCTTGTAGTCCGCTGCGTCTACACGCACCACCGCATGCAGGCTCTTGCCCCCACTGTGGACCAGGCATGCCACCGGCAGCTCCAGTTCCCTGATGACAGCATTCTGTCTCTCGATCTCCATGTCGTCCGACTCCACCAGGGCGTAGCGGAACTCCGTCACGTTCTCGGTCTTGACGCCGTTCCCGTCCAGCGGGTTGAGCCTGATCCATGCGCCCGCCTCCTCGTTGTAGTCGCCTATCGCATACCCGATGTCGGCATATTTATGGAGCTCCTGTATCAGCTTCCCGGCAGTCTTGTCGTATACCCCTCTGGACGGCATGTGCTTCCCGTCCTTCTCGAAGGAGTGCGTGACGTAGCCTATGGTCTCGGAAGCCTCGAACAGCGTCTCCAGGTAGGTGATCAGGTCCCTGCGGCCGTCCCACCCGTCCCCCGGCTCCACGATCTCCTTCTCCTCTATCCACCTGCTGTCTATGATCGCGCTTTCCTCTGCGGATATGGTGTCGCCCCAGTCCAGCTCGCGCCCTCCCCTCTTCGGCCTCCACCCGCGCTCCATGGCCATCTGCACGACGGTGCCTCCGGTGACCGGGTTCCCCGCGCCGTTGAAGCCGCCCCATTTACGGGCGCATTCCCCCGGGTGGTACCTCGCCGCGTCCTTCCTGCTCCATCCCTCCCAGTCGGACAGCGGACAGCCCTCCTCCTTCAGCGCCATGCCTACCTGGAGCCACTCCTGATAGTCGAGCCCTGCGGGGTCTATATAGTCAAGCAGCTCAGAAAGGTTCGTTGTCTGTCCCATAACAAATGCTCCTTATTTTTGATTCCATGCCCGGGGTGGCCGCCCTGCGCCCGTACCGGGACCGGCCACATATGACGACAGTATGCCTGCCGAATCTTGTGGCTCCCGTTCATGTACCCGGCTTGTCTTCCGCCGGTGCCAGGCATGAAAGTCAAAACTGGTTTCTCACTGAAGGCGTGTATTCACCCGGCATCACTCCGTTCGGAACGTGCCACCCGTTCGCCGCTATCCGGTCGATCATCCTCTTTGCATCCTCGAACTGCCACGTCCCCACGTGGCGGAATCCCCTGCTCTCAAGGAAACGTATCTGCTTCGGCGTGGTGAGCCCTTCCATGCGCCGCCTGTCCAGCCGGTCCAGAAGCTTCGCTGCCTTCCCTGCGTTCCCCACCTCGTCCGGCAGGATGCCGAGCTTCTCCAGAGTGCTTTTCTGCTTATCTGAAGGCGGCGCCATCTCCCAGCCGAAGGAAGGCACGTACCCGGACAGGTCCTCTGCCTGAATGCTCATCTCGAACTGGAGCGGATCCACCAGCCGCTTCTTGCGCCTCCTCATCTCCTCAAGCTGCTTCGCAAGGGCCTCCTCCCGCTGCGCCACCACGTCCTCCGAGGCCTGCCGCTCTGCGTCCCCGATGTCAACCGGCACACCCGCCGCACCTATGTTCTCAGTCATCTGCTTCGCCACCCCGCCGTCCTGACAGACCAGGCTCGCAGGATGGCAGAGCTCGTGCCGCTCCGTGTGCCAGAGGAAGTCCAGCAGAAGCAGGTGGTCCTTGCCCGGGTGCAGCCGGGTGCCGCGCCCCACCATCTGGCTGTACAGGCTCCGCACCTTCGTCGGGCGGAGCACCACGATGCAGTCCACTGAAGGGCAGTCCCACCCCTCCGTCAGCAGCATGGAGTTGCACAGCACGTCGTAGTCCCCCCTGCCGAACGCCGCCAGCACCCCTGCCCGGTCCGGGCTCTCCCCGTTGACCTCCGCCGCACGGAAGCCCTTCCGGCTCAGGATGTCCCTGAACTTCTGGCTGGTCTTCACCAGCGGGAGGAACACCACCGTCCTCCTGCCCATGCAGTGCTCCGCCATCTCCTCGGCTATCCGCTCCAGATAGGGATCCAGAGCCGATGCAAGGTCGCCCGATCTGAAGTCGCCCGCCTGCACCCCCACGCCCGTCAGGTCCATCCGGAGCGGAACCGTGAGTGCCTTTATCGGGCATAGGTAGCCCTCCCTGATCGCCTTCGGCAGGGTGTACTCGTACGCCAGCGACCCGAAGCACTCGCCGAGGTCCCTCATGTCCCCCCTGTCCGGGGTGGCCGTGACACCCAGCACTCTGGCGCCTGCGAAATGTCCCAGCACCCGCTGGTAGCTGTCGGTCAGGCAGTGGTGGGCCTCGTCGATGATGATCGTCCCGAAATAGCCGCCGGGGAACTGCGACAGGCGCTTCTCCCGCGTCATCGACTGGACGGATCCTACCGTGACCCGGAACCAGCTCCCCATGCACGTCTGCCCCGCCTTCTCCGTGGCGCAGCCCAGCCCCGTGGCCCTGCGGATCTTGTCCGCGGCCTGGTCCAGCAGCTCCCCCCGGTGGGCGAGTATGAGCACACGGTCCCCCCTGCGCACGCACTCCTCCGTGACCTTGGCGAACACGATGGTCTTGCCCGTCCCCGTGGGGAGCACGAGGAGGGTGCGCCTTACGCCTTTCTCCCATTCGGAGAAGATACTCTCTTTTGCCTCTTCCTGATACGGTCTCAGCTCCATCAGAACTCACCTGCCTTATAGGACGGCGTCCCCTGCTGTGCCTGCGCCGTTCCTTCCTTCGGGTAGAAACGCTTGACCTCGTTGGCCTGCCGTTCCTCCCCCTCCTTGCCCTTATAGCTGCGGATCCCTATCTTCGCCCTCCCTCTGGATCCGGGGACCCTGCCCCAGTCCATGCGCAGCGGCTCCCCCTTCCTCTTCTGGCCGATGCTGGCGAAGAAGGCCGAGAGCAGCCCTTCCGTGACAGTGTGCAGGTATAGGTTGTGGCTTATGTGCGCCGTCCCGTTCTTCGACTCGACCCTCAGCCTCAGCACGGCCTTGTTGCAGGGCGGGAGCTTCTCGCTCCCGTCATGCCTTCCCCTGTCGAAGCTCTCCACCGTGAATTCATAGTCCCCTTCGGGCAGGAGCACAAACCCTTCTGAGTCCTTTTCTATCGTGTCGTCCCAGTCAAGGGGCCTATCAGTCTCGTTTGCCATAGCATCTTCCTCCTTCTCAGTTGAACGGTATCTCTCCGTTCTCTCGCATCTCAATAATCATTTCGTACACTTTCTTCCATGCCCCTACCAGCACGCCCTGGATGAATCCGGGGTCATATCTCTCCATTGGCGTGTCCGCAGGGTAGTACCCCCTTGCCCCCACCACGTTCTGGATATCCCACTCGCAGACTCCGTTAGCCGCCATCAGATCCTTCAGGTTCTGCGGTATGTTCGCCGGGTCGCTCTCCCATACCGCCGACATCTGCTTCCCAGTATCCATGTCACCAGCCGTGTCCGAAGCTGCGGCATTACTGACACCGTTACCGGCCGGCATCTCCGCTTCGGATCCCTTAGCGCCGGCTGCAGCGTCCGTTTCCGTGGGCTGCCCGTGTGAATCCCGGGCCGGTGTGGCGCCTCCGTTGCCCGGCGGCGTCCCGCCCTCTATGACGCCTGCGATCCCCGCATAGTCGAAGGGCATCTCCTCCGGCAGGCCGTAGCGGTTCTTTGCGTCCCAGCAGGGATGGTGGGCGGTGTACATCACCCGGGAGCCCCCCTGAGCCTTGCGTTT
>ERZ779631.627-NODE-627-length-12004-cov-8.961838_pt1 | contig 12004 bp, 15 predicted proteins | sample MGYA00514193_ERZ779631 | MGnify/ENA primary metagenome ERZ779631 (study PRJEB29562, sample SAMEA4376710) | mouse gut metagenome | isolation source: Cecum | study: EMG produced TPA metagenomics assembly of the A DSS colitis mouse model was used to assess the...
TAGTAACTTTTGTGGACGCCACGCGGGACGGCGGACCGGCGGTAAGGGAGCTGACCGAGGCGGCACGGGAACTGAACGCGGAAATGGAGGAAGCGGGAAAAACCCATGAGGACGCGGCGGCTGAAATCCTGGCGACGGCAAACACGGCTGACTTTCTGATTGGGAAGCTGGAGGAAATGGAGGCCGCAGAGGGAGAGAACGCGGAACAGAGCCAGGAGTATCAAAACACGTTGGCGCTGCTTCTGCGGACAATGCCGGAGCTGTCCGACTGCATCAGCACCACCACGGACGAGTACGGGCGGTCTACCTACGCGCTGGAGACTGACACGGCAGCGCTCCGTGCCAACACGGAGGAATGGAAGAAAAACGCCCAGGCAAAAGCCTATCAGGACTATCTTAACACCGTATATGACCAGTACGGGGAGGTCCTGCAAGAAGCGGCGGAGAATGAAATCGGGCTGACCATGGCGAAGTACAAGCAGGAAGAGGCCAGTCAGAAATACAACGCCGCAATCGAGCGGATGAACGAGCTGTGGGCCGAAGCCAGCGAAAAGGCGGACCGGCAGTATCGGGAGTACGGGATACTGACAGACGCGACGGGGTATCTCTCCCAGGAATATTACGACCTGCAAAATTCGCTGTCCGACCTGAGCAACGAGGTTTGGGAAGCGCAATACAGCGTAGAAGCCCACGAAAAGGCCATTGAAAAGGACGCAGAGGCCGTCGCCGCCGCAGAAGCGGAAATGAACGCGGCGGAGCAGGCGGTGAATGAACTGACCGAAGCAATGGGCGACTATTCGGACGGGCAGGCAAATACGGCGGCGCAGGAATCGGCAGTCCGGGAAGCGCTGGACGGGACAATGGCATCTGTGCAGGCGTTGACAGAGGCATACGCAGACGCTTACGACGAAGCCCTGGAGAGCTTTTCCGGGCAGTTTGGATTGTTCGACGAGGCAAAAGCGGACGCCGAGGCCACCGTTGCGGCGGCGCAAGAAGCGCTGAACACACAGCTTTCTTTCTGGCAGGGGTACGCCGCCAATATCGCGGTTCTGAAAGAACAGTCTGCCGGTAGCTTACACGTTACCGAGGAAAACTATAACGCACTGATGGAGTACGTCAGGAGCGGGACGCCGGAGGCGGCGGGGCTTGCCGCCGACATGGTGAAGGCCGTAAACGATGGGAACACCCAAGCGCTGACGGACCTTGCAAATACGCTGGGGGAAATCAGCGCAAGCCAGGAGGAAGCCGCCGGGGATGTGGCGGAGTGGACAACCGGCCTCAACGAGCAGATGAACCAGCTTATTCAGGATATGGAGGAAGATATTGCCGCACTGGATATGTCGGAGGAAGCCGCAGAAAGCGGACGGGCCACCGTACAAGCCTACATTGACCAGGCGGAGGATATGCTTCCGCAGGTACAAGCGGCATACGCGAGAGTTGCGCGGGCCGCTTCCGCCGCCCTGGGGCCAGCGCCATATACCAACAGCGCGTGGTACGCAAACGGCAATCGCGGCTTTGCCAGCGGAACGGAGAACGCACCGCCGGGCTGGGCCTGGGTAGGGGAAGATGGACCGGAGCTGATGCGGATGCACGGCGGGGAACAGATTCTGCCAAACCACGTTTCGCAGGAGGTGGCACAGACCTACCGGGCCTACAGCAAATACAGCGGGGAATACGCGGCGGCAAGGGCCATTCAGGGAATCCAGAGCAGCGCGCGCCCGGCGCTGGAGGTTGTCAGCGGGGGCCAGACCTCCAGCGGGGCCAAGATGGAAATGCACTTCCACATCGAAGCCGGGGCGTCGCCGGAGACGGTGAACGCCTGGCAGGACTACGCCAGCCGGGGCGAGCTGAAAGCAACTATCCTGGAAGTGATGGAGGAAGCGGACGCGGATATGAAAAGGCGGGTGATGGCGTGAGCGAGTACAGGACGGTTCAGGGGGATACCTGGGACCTTATCGCGTACCGGAAGCTGGGAAGCACCGACTATACCGACCAGCTTATCAGCGCGAACCTGGAACACGTCGGGAAGCTCCTGTTTCCGGCGGGGGTCACGCTGCGCCTGCCGGAAATCGAGGACAAGCCCAACGCAAACCTCCCGCCGTGGAAACGGTAGCGGGGTGGCGGTATGGCAGAAAAGGTGCTGGCCCGGCGGACATCGGTTGACGTTATGTTCGGCGGGACGGATATTACAAACGACATCAAGCCCTACCTTACCAGCATTGTCTACACCGATGATGCGGACGATCTGGCCGACGACCTGAAAATCCAAATCCAGGACCGGGACAAGGTGTGGCTGCAAAAGTGGCTGACAGAGGCGGTGGAAGCCGCCGCCGGGGGCAAGCTGTCTATCGGTGCGGTTATCAAGCCGGAACACTGGAAGAAGGACGGGAAGCTGAAAACGGGGGCGTTTGAGCTGGACAGCGTGGACGCCTCCGGCCCGCCCGCCACGGTGACAATCAATTCCACCAGCCTTGCGTTTTCCAATGATCTGCGCCAGACGAAGAAAAGCAAGGCGTGGAAAAATTACAACCTGTCCGGCATTGCGTCGGAAATCGCGGGCAACGGCGGATTGAGCTGCCAGTATGAAGCCAGCACAAACCCGTCCTATGACCGGGTGGAGCAGACCAGGCAAAGCGACATTGAGTTTCTGCGGAAGCTGTGCCAGAACGCCGGTATCTCCATCAAGGTCACGGACGGGAAACTTGTGCTGTATGACCAGGCGGAGTACGAAGCAAAAGCGCCGGTCCTCACCATTGAGGAAGGAGCGAAGGGCGGGTACATCAAGTACAAACTTCATTCCGGTTCGGCGGATACCCAGTACGCGAAGTGCCGCGTCCGGTACATGGACCCGAACACGGGGAAGTGCATCGAAGGAACGGCGGAGGACGGCGACGTTTCCGGGGACCAATGCCTTGAAATCAAGGCGAAGGTCGGGAGCGTGGGCGAGGCGCAAGCGCTGGCAAAGAAGCATCTGCGCCTGCACAACAAACTGGCGAAAACAGCCACGTTCACCATGCCGGGGGACGTGGGGCTGGTGGCCGGGGTAACGGTCCAGCTCAAAGGCTTTGGCGGCTGGGACGGGAAATACATCGTCACAAGGGCGGTCCATACCGTGGGGAGCGGCGGCTACACCACGCAAATCAGCATACGGAAGGTGTTGGACTACTGATGCAGATTGAGGACATTGTGCGGGAAGGAAAAGTAACCGCCGTGGACAAAGACAAACGCATTGCGAAGGTGTGGTTTGACGCACTGGAAATTGAATCGGACTGGATGCCGGTGCTTATAAACAGGGATTTCATACCGGACTACGACGTACCGCAGCGGACGGAGTTTGAAGCGGGCGGCTCCGGCGACGCGGCCTTTGAAAAGCACAAGCACGATTTGATTATTAAGCCATATATGCCAAAGGTCAATGACTTGGTGCTGGTGCTGTATTTCCCTGTGTTCAACGGGGATGGGGTGATTTTGGGAGGTGTGAAGCCGTGGCGCTGATTGGATACCTGGGGAAAAGCCCGGACGACGGGATTTCCTTTATCGTCTCCCGCGAGGTGTTCCGAACGCCTAAAAACATGGAGTGGAGCGGTTCGGCACGATACGCCATCCATGAGCGGCACAACACCCACGCGCTGACAGAGTTTACCGGACTGGACCCGGACAGATTTTCATTTGACATACTGCTGACGGCGGAGCTGGGCGTGGACCCGCTGAAAGATGTGGTCAAGATTTGGGGCTACGAACGGGACGCCGAGGCCGTGGGCCTGGTCATAGGCGGGAAGGGATACGGGAAATACCGCTGGAACATCAAAGACCACAAGACCAAGATGGAGTACACGGATGCGAACGGGGACCTGTACGCTGTGGAGGTGACAGTGGAGCTGCTGGAATACCTGAAAGGCGAGAGCCACAACACCAGCAAGGCCAGCCCTGCCCCCGCCCCTGCACCGGCACCGGCGCAAGCACCGGCGGCGACCGGGGGTAGCGAAGGGGGCGGCGGGACGACCTACACCGTCAAGAAGGGGGACAACCTCTGGACCCTTGCCAAGAAGTTCTACGGGAGCGGCGCGGACTACACCAAAATCTATGAAGCGAACCGGAGCGTGATAGGGGGAAATCCAAGCCTTATCTATCCGGGGCAGACGTTCACCATTCCGGGATAAGGGGGCGAGACGATGGAACACACTGTTTCCGCGACGGACCTTACCAATATCCAACTGATAGAAGAGGACGAGGTAAAGGAAATCCTGCGCAATGTGGCCGTCATTCTGGCGACGCCAAAGGGGAGCATCCCAATGTACCGGAGATTTGGACTGGACATGAGTTTTCTGGATAAACCGGCGAACGTGGCAAAGAACATGGCGGTCATTCCCGTGCGGGAGGCAATCGAGGAATGGGAGCCGAGGGCGACCTACAAAGATATTATGCTGTCCACGGACCCGTCCAATCCGGGGAAGCTGACCTTCACCGTGCAAATCGAAATCAAGGGGCGGGTATTCAGCGTACCAATCAGAAGCAAGGAAGGTGTCGCAGCATGAGCAGAGCATCGGAACACAGGTTTATCCCCACAGAACCGGAGGATGTTATCATCTGGCTAACATCTGCCTATGAAGAGATATTCGGCGTGACCGTGCAGCCAGCAAGCCCGGAGCAGCTTCTTATCCGATGGATGGCGGAAGCGATTGTCCTGGAACGGGTGTTGACCAACTATGCCGCCAATCAAAATATCCCAAGCAGGGCGGTGGGGAAAAATCTGGATGAACTGGCGGAGCTGTTCTACACAAAGGAGCGGCCCGGCGCAACGGCGGCGACCTGCACCATGCGCTTTACCATTTCCGAGCCGCAGACGTTCGCTGTACTGATACAGAAGGGGACCCGCGTAACCGACGCCAGTAATACACTTGTGTGGGACACACAGGAGGACGTATATGTAGCCCCCGGAGAAACCTATGCAGATGTAAAGGTTCTGTGCCAGAAAAAGGGGAAGTGCGGAAACGGGTTTGTGACCGGACAGATAAATTCCATTGTGGACCCGTTCGCCTATTTCCTCTCCTGCAAAAACTTGACCGAATCGGACGGGGGGACAGACGAGGCAACCGACGAAGAGTTTTACAATCTCTTGCGGCTGTCAATGGATGGATACAGCGACGCCGGAGCGAGAGGCGCATACATCTACTTTGCCAAACAGGTCAGTACGGAAATCGCAGACGTGGCGGCAACATCGCCGGAGCCGTGCGTGGTGAAGCTCTACGCGCTGATGAAGGGCGGAAAGCCAGCCAGCGAGACGATAAAGGCCGAAATCATGGCCGCTTGCAGCGCGGATACCGTGAGGCCGCTTGCGGACCGGGTGAGCGTAGAGGACCCGGAAACCGTTCCGTATGATGTGGAGTTCACTTACTTCACACCGGAACAGGCGGGAACCGGCGCAAGCGAGGCAGAAATCGCGGAGAAGGTACAGGAAGCGGTGGACCAATACAACGCCTGGCAATGCGCAAAGCTGGGACGGGACATCAACCCGTCTTACCTGGTCGGCCTGCTGATGCAGACGGGTATCAAGCGGGTGGTGCCGTCCTCCCCTGTGTTTACGCCGCTGAACGATGGAGACGAACAGAACACGCCGCAGGTAGCCGTTGTGCGAAAGGTCAACATCATAAACGGTGGATATGAAAATGAATGAGGAACACGGCATTACGCTGGAAAATCTTCTGCGCATATTCCCAAAAGCAATCGCAGGGGATAAATCAATCTGCGCACTCGCGGGCGCGGCGGCACAGCTTTTGGTAAAGAGAAGGGATGAAGCGGATATACCGCGTATATTCCCGGAAATTGACCGGCTGGAGGAAGCGGTACTGGACATACTGGCCTACGATTTGAAGGTGGACTGGTACGACTACGACTATCCGGTCAAAACAAAGCGGGAGCTAATCAAGAACAGCGTCCTTGCGCACAAGAGGCTGGGGACGGTGTACGCGGTGAAATCGGTCCTGAACAGTCTGTATCCGGCCTCCGAGCTGGAGGAATGGTTTTCCTATGACGGGACGCCGGGATGCTTCCGGCTGAACGTCAATGTGTCGGACAGCGCGAACACGGGGGCGGTTGAAATCTATTCCACAGCGGAAATCCTGCGGAGAATCGCCACGGTGAAACGGCTGTCCGCCCACCTGGAGGGCGTGAGCTACATGGTGCGAAACGCTATCGTAGTGGGACACCGGATGGAGTGCTGGCAATACCGGGTGCCGGAGTGTAACACGCTGCGCTGCGGGACATGGTGGACGCGCCATACCCTGGGCTGGAGCGAACGGCACCGGCTGGCCGTCGGCGGAAGAGCGGAGCCGCTGGAGGTTTCCCCGGAGCTGGCTGGAACGCTGCCGGTTATCAAGACACCGGGATATTCCGTGCGGACGGCTCTGCGGGTCAATGGGCAGACTTCCGCACACGCGGCCAGGCCGCAGTTTACCGGCGTGATTCGGAGCGGGACGGAGTGGCTGCGGCGCACACTGGGATGGAGCGAACAGGCCGGGGCGCTGGAGACGGCTGGGTGGGCGGAGGCCCACGGTATCGCGCCGGAGTTCACCGGCACCCTGCCGGAGCCGTCGAGGCTGGGGCATACCGCCGTATGCGGGGGAATCCGGTCCGGCGGCGTGATAGACGGTTTCAGGGACCGGCCCAGGGAGGCCGGAGCGCAGGAGCAGACCGGGACATGGCCGGAGACGGCCACGGCGGGCCGCTCCATCCGGGCGGCGCTGAAAGCGGACGCAGAGCAGAAGCCGGAGGCGCTGACAACCATGGCAGAACCATCCAAAAGCGGCATGAGCCGCTGCGGGATGCTGCAAAACGATAGAAAGGAGTAGTTCAGCATGGCTTTTTTCACCGAAAACTTTCTGAACGAACGGCGGGGCGACCTGCTGCGGAGCGTGTGCCGTTTCCAGTACCAGCTTAACGGCGGGGAATGGAAGGACGGGACCATCAACAGAAAGGAAATCAAGGGGACGGACGTGGTGGCGTTCGTGAACGTACCCAGTTCCGGCCAGGCGGACACCATCACCGGCGTGCGCGTGTTCGACAACAACGGGGCGCTGGCCGGACAGCAGGCAATCAAGCTCCAGCGGAGCAGCCTGAACACGGCGCTGCTGCGTTTCACGTTCCCGCTGATTGAGGAAACCGAAGGAAAGGAGTAAAAGGCAATGGCCTACAGACGCACATTTTGGGTGGACCATGTAACGGACCAGAACGGCGAAGTCCTCCAGTACGGAACGCTGATGGACCAGGAACACTTCAACAACCTGGAGGAAGGGCTTTCCGACGCGGGGCTGGCCTTGGCGCTGACCCAGTTCAAGCAGGCCCAGGACGGCTATCAGTTCGAGGACGAGGTGCATATCGTGGACCTCGCCATGGACAATCTGCCCTGGCCCTTCAACAACAAGCAGACAACCGTTGCGCTGAAAAACCTGCGGGAGAACGTCAACTACGGCGTGGAAGTCAACGTGATTTCCTACAGCGGCGGCAGGCTGGGGAATATCACGGTAATGGGCCGCGCCCTCAACGGCTTCAAGCTGGTGCATGACGGGAGCGCAACCAACGTCAAGGTTGGTATCCGGGTGTCCGGCGGCATGACCGGGCCGGTGTACTGATAAATCAACAAGGAGGAAGCGACAATGAAAATCATCGAGAAGAACGCCGGGCAGAAAATCGACTATGAGCTGAACGGCACGAAGCTGTCTTTCGCGGACGGAGCGCTGACGCTGGACCTGGCCCGCCGCCAGCGGGACAACGCGGTAACGCTGGACATTATGGTGGACAGCGAAGGAAGCCTGACCACGGGAAGGGGCCTGTACTACGCGGCCCAGGTGGAAATCCCGCCCAGGGAGTACGACGAGGAAATCATCCCCGCGCCTGTGTCGGAGAGCGGGGAGGCCGACGAGGGCGAGGACACCGGCGGCATGGACGGCCAGCGGGAGCGGGTGGAGCGCACGCCGCGCCCCCTGGACACGGACGGCGTGGTTCTGTCCCTCTTTGCCGTTGACGGCATCGTAATCTACTAAAAAATTTCAGGAGGAAACGAATATGGCAAACTTTGATATTGCGGAGCTGGCCTTGAAGAGCATCTGCCCCAGCAACACCATCCTGTACGACGACAAGGAAATGCCGTCCATCATGGTCTACATCCCCAAGTTCCGGCTGTGCGACGTGCTTTCCACAACCGACACCAGCGTACACCCCGCTTTCCGCAAGGGCGGTCTGGAGGTGGACGGGTTCTACATCGGCAAGTTCCAGAGCCACGACTACGGCGGGCGGGCCTACAGCCTGCCCCGCGAGAACCCCAGCGCCAATGTCACCCTGGACATGGTGGTGGGCTACAACCGGGCCAAGGGAAGCAAGTTCCATGAAGTGACCGCCGCCGAGTGGGCCGCTATCGCCCTGTGGTGCCACAAGAACGGCTGCGAGCCGAGAGGCAACAACAACTACGGCAAGGACGTGAGCGAGACGCTTTACAAGGCCGTGCCTACGGGTACGCATTGGGACGGCAGCGGCAAGACGGGTCCTGTTGCGACTGGCACCGGACCCGTCACCTGGAGCCACGACGGGACCCTGGAGGGTGTGTGGGACCTGAACGGGAACGTGTGGGAGTGGTGTACCGGCCTGCGGCTGGTCCACGGCGAGTTGCAGGTAATCCCCTACAACGACGCGGCGGACCCCACCTGCAACCTTGCCGCCACAAGCCCGGCGTGGAAAGCCATCAAGGCGGCGGCGACCTCCTGGGACGACCTCTTTGTGACGCCGGACGGCAACGGGACCACCCAGGGGACCGTGAAGCTGGACTTCATCAGCGGCAAGTGGACCTACAGCACCACCATTGCCCACGCTACCACGGCCAGCGGATGCAGCTTTAAGGACGTGGCCTGTGATGCCAGCATCGGGGCGCAGGCCAAGTTGCTGCTCCAGGCCCTCGCTATGCTGCCGGACCCGGAGCTGACCGGGGACGGCATTGCCGCCGACTACAACATGGACCACTTCTGGATTAACAACGCCGAGGCGGAGCGGTGCCAGTTTCGCGGCGGCTACTGGCGCGGTGGGGCCGGCGCCGGGGTGTTCAACTCGAGCCTGTTCTACCCCCGGTCGAACTCCCTCGTCGATGTCGGGGGCCGCTCCGCTTTTCAGGATTAACTGCACACTGCACCCGGAAACACTGACCGCCGAGCGATAGCGAGGCGGGAAGAAAAGCCGGAACCGCGCAGCGCGCGGAACATGGGGCCGCGCTCTGCGCGGCGAAATTTTTCGGGTGAAATGGTATGCGCGGCCCTGCTTCCGCAGGGCCGCGCGGGCGGGATAGGGGAATATTCGCAAGGAGGCAGACGACGCCATGCAGACAGAAAAGCCGCCGGTAAGCAGCTATGAGCCTTTCCACATCAAAGAAAAGATTGGCGACATGATAAAGTACGGCAGGCCGCTGACCATGCAATTCTCCCGGCGCAACCGGGACTTGGCCGACGAGATACGCCGGACCATGACGCATATGTACCATCTGGCGGTAGAACTGGAAAAGAAATATTACCGCAAGACCACGACGCAAGAGCTGGACGTGGAACTGGAGTGGCTGCGTCACCTGGTACGGATGGCGGCAGACAAGGAATGCTGCGGGCCGAAGTTTGCGCCTCCGCTGTCCACACATCAGTATGAGGTGTGGGCGCGTTTTAACAATGAAATCGGCTGTATGCTGGGCGGGTATATAAAATCGCTCAACAGATAGCTTATTTCTGGGTCCCCACAAAATCATTTGATTTTGTGGGGAAAGGAGGCGCAAGGGAGCGGCGCGAGGAATGGCCGAGGCCGTTCCGAGTAAAGCGGACTTTGCGCCGACGCGGGAGCGGGCCGTATTTGCGGTGCCTGATTCGCGGCGGCAACTGGAACAATGGGGCCAACGCCGGGGTGTTCAACTCGAACCTGAACAACCCCCGGTCGAACTCCAACGTCAATGTCGGGGGCCGCTCCGCTTTTCGTCCTAAGCGCTGAATGCGCGGCAGTGCCGCGCCGGATATGTGGGCCGCGCTCTACGGGGCGCGGTCGGGTGCGCGGACTAAAAGGGGCCTTCTTCCGTTCCCGCGAGACAACGCGGGAAAAAATTTGAAATGCCGTGGAGGCGGGAACGTCACACACGGCCAGGGACCATGATTTATGAATACTGGGCGGAATGAAATGACGGTCATTCAAAACGCATGGCAGGCGGTGTGCAGTTTTGAATGGCTTTTGTACGCGAACATGAACGCCCGCAAGGGTAAGCGCTACCGACTGGAGGTGATGGCGTTTGCCGCAAAGCTGGAGGACAACTTGATTGTCATTCAGCAGGGAATGATGGACGGCACATATACCCTCGGTCCGTATCGGAAGCTGTGGGTGTATGTGCCGAAAAAGCGCCTGGTGATGGCGCTGGACTATCCAGACCGGATTGTGCAGTGGAGCCTTTACCAATACCTGATGCCGGTTTACGACAGGCTGTTTATCGAGGATTCCTACGCCTGCCGGAAGGGAAAGGGAAGCCATAGGGCGGCGGCGCGCCTGCAATACTGGATGCAGCAGGTGAGCAGGAAGCCGGGGCCGGGATGGTACTACCTGGAACTGGACATCTCCAAGTATTTTTACCGGGTACACCATGAAAAACTGCTCGCCATCTTGGAGCGGCGTATCAAGGACCCGGAAATGATGGCGTTTATCCGGGGCGTGGTCAACAGCAGGGCGGAGCCGTTCGGACTGCCGAGGGGCCGCACGCCGCAGAACACGCCGCCGGAGGAATGGCTTTACGACGTGGGAATGCCAATCGGAAATCTTACGTCACAGCTATTCGCCAATATCTATCTCAATGAGCTGGACCAATACTGCAAGCACTCCCTGAAAATCCACTTCTACATCCGGTACATGGACGACGTTATCATCCTGGGGCCGGACAAGGAGGCGCTGCACCGCTGGAAAGCGGACATTGAAATCTTCCTGCTCCGTGAGCTGGCCCTTGACCTGAATGATAAGACCAGCATCCGGCCCGTCCGTCAGGGCGTGGAGTTTGTGGGCGTGCGGATATGGCCCACCCACATGAAACTGCGCAAAAGCACCGTGGGCCGCATGAAGCGGGAGGTCCGGGCGATCAGCGCCCGGTACGCCGCCGGGGAAATGAGCCGGGCGGAGTTTGAGCGGCACGCCGCCAGCATCCGGGGCCTGCTGAACCACACGGAGAGCGAGAGCCTGCGGTGGAGGCTGAACGAAATCTACTTGGAGGAAATGGACAAGGCGGCAGTACGCAGAGAGGGGACGGACAATGAGCCATTTGGAAATCATTCAGACGTTGAGCGAGATTGTGGAAAAGCAGAACAACATCATCCGGTGCCAGGCTGACGCGCTGGCCCAGCTCGGCGGCGTCTGCATGGAGGAAGAAATCGGGGAAGTGAACGGTCTGGTGAACTTCTACATTGGGAGACTGGAGGACTGATAACATGAGCATCCAGGAAATTCTTACAGGCGGGGGCGGGGTGCTGGTGGTCGTTATGACGCTGGTACAATTCGCCCCCGTCAAGGTGAATCCGTGGTCCTGGCTGGGCCGGATGATTGGCAGAGCCATCAACGCGGATGTGTCTAAGCGGCTGGACGAAATCGAAAAGAAGCTGGACGGGCATATCACGATGGACGACCGGCGCATGGCGGAAAGCCACCGGGCAAGAATCCTGCACTTCAACAATGAGCTGCTGCGGGACATCGACCACACGCACGAAGAGTTCCGGGAAGTGCTGTCGGAGATAGACGACTACGAGGCGTATTGCGACGAACACCCGGACTACCCAAACAACCGGGCTGTTCTCGCCATAGAGAATATCCGGGAGGTCTATAAGGAACGCCTGAAAAAGCGAGACTTCCTCCAGGAGAGCAGCGCGGCAAGGAAGGAGCGGGAGACGTGAAAATCCTGATTGCCGCCGCCTGCGCTCTGGTGGTGGGTATCGCCCTGGGTATCGTGTTCTGCGCGGCG
>ERZ779631.633-NODE-633-length-11926-cov-5.465925_pt1 | contig 11926 bp, 13 predicted proteins | sample MGYA00514193_ERZ779631 | MGnify/ENA primary metagenome ERZ779631 (study PRJEB29562, sample SAMEA4376710) | mouse gut metagenome | isolation source: Cecum | study: EMG produced TPA metagenomics assembly of the A DSS colitis mouse model was used to assess the...
TAATATCAATAACATGAGGGCATTCTCAATTTTGCTCTTTTTCAACAGACAAAATTAGCTCAGAGAATCAAGAAAGTTTAGCTAATATTGAAATAAATTTCTACTTGACATTCCCTGTGGGGGCTAAAACGTGTTTTTTCTTTTAATATTGGCAGGTTTTTTCGTCTGTTGAAAAAGAGCAAAATTGAGAATGCCCTCATGTTATTGATATTCTAATGAAAATACATATAGTTGGGCAGTAGGCCAAGCCCATTGCTAAATTTCGATTTTGCTATAATAGGAGTATAGCGAAATAGCGGTAAGTGTGCACTATGGGGAAGGAAACATATAATTATTGGAGGCGTTTTTTATGTATGAAAATATGATAAACCAAAATTTGTATATTCGAGAAATTGTTGACCCTGACAGCAAAAAACACTATCTTATTTACATCTATTTGTCAAGTGAAAAATATGGGCCGTTTAAAGATTTTCATTGTGCGGAGTATTATATTACGGACACCTACCCACATCATGATGTGCTTGTCAGATATAATCGGATAGAATTTTTGCCCGAGGAATATGACGAGGAAGAAGAGATTTATATTTTGACGGAGTGGCTGTTCTCAGCACTATCCGAAGGAGTCAAGCGTTTTGAGGCTATTATGTCTCAAGGGATAAAGGGAATCTAAGGAAAACCGCTTGCATTATTTCGCTATACAAGAAACAGGGAGCCAGCCCCGGCCCCCTGTTTTTTCATGGTCCCGATAATCCGCACCCGGCCCCGGAAGGAAATGCGAGAGCGTCAGCGGGTCGCATCGGAGCGACGGCAATTCCCACGGGGGCCAGCTATCAGGTTTTGCCAGCCTATCGGCGGGGAATTGCCATGGAGCGGAACCAACCTTTGACCCCGCCTTGCTCCCAGCCGCCGACAACCGCCCAGCCGCCAGCCGTGGCGGGCCACCCAGCCGCCGTCACCCCAGCAACGCCACTTTCAATACAAAATCTTGTCTTTTAGCGACATACATAACACACCTCTCTGCCGCTGATTTCTGCGACAACCGATATATATACCACAACTCGGACACACCACACAGCCCTCTACTACCTCCGAACCACAAAACTGACAAAACCGTTTCTCAGCATGGGGGGTATACATCATTGCTATACACATTCTGAGTTTCCATGCGAAGTTCCTCCTTTATATAATAGGTTTGTGCAGTGAATATATTGAGATATGGTGCTTTAGAATAAACGTATCATAAGTCAGAGTTACACAGTCATGGAATACGGGGTCTATACTGTGCTGGCCCATTATCCAGTACATCAACAACTGCAATGTATGCTGTATTATAATCTTCCGACAAAATCGTGACCACCATAGAAACTAAGTTACTTATGCAATATTGCTTCCCAGCCTTATCTACAGCCATACTTCCTCACTCCTCATAAATTTAATCCTACTCAATGAAGCATCATTCTTAAGCACTAACGACCTCCTACTATACCATCCAAGTGCTTAACTATATAGTCTACCCCCATTAAGTGTAGATACTCAAAATGCTCACGTATATAGCTAAAGAGACCATATGCCTGAAATACCTGTGCCGCACTAACATTATCGAGTTTATGCTTCTCCATATATGCCATGAAGCAGCTGTTTTGCAGGAAGATAATATCATCGACCACTAAACTCACCTCGCATGCCAACATTATGATAAATTGTTAACAACTTAAACTGCAATTCATACGGAAGAACACAAAACTCCATATACATTTCTCCTGAATAGTGATAAACACTGCCATACATATACCAAGAATGAACGGCCCCAGCACTTCACGTGCTGGGGCCTGTCGGCATATTACTGGTTCCAACTTGAGTTGTACTCAGCCTGCATCTCATCAAGCATACGCTGTAGGTCTTCCTCTGAGACCTTATCGAAGCCGGAATTCTTGTCCTGCTCTGCTTGCCACTCGTCTGGATAAAACAGCTTCTGAACAGTGTTGGCAAACGCAACCTCACTCAAAGAGCCATCAGCCCACTTAGTACACTCTAACAGCGTAGTGTCAATCTCATACTCCTTGCCGTCAAGTGTAACTACGTTCCAAGCGTGATTTCTTTCTTCACTCAAAATAGTCCTGCAATAAATGCCCTCAGTAGCTAAAAGATGACGATAAGCATAAGACAAACCATCACATACACCCTTACCAAGAATCAAAGGGCCATAAGAGCTGTGGTACTCCATTGTTATGCTATCCTCACTGTCATAAGGGCCTACATTAGAACCATACCTTGTATTCTCGCACATCCAACGGAAGTAAGCAATCGCCTTCTCCTTCTCGGTCATACCAGACTTGATTGCACCTGATGTCCAAAGCTCATCATGAATACTGCTAATTTTAGCAACAACGGCGGGGTCTTCCCTATAGAGGTCATAGTAACTATAGTCCGTCACCCACCCATCACCAGCATCAACGTTGGGAGCTACCCCCATGCCGGTGGACTGCGCTAAGCGAACTAAAGACACCGTACACTCCGACCTCGTAGCCTGCTTGTGAGGGTTGATATTGCTGGCGGCATCTACCGGAAGGAGGTCGTACTTCGCCATAGCTTCTACCCCAGATACCGCCCATGTGGATACAGAGGACATATCACTGTAGACCACAGGAGCCGCCTTCGGAGACATGGACAGCTTGCTGATACAGTTGCTCACCATAACCGACATCTGCTCGACCGTGATGTTGTTGGTGGGAGCAAACGCCTTAGAACTGATGCCGTTCACAATGCCAATAGACCTCGCCCACTCCACGTAGGGGCCGTACCAACTCGTGATGTCCACATCCTCGAACTGAGTGGTCTTGAACTGGCTCACGTCAGCGTTGACCATCCTGCCTAAAATAGTGACAAACTGCCCACGGGTCACCAGCGCATCAGGGGCGAATGTCGTCTCGCTCGTCCCGCTGATATAGCCGTTGTGCAATGCGTAGGCCAACTCGTCCCTGTACCACGCATCCGCAGGAACATCAGTGAACTTGTCAACCGGAGCAACCTCCGCCGCAAACGCACTCGGCACCAGCGACAACGCCAACACCAAAGCCAGAACACACGATATTAACTTTTTCATAATGTCCTCCCCTTTTTATTAAGGTTGTGTCTCAACGGTCTAGCCTTGGGGGTGGGACTTCCCGGCCCCCGTAGGCTTTTCCGTGAGACAACAAAAGCGGCGCAGGGGTTGTAAATCCCTACACCGCCGAAGCTACGCACACAAGCCATTGATTTCCCCATTGATTATTGCCAGGAAAACCGTTATAATGGACTTTGGGCGCAGAAAATTTCTGCTGTGTGGGACACGGGCTTAGCTGGCCTCCTGCATAGGGGCGTGGGGGGATTGCGGCCCTCCACGTCCTGCCTTTTATGCTTCTGCTGTCTCGTAAGCATATTCTACACTATTTCGACCTTATACGCAAGCGGTTTTTTGTACTGTTGTTGCCAAAATAGCATGGTGAGTGTGTCGGCGGCTGGCAGAATAAAAAGGGTATCAAAAAAGCGGAGTGTTCATGCTTGGAAGGTAGACATGAACGCTCCACTTTTTTATTTCTCCTCGTCTGCTCCATGTCCGTTGTCCTGTGGACTGTTCCCGCCAGTCTCAACGGCAAAAGCACAGGGAAAAGCTGATTAACAGAAATGTTAATCAGCTTTTTCTTGCTCAGATGGGCGTTTTTTTGATTAGTTGTACATTGTTTTTGCTTAGCTGTGCATTTTTTTGCTCAGCTGGGTATTGGATTGTTATATTTTTTCAATGCTGAGTTGCTCGCTCAGTTGGTGTATTCCCACCATCTTTTAAAATTGGGGGAATACTGTCATGTTAAATATGAAATTTCAAACCCTACGTCTACTAAATCAGGAAATTGACAGATTGAAGAAGCTCCAGCACAAACTGTACAAAAGTCGAGATTTTGCTAAAGAGAAAGGGTGTCGTGCAAATTTAGCACAATTAGAAAAAGAAAGAGACCGTCTACTCAGTGAAAACTTATTGGATAAAGCTCTGCTATCGAAATATGAAAAAATAATGGCACGTAGTTACTATTATTATGGGAAGACATGGGGTGGTTCGTTTTGTGATGTATTAGAACAGCTTCCCGCCGAAAAACTGGCAGAATTTAGAAAAGATGAAGAAGAAGTGAAGAAGAAAAAGAAACAGACGAAACAACAGAACTATTTTGATGCGCTAAAACAATCTATTGGAAGAAAAATTAAAGGTACATTTATTAGTATAGAGGATAAAGAAAATTGAAGTTTGTCCTAGCGGGACAATTCGTCATGATATCATAAAAATATAAAGTCAAAAGGGGGTGGACATCATGGTAAAGATGAATTGTTGAAAAAAGCAAGCGGTAAATGAAGTTTGTCCCAACGGGACAATAAGATGAAGTTAGAATAATGGTACAGCTGGTACAGCGGTGGACGCACCGCAAATAAAACGGAAAGGACAAAAGATATGAAAATTGTAGGAATAAGCCGCACAAAAACCGAGGATGGGAGAATCAACTCAACTGTACACATTGCAGAAGATTTTCCGGGTTATTACAACAACCCGGAAAAGGGGCGTAGTTGTGTAGGCCAGAAAGTAGATTCAATCTATGTTGGCGATTACGACTGCACAGCTCTCAAGCCGGGTATGGAAGTCGAGATTTATTACGATAAAGCCGTCACTACCAAGACAGGGTTTTTTCAGCCCGTCAAGCGGATTGAGATTGTTAAGCAGTAAAAATTATATCACCGGCTAGGGGGTTTTCAACTCCCTAGCCTGTAGAAAAAGGAGCTTAGAAATGTTCGACCTACTTTTTATCTTGAAAGAATTTGTTTCTGGTATGGCTATTGCTTTTTGTGCCCTTACTTTTTGCATGAGCTTTCAGTCAGGCCCCACCATGCTTGAAGCCGCAAGGATAACCTGGAACTTCTTGGGCGAGTGTTTGATTGAGTATTTTGATAAAAAAAAGGAAAAAAAGTTTTTCGCACGTTCGTGGGAAATTGTGAATGCACTGGAAGAACAAGTTAGCGAAATAGTAGGAGATACACAGTATTCAAATCTTTGTAGATTAGCTCAATCAGCTATTAACGAACCGTTGATATCAATTTGCCATCGTTTGGGTATGGCTTGTATCAAAGTTTCTGTCTACTATGCGAACGATGATGAGAAACAGCGGCTTGAAAATCTTTTAACAAATATTCTTGTAGTTTATCTCCGTATGCGTCACTGTGATACTAGAGTTTTTACAGACTGGACGATACGTAAGGACCTTGCTATACCCGTTTTGCGTTTGCACTTTGCAATAACTAAGGAGCATCAAAAGAACTTGAATAACGCATTTGCAAACCGTAGTAAAAAGATAATCGCCAAAAACACGCCTGTTATTGACGATACTGAGGAAGTTGATTTGTTTTGAGTGAAAAGTTTATGCTGGGGTACGACTACCAATGGTTAAGCGAACACGGGGAAAAGCTAGCCGTGTCCGCACCCGTAGGCCATACAATCGTAGTGGGTGGAAGCGGCTCGGGAAAGAGTACATTTGTTCTATATCGGCTGTGGAAGCTAAAAAAATATGATTGCACCTTATATATTGCGGACTTCAAAAAATCAAATGATTTCTGTGGAATTTCTAACAATTTTGCGGAGTTTGAGGACTGCTATCAACTGATAAAGGATTTTTACGAAACATTTCTGAAAACGCCCGAAGGTGGAGACGGAACAAAAATACTTATAGTGGACGAGATAGCAGGACTTTTGACACATTTTTCCATGACGAAAGAGGGCAAGGCAAAAGCGGACGAGATAAGAGCAATTATGAGTAGTATCTTGATGCTGGGCCGGTCAAGGCGGTGTTTCCTATGGCTGTCCATGCAAAGATACAGTGCGAGTATCTTTCCAGCTTCAAGCGGTGCCGCAGACAACTTCCATATTTTGGTAGGATTGGGTCGGTTGACGGTCGAGGGGCGTAAGGGTTTATTTGCTGGTGAGCATTTTGAGGGTGAGGATGAGCTTCAATTCGGGCAAGGCCGGGGTATCGTGCTCATAGACGGCCAGCCCTTAAAATCCCTCATCATACCCAAAGTGTCAAAGGCGAAGCTCTTGGAGCTGTTACAGGGCAAGGGTTAAGTGTGCGTCAAAGGGCGGCGGCGGCGATGGCGGAGCCATAAGCCTAAGCCGCCCTTTGACAGAAGTGAGTGGCCAGTCTTACCCACGCACTTCTGTGACTGTAAATATCACGGAAAACCGTTGATACACAAGGGATTGAATGTCACAGCGTCATTGTGAAAAAGATAGAAGCTGTAACCAAAAGCTAAAAAACAGATTGTTTGTCCCAATGGGACAAACGAGATGAGCGATAATGAAAACATAAAACAAAAGAAAGGGGGTGATAGATATGGCATTTTCCGCAAAGACCAAGGGCCGCTGTTGGATGGTGACAGTCCAAGTAACGAACATGGAAAAATTAGGATTGACGAAAGAACAGTATGAAAATCCCGAATATCTAGCCGATTATCTGTGTGAGCTATGGGAAACCAGCGGCACGGGCCGTAAAGCTGGCGTGGCTGTCTGTGTGTCGCTCAATGGCTTGTACCATGCACATATGGCTTGCTATGGCAATACCACGACTTTGAAAAAAGTTTCTGACATATTCAGTCAGTCGCACGTGGAGCCACAACTCGGCGGGAAAGAAGCCCTAAAATCGTACCTTTTGAAAGAGGGCGAGTACGCAGAAAAAGGCGAGCAAGTGCTATGCCACAAAGGCATGGAGAACATAGAGGGGCCACAACAGGGCAATCGAAGTGACCTGGATGCGATAGAGGACTTGCTTAATAGCGGGGCAACGCCAGAGGAAATTTTTGAGACTGCATTCCGCTATCGCAAGTATGAGAAAATGATAAGAGCGGACTATCTAGCCAGGCGAATAAAGGAAACGCCCCTCATAAAAGAGATGTGGAACGAATATCACTGGGGCAAGAGTGGAACGGGCAAGACATATACATACATTAAGCTAGCTGAAAAGCACCCCGACAACGTGTACTTGTGTAACGACTACTCAAATAGCGGTTCAAGTGGTGGCGGGTTTGATTTTTATGCGAATAATCCGGCAAAAATCGTCGTGCTAGACGAGTTCCGAGGCGGTATGCCCTATGCACAGCTCTTGTCAATGTTAGATGTGTATAGCCGAAATCAGCAACATTGCCGGTATCAGAACGTTTATAATTTATGGGAAAGCGTAATCATATGCTCCGTATTCCCGCCTGAGCAAGTGTACTCCTTCATGGTCGATGATGATAAGAAAAAGAGCGTGGACTCCATACAGCAATTACTGCGAAGATTGAAAGTGATCGTCTATCATTATATCAACAAGGATGGCAAATATAGAGCGTTTAAGATGCCAGCAAGTGATTATATAGATGCGAAAGACATGGTAGAGCGAGCGAGAGACTATGAGAAGAAAGCGGACGAAGTAGAGGCAATGGAAAAGACGCTGGAGAACTTGGAAGAGACAGCCACGCAGATGTCGCCAGACGAGTTTAAGGACGCATTTGGGCTTGTGGAAGTCGTGGACAAGCCAGAAGATAGCACAGGCTAACAGGGGAGAGGCCCCCCAGCAAAATAACGGCCCGGAGGCCGTAACATTGAAAAGAATAGAATATAGGAGGGTTTAATGTTATGAAAGGCAATGCAAATTCCAATCAGTATCAGCACATTTCCAATGCTAACAGCGCACCTTACAAGCACCCCCAGCCAGACACCCAAACGGTAAGCTCTCAGCAGAAGCAAGGTATTCCGCCCCTACTGGCGCAGGTCGTTCCTGATGAAATGGATATTATCTCAGTTGGACCTGGTCCCGATGGCCGCCCAGTATACATAGTCACTAGAGAGCTTGCTTATGGCACCGCAGAGGATGTTATCAAATATCTCATGGAAAATTCACTTCTCAGTGACCCTGATATTGAGGCTTACATTAGCATAGAAGGAACGGGGATAGACGGTACATTGTACGCTGTTACTCAGTTTATCCTTGGAGGGACCGCAGGTGGCCTCATAGAGTATTTTGGATGCTAACATACATTGATTGATAGAGTAAATCTGCATGAGGTGCGGTCTGCCCCCATAAAATACGGCCCGCAGGCCGCACCTTTGAAAAAAATTTTTATCTGGCACCAACGCCACCTAAAAACCCACATCGGCGTAACCTCGCCAGAGAAAGAGGTTACAATGAGCTTATTAGAGCACTGGCCAGACCTGTTGACGGTCCAAGAGGCCGCCGAAATATTGCGGGCAGACCCCGCCCAAGTGGGCGACTTCATCAAGGCCAAGAAAATCAGTTGCACAGAAATCGCAGGAAAAACGCTTATTCCAAGGCAATATTTAGAGGATTTTATTGAAAAAAGTTGCAAGGTGTGCTATAATGAGGGAGTAGAGATAAGCACCCCCGCCCCTGATAGCCAGGAGACACCGCACCTTGACAACTGCAAAGCGGATTGTACGCCATTTCAAGGAGAGATTGAGATGGCAAAAATCACCCGTACCGTCACTATAAACGGCGTTAAACACTGGATAAGGGCCAGCACCGAGCAGGAATACGCTGACAAGCTGCTGAAGCTGGTAGGCCCTCAGAGCGCCCCCAGCGCCGTCCCAGAGCCTAGCAAGCACCTTTTCGCTGACTACGCCCTGACCTGGTTTGAAACCTACTCCAAGCCCAACATTGAGATAGCGACAGCCACCACATACAAGCGACAACTGACCTGTCACATACTCCCCCCTTTTGAGGGGCTGGCCGTGGAGGACATTACCACCGATGACGTTCAACGGCTGTTCAACGGCATGACCGGGGCCAAGACTTCCAAGGATAAAACCAAAATGGTCCTGAACCAAATCCTGGACGCAGCTGTGGAAGATGGCATAATCACAAAAAGCCCTCTGCGGTCCAAGCGTATCAAAATCACGGGTAAGGCCAGCCAGCCCACCGCCCCCTATACCGTGGAGCAAATGCGTTTCCTGGTCCAGCACATCGGGGACATTCAAGACCCTATGGACCGGGCCTATCTGGCGATCCAGGCCCTGCACCCTCTACGCCTTGAGGAAGTGCTGGGACTGCAAGGGGCCGACATAGACCCCGAAAACGGAGCCATACACATTTGCAGAGCTGTCACCCATCCCACCCGAAACCAACCGGAAATCAAGGACACCAAGACCCGGAGCAGCGCCCGGACTATCGGCCTTTCGGCCCTGGCTGTCCCCTATCTTCCCCAAACCCAAGCGGGAGAATTTGTGTTCGGCGGCAAGCGGCCCTTGTCCTATACCCAAGTTAGAAAGATGTGCAACCGTATCAAGCGGGACACAGGCTTTAGTGAGAACATCACGCCTATCCGCTTCCGTACCACTGTATTAACTGACCTGTACGACCAAACCAAGGATATCAAGCTGGCACAGGCGGCGGCAGGACATACAACCTCGGCCATGACCCTACGCTATTACGTCAAGGGCCGGGAAACCATCAGCAAAGCCGCCGCAGTTGTTGACCGGGCCTATTCCGCATAAGCCCCGGCAGTTGCAGGAAATTTGCAAGGCGGGAAACCCGGAAAGCCTTGCGGCACAAGGGTTTGAAGCCCTTAAAGCCCCTCAAAAATTGCAAAATCTTTTGCAAAAAGCCCCTTTTTCCAGTAACGAGGTTTTTTGAGAAATTCAAATGCCCCAAAAAAGTTGAATAAATCAAGCAAAAACCGCCTAAATCTCTCGATTTAAGCGGTTTTTGTGGAGCTGCTACCCAGATTTGAACTGGGGACCTCATCCTTACCAATGGGATTTATGCCCAAAAATATCATTTATCAGAACTTTTTCGCTGTTCTTACCTTTTGAGGGGCTTACTGTAAGCTCCTTTATTTTTTCTCTGCGTTTCTATCTCTTCGCAGCTTTAGTAGCCAAACAGTAGCCACGCAAGCCAGCCGCCTCAACAGCCTTCTTCTGCCCTATTTTTTGCGATAATGTGTATTGCGGGTTGTTCCTTCCTGAATGAGCACACCTTCCTTCACCATTTTCTGTGCGATTCGGTATGCATGCTGCGACCCTACGTGCAGCAGCTCTACAATATCCTTTCTTGTGATGGTCTGCTTTGCCTCCGCCAATTTCAGAATGAGTTCCTGATAGCGGATTGCTTCAATGTCCGTCTGCCGCACATAGCTTACCTTATCCTGATAGGCTTTTGCGCTTAAAATATACGCACGCCCCTTGCCATTTCCCACTGTCTCCAAAAGGCCGGATTCGGTCATTCTTTCCACCGTAGCACGGATTTTCCCCTCGGAAATCTTCGTTTCATCCGCTATGTCGTGGATGGACATGCGCCGCCCTCGTTTTAAGGTATTGAGAATCATTAGAGTATTGAACGGCATCAGGGAGCCTGTACGCCGCTGCTCCTCCGAAACCATCCGAATGAATTTCGTATCCGGCAGACTACGGGGGATAAATAGCTTGACGCTCGTTTTGGACGATTCCGAATAGTCGGGGAGCGCGCGTCCATACATCAACGAGCCCTCAAAAATGCGGTCTACCCCCCGCCCCGAGCGCTCAGCCAAGCCAATCCTCTTTAACGCGTCCGCTAAAACCGGGTTCCTGCCATGGGGTTCCGCAGTCAAGATGTTATCAACTGTAACACCTTCGATGAAGCCTCCAGGGTTACTGATGGATAATCCGTCGTCGTCCAATCGTACCAAAACCCGGCCCAGCCTTGTATAGTCACGATGCACACACGCATTTACGACCGCCTCCCGCATCGCTCGTTTATCGAAATCCGGAATCGAAATGCGAAAAAGACCTGCCTCTATTTCCTGCTCGGAATTTCTTGCTTCCAGAAACGCAAATGTTTTTTCCAACGCCGTCAGCAGCGGAGCGTAAAATGATTCATTGGATGTGATTTCCGTTCCTTTAAACGACATATAGCCTATTTCTGCTGTAGGAACATATTCTCGAATTTTTTCCTTCTTCCCCAGCAAGAGCATCCCGGTAAACGTGGGAATGATCTCGCCATTGACAGTCGTTACCATCTGTAACGCTTTATCCAACGCTTCATCTTCCAGTTCCAGCAGATTTTTTTCGCCGTTATAGTTTCGGAGGATACTCCTCAAGCGTTCCCGCTCCAGAGGGTCCAAATCCTCATACGTTGCGTTCGGAACAGGCTGAGCAGAGTAATCCAGCAAGGATAATTCGCTCAAGCGTGTACTGATTTCGAAAGGGTACATTGCTACATTTTCCGGTTTGCCGTCCCATTTGATTTGGCGGCGCTGAATCTTCCCGGTGGATGATGCTACAATACTCCTGCTTTTTGGCACATTGATTTTGATAACCGGGAATACATCTTCAATCTCTTCCACGCGAACGGGAATCGGCGGCATCGTCTTATTGGCAATAAACGCAGCCAGCCGGGAAAAATCCTTATGCGATTCGTGCCGGCCTGTGATTTCTCCGTTATCCTCCACGCCTAAATACAGGTCACCGCCTTCTGTATTCGCAAAGGCAACCACCGCGTCGATCAGGATATCATCCGATAACTTCTTCCGGTCACTTTTAAATTCAACTGTTAAAGACTCTGCTTGAGGTATGATACGTTCCATAGAATTTCCTCCCTATTATTCATACAATATCATACACACGCAATATTGTCAACAAATCAATTTCATACATGTATGATAGAGGGTGATATAAAGGAATGAATTTACAAATACTTGTAAATTGCAAACCACAAATACAACATAGGTATAAAGGAAACGTATTACAAAACGTTTCCTTGTGGTTCATGTCCTTCTATAGAAGGTACGTTATTCATACAACCACATTTTTTAATTTACCTATGGGTATTATTCTATAGCAATCCAAGAAATTATCAAGGAATACCAGCGGCAGAAAACCAACCAG